>JAEEGK010018188.1_pt1 | contig 15228 bp, 8 predicted proteins | sample 8958771 | NCBI WGS metagenome assembly JAEEGK01 (sample SAMN16246547, study PRJNA631951) | gut metagenome | biome: gut microbiome; feature: rumen; material: SC-attached | host: Bos | place: Iran: Karaj | collected 2018-10 | reverse complement strand
AAATAATGAAAAAATAGTCGGATTGAATGCCTGTGGACTTTCTTTTACAGGACTTGATTTCACCGGAAAACGATTTTACGGCTGCAACTTTCAGCACTGCAATTTTTCCAACATAAAATCAAAAGGAATGCGAAGCCGCATGAGCGTCTGGGAATTTTCAGTTTTTACAGACTGTAACCTTCTTGAATCTAACATTCAATTCTGTTCTTTTGGCGGTGCAACTTTTTCGCATACCCTATGGACGGGAAGCGATTTACAGCAAAATAATTTCTGCGGAATAAAGGCATTCCAGTCTTCATTTGATGATACTGATTTGTATTTTTCACGATTCGCAAAGGCAAATCTTGTAAACACATCGTTCAGAAACTGTAACATAAAAAAAACAATCTTCTGGAATGTTAGTCAGGATAACGTTTCATTTAAGATGTCAAACACAAGGGAAGCAGAATTTGACCGGAACGGAAGTGAAATTTTCATTACAGGCGGATTAACCTGAGGTAAAACATGAAAGTATATTTTTATTTTAATCTGTCAGGATTTTCAAACTGCTATCTGGTCGTAAACGAAAATACAAAAGAAGCCCTTATTGTTGACCCCGGAAAAGTTACAGGTGAACTGATTGACCAGATAGAAACAGGCTCCTATAAATTGCGCGCAATTCTTGTTACACACAGCCATGAATCTCATATCCGTGGATTACGTACATTAAAAAAGATTTACGACGTTGAAGTATACGCTGCCGATGTTGAAACTACACAAACCGGCAAAACTCTTTTAAAATCTGACGGAGAACTTAACATTGCAGGATTAAAAATCCAGCACATGTCTTTGCCGGGACACACAGCTGATTCTATGATTTATAAAATAGGACAGGCAATTTTTACAGGCGATACAATTTCTGCAGGGCGCATCGGTTCTACAGGAAGCCGTTACAGCGAGCAGACATTAAAAGACCAGATAAAAACCAAAATATTTTCTCAACCGGATAATACAGTGCTTCTGCCGGGACACGGACCTTTAACTACGGTAGGATGCGAAAAATTATACAATCTTGAATGTAGCGAAGAAGAAAACTCTTAATACATGGCAAAAAAATTGCTCTGCAGATTCCAGCAACGGGAAAAAACAAATTAAGCAAAATTATCTACTTACCAGCCAAACCCTGCCTGCATTAAAGCACCAGTTATCAAATGCGTAAGTATCAAGGATTTTTGCCGCATCTTCAAAGCCTGCCGACTGAACAGCAAGCACATAGTCAGCAAGTTCTTTTTGGTTTCTTTGAACAGACGGACGTTTTGCAAGGGAATTAAAATACGGTTTTGTATATGCTGTTCCCTGCTGCATAAGGTAAGCCATAAGTTCATTATGCATTAAATAAGTATCTGCCAGATCATAGCCAAGGCCAGGCTGTGTTTCCCAGAAAACCTTAAGGAATTCAAGGCAGGTTTGATCCATTGTATAGTAAACAGCTCCAACCGCATTACGGAATTCTGCATCTATAAAGAAGATTCCGTGCCAGCATTCATGTGCAATAAACTGTCTGCGCAGATATTCAGGAGACTGCTGAGAGATTGAAATTAAAGCTCCCTGCCCTGCCGTAAATGTTCCATCAGAGTTTTTAACTATTACACCGTTAGCAAGAAGGATTTCGCATAACAGATACTCTTTCTGATTAAGCGCAAAACCATCTTTGGATGCCTTATTAAAAAATGACGCAAGGGATTCTGCACTGTAATCATGTGCATTATAGCCGTGCTTTGAGCCAAGTTCCATGTCTGTCAAAAGCCTGCCGCGATACCCTGCTTTTTCTACATAAAATGCAAGCCGGCGGAAAAAAGCATCCTGAACGGCATAGGAACGTGTATCAAAAATCAAAACACCCGGGAACTTATTCCATTCAAAAAGTTCGTAATCATGGCTGCGCCAGTTTTCAGCTTTCCAGCCTATAATAAGTCCGGGATCACACACAAAAGGTTTTAAAACATTTTTTTCACTGAACGTTAAAAGTTTCTCAGACGAAGGAGTCATAATAATAGAAGAAAGTAAAGTCTGGTCTTCCTGCCAGTTCGCCGTACCAAAAGGCTGATGCAGCGATGATGCAGGAACAACTTCTACATCCGACTGATTTGAATTCAAGGTGCGGTAAAATTTGAATTTTTCACTTTCAAAATTGATTGTCTCAATAAAAAGCGATTCATTTGAAGTCGAAGATGCTTCATCACTATTCGATTCCGAAGGCTTTTTAAATTTTACCAGATACTGCGGCATAATCGCTGCCTTTGTATTCTGTGCCGGAAAAACCATAGAAGCACCTGAAAAATCAAATGAAGTCATTTTTCTGCTGAATGTTCCTCCATTTGGTGCAAAAGAATAAAAAGATTTTTCAAGATCAAAACCGATTTTCGCCTTGCCAAAAACAATTTTAGTAAAACTTACAGGAAGCGCGCTGTACACAAAAAAACCACATGGAATATTTTTTAAGTATTCAGCTTTATCTCCCGCAGAAGAATCTGATGAACCGGAAGAAACTGGCGAAAGACACATACCGATTGTAAAATCTTCACCATTTTCTGAAACAAATTCCAGCAAATCTGTACTTACAAGAGGACGTGATTCAATTGTTTTTTTTAATTTTCCACCTTCAAAATCATTTTCATATAAATATCCGAACGAAAATGGCATTTGCACCGAAGCATTTTTTAATGCAGCAATCCGCTTAGAAGCAATTTTATCTACATGTACTGAAAGCTCAAAAGCGCCGTTTCCACCCACACAAAAAGCTGCATTTCCACCACCAGTGTGAGCACCGATTACACCAGAAATAAGATTTTTCTGTTCTTCAGAAAAAATAAAATATGCTGTTGCCGGGCGAGTACCGGAAATTTTGGAAGCTTTTGCCGCACGATTTAACGCAATAACAGGAGAACTTTCCGTTAAATCCACCGGGGACGTTGCAGTTGTAACTTCTCCACTTGAAGATTCGCCATTTTTTCCTGATTCGCCAGAAATACCAGATACTGAATCTGGCAATTCAATAGAAAACAGCAGCTTTGATTTTCCTTTAGAAGACAAAGCCATGTATGAAAAAAATGCCGCCAAAAGGACAGCACACACAAAGCCGGTACAAACTTTGTATTTATTTTTTATGCAAAAATCCTTAGCCGCATGCGTTTTTGAAATTATTTTAGAATTAATATTATTTAAAAAACCTTTCATTTTTTCTTCGTTCATCGCCGTTATACTACAATTTTTGAATAAAAAGTGCTACACTTGCGATATGAGTCTGGTTCTTATTCCACACCCCGATATAATCTTAAAACTCCGGCAAATTCAAAATGAATTTATAAAAAATGCAAATAATGCTCTGGCAAAACTGGAAAAACCTGCAGTCTTTCCGCTTTTTCCCTTATGGCTTCCGCTTGAAAACGGACTCAATATAGAAGATTTTTCTGCTGCTTATTCAAAACCAGATTATAAAAGGAATGGCAATTCAAGTTGTGAATTGCAGAAACTAAAACAGGTTCAGGGAAGTATTTCAGAAATCACTATAGAAAAAATTGAAATTGAAAGCGAGGAAGTTTATTTTTCATGCAGATACTTTTTAGAAAATAACGAATTCAACGGGAAAATTCCTTTTTGTTATTTTAATAAAAGTGAAACAATAAAGGCGGCAATAAATACCGCCACTTTACAGCTGCCTTTAAAAATCAAGATTTTTGAACTTGGTTTTGCAGATTATAAAATACCGGAGACAGAAAGTTTTCCGTACCGTTTCTGGCAAACCGGAAAAACAGTCTGGGTAAAGAAAAAATAACGGCTGTCTGTAACAAGATTTGCCTTACTTTGCCCCGTACTCTGCATAATATAAATCAAGTTTTGCCTTAATTTCTTCAGTAATGATTCCGCCCGGAACATTAAGCACTTCTATTACGTCTTTCATAGAAACAATTGCCTTGGCAGGAAATCCGTATTTTTCAGAAATTACCTGAAGTGCTGACTTACTGCTGTCCAGAGCTTTTTCCATTCTGTCAAGGCTTACAATTTCACCTATGATTTTTATTCCGCCTGCGACAGTTTCCTGCGCCTTAATTTTTGGATAAGTTTCTTCTATAGATTTGCCGGAAGTTGTAACGTCTTCAATAATTACAACGCGGTCACCGTCTTTTATTTTATAGCCGAGTAAAGAACCTTTATCAGCACCGTGATCTTTTTCTTCCTTGCGGTCAGAACAATACTTTATTTCTTTTCCGTAAAGTTTTGCATAAGCAATTACGCAGGCAGTTGCCAAAGGAATTCCCTTATATGCAGGGCCGAACAGAACGTCAAAATCGTCCCCAAAGTTTTCGTGAATTGCCTTTGCATAATATTCGCCAAGCTTCATAAGCTGGGTTCCAGTTACATAGGCTCCGGCATTCATAAAAAACGGAGAAACCCGTCCGCTTTTAAGCGTAAATTCTCCGAATTTTAAAACCTGAGAATCAACCATAAAATTAATAAATTCTTTCTGATAATCTGTCATACGGACATAGTAACACAGTTTAAGATTTCAGTTAACCAGCACAAAGCATCAATTCTTAAGCAATTCTTCAATTTTATCAAATTCAATATTTTCAATCGCCATGGAAAGTTCATCCATTTTTTCGTTTAAATCAGCAGGAAGTTTTATTTCTTTAAGCTTTGCAAAGTTATTTTCTACCGTAACCAAATCAAAATCTTTGCAAGCCTGCAAAAGCTCTTTTATGATTCCTTCAATCTCTTCATCAGAAGAATCTTTTTTTTCAGATGCTTTTGTTTCACCATAAGATTTTACCGGTTCAAGAAGTTCAATTAAGCTCCTGTAATACGCCAGAAGGCTTTCCGTTTTTACTTTAAGGGCTGCAGCAAATGCCTTAAGTTTTTCTGCCGTCGATTTTTCATCTTTTTTCTGCATATTCTGAACTGCATTGCCGCCAGTTTCCAAATCTTCAGCCATTTCAGAAAGCCTGTCAAAGCCTACAATTCTTGCAGCACTTTTTAAAGCATGCACCTGAATCGTATAATCTTTGTATTTTCCCTGCAAAAAATAATCCTGAATCAGCGAAGCCTTATCCTGTATTGAAGAGGCAAACGTTTTTGAAAGCGCAAGCCAGTTTGCAAAACCGCCGGAAACAGCACAAGCTTTTTGTACATCAAGTACATCAGGCGAAAAATACGGAAAATCAGCCGGTATTTCATCTGCTCCAGAATTTTCTGATTTTACAAAGTTTCCGTCTTTTTCATCACCTGGAGCAGATTTTATTTTGCTTTCTGAATTGACTTCTTTTTCTTCTTCCTGCCGGACTATCAAATCCTTTTTAAGCCACTTTAAAAGGCATGAAGCAAAATCTTTTCCCTGAACAGGTTTTGCTACAAAATCGTCAAAACCTTTACTTAAAAACATGTCTTTTGCACCGTTTACGGCATTGGCACTTAAAGCAATAACTATATTTTTTTCAGCTTTTAAATTACCTTCACTTTCCGCCTTACGGATTTTTTCAAGCGTTTCAATTCCATCCATTTCAGGCATCTGATGATCCATAAACACAACATCAAATTCCTGCTGTTTTAGCAAATCAAGAGCCTCATAACCGCTCATCGCCCTGGTACAGTTTATCGAAAACTTTTTCAAAAGTCCGTCTGCAACCTGAAGGTTTACTTCACTGTCATCTACTACGAGGATTTTTGCATCCGGTGCTTTAAAAGGCTGAACTGACTGTTTTTCAGCAAATAAATAGGCAAATTCTTCTTTCTTAAGCAAAGACAAAGGAATCTGCGTTAAGCGGGGATTATCCTCGCACACGCCGGCAGCATCAAACAGAGGTTTATATAAATCGCCGCACGTTTTATCAGACATTCTTTTTTGAGGAAGGTTCACATAAAACACGCTGCCTTTTCCATATTCAGATTCTACACCCATGGAACCATTCATAAGCGAAACAAGATTTTTACTTATAGAAAGTCCTAGACCTGTTCCTCCTTTAGAACGATTCATCTTCATATTAACCTGCTGGAATGCCTTAAAAAGTTTGCCTATATCTTCTTTTTTTATTCCGATTCCGCTGTCAATAACGCTTATTTTAAGGGCATCTTCTCCAATACTGTTAGAAAAGTCTTCTACGCGGATTTTTATAAAGCCTTTTTCCGTAAACTTAGAAGCATTTCCTGCAAGATTTATTAAAATCTGCCTTAAGCGCATATCATCACCTAAGTAAAATCCTGCAAGCAACGGATCTATTTCAAGAATAAGTTCAACACTTTTACCGTTAAGGCGAATTTCTGTGACATTCATTATGTCATTCATAAGTTTTACAAGGTCATACTTTACAGGAACAATTTCCATTTTTCCTGATTCAATCTTAGAAAAATCAAGAATATCATTTATAATACCAATAAGATTTATTCCTGAAGAATGAATCTGCCGGATAATATTTTTTTCTTTGTCACCAACATCAAAATCCATAGCAAGTTCGCTCATTCCTATAATTGCGTTCATAGGAGTTCTGATTTCGTGGCTCATATTGGCAAGGAACATTGCCCGTGTTTTTTCCCGCTTAATTACATCCTGCAGATGACGCTCTTTTATATAGGCTGTTGCCGTGGATATAAGCATGAACACAATGATATACGCCCAATACGGATTATATGTAAACGCCATGTGATTATAATTTATCAGTACAAATGAAATGATAAAAAACACAGAATCAATGGCAATTGTAAGACGGCTGTTTATATATAATATGGAAGAAGTAAAAACGATTATGATAAAAGCAAATGTAAAATCAGCAACTCCAAAAACCCTTGCGGTTATAATAACAGCCAGAAACGCACATACCGTAAGGAAAATTCCATAGCTCTGTACAACCTTATAATAAAAATCGTTCCAAAGCCCGTTTTTTAGTTTTTTTGCTGCAGAAAAAGAAAGAAGAAACATAAAAAGAGAAGAAACAACAAAAAGACCGTCAAGTATTACAAACAGAAGATAAGCATGTACGGAAAAACTTCCGACTTCAAAAAACTTTAAAGCATAGCGCGGCAAAAAAAATTTTCTTAAATCGCGCAGGAACTCTGTAGTAAGATACAATGCCATTAACGGAGCAAAAATAAAAATTCTTCTTAGATTCGCCTGATTCTCAATTTTTCTATTTAATACATCCATAGTCGCTTATAATTTTACGTTTAACACTTTACAATTATCAGATTAACTGCCGGCTAAAATCCAAAAACTGCATTTACCTTGTTTAAGAACTCCGTTCTGTCACTGTTTTTCAATATGTAGCCCTGAGGTTTTAGTTTTAACGCCTCACGAACTTTTTCCATATCGCTTACACCCGTTAAAAACATGACAGGGATTTCTGAATAGGATTTTTCACTTCTTATCATTTCTAAAGTCTGAACGCCATTGCAAACAGGCATTTCATAATCTAAAAGAATCAAATCCGGTTTCTTCTGTGAAAGATAAGCAATACAGTCTGCACAGCTTTTTACAACCGCCACCTGATAAAAGTTTTTAAGCCAGTTCATCATATTGCGAAGACAAACAGGATCATCATCTACAAGAAGAATCAAACGGCTATGCATAGCAGCTTCGCTTTCAGAAATCAGGTCTTCCTGTGTTTTTCCTGCAAAGTTTTCAAGCAGATATTCAAAGCGGCCTTTAAATTCATTTACCGCAGCCGGAATAAGTAAATAATGACTGGTATTTCTTTGAAGAAGATCATCATATTTTTCAAGGGCTCCAGAAGATGCTATCAGGCAAAAATGAACGTCTTTAAAAAATATAAGGATTCTTCTAAGCTCAACTACGCAGTGAGACGGAATATCTTCAACGAATGCAAATATCAGGCTGATTTTTCCAGCCGAAAGTGCACTTTCGGCCTGTTTTTCATCAAAGTCGATTACACGCGGAGAATATCTGTTTTTAATGAAATCAAAAATAGTTTTATCAGCGTTACCCGGATCTCTAATAACAAGAATATCATTCATAATAAAAAGTATATCATGCTTTTTTATAGAAACTTCTAAAAGCTTCAGTTTTTGAAGGATTATTTTAAAATGCCCAGAAAAAGAGATTTTTAAAACAAATGTCAGCAGGCATTTTTCATGCTACAATAATCTACGGACAAAGCCTTTATACATTGAAAATAAAAGGCCTTCGGCTAACGGCACAAAAACGCCTGTTGTCTGACACGAAGCACATCTGTCTTTTGTCACAAATGCGGGTCTTGTTTGACACAAAGCAAACGCGACAGTATAATAATGCAATAAATGCGAAATATTCAAAGCATTTCATAATATTTCACAGACTTTACATTGAATCATATTACTCTTTATCAGGAGACTAAATAAATTATGGAACAGAACATTACAGAGATTATGACACAGCTGGTATTTCAGCTTGCAGTAATCATTTTTGCCGTACGCATTTTTGGAAAACTTGTTGTAAAAGCCGGCATACCTTCCGTACTTGGAGAACTTGTTGCAGGAATTATCATCGGGCCTTATGCACTGGGTTCAATTCCGCTTCCAGGTTTTGCAGAAGGACTTTTCCCGCTTAATTCGGCATCTCTTGCAGTTACCCCTGAACTTTATTCATTTTCAATAATTGCTTCAATTATTCTTTTATTTTCTTCAGGCCTTGAAACCGACTTAAAACTTTTCTTAAAGTACTCGCTTTCAGGCGGAATAATCGGTTTTGGCGGCGTTGCAGTTTCTTTCCTGCTCGGCGACATAGTAACAATGCTCATGCTGAACACTTCATTTATGGACGTACGCTGTCTTTTCCTTGGAATAATGTCAACGGCAACTTCCGTCGGAATTACTGCGCGCATTCTTTCTGACAAGAAAAAAATGGACAGTCCGGAAGGCGTTACGATTCTTGCAGCCGCAGTTTTTGACGACGTACTAGGAATCGTACTTCTTGCCGTTGTAATGGGAATTGTATCAGCAGTTTCCGGCGGAGCTGCCCTTTCAGGCGGTAAAATCGGCATAATTGCTTTAAGGGCTTTTTCTATCTGGCTTGTATTTACGGCATTGTGTATTCTGCTTTCCAAAAAAATTGCGCAGTTTTCAAAGCTTTTTGGCGGAGCAACAGACTTTACGATTGCAGCCTTTGGCGTAGCCCTCATTCTTGCAGGAATCTTTGAAAAACAGGGACTTGCAATGATTATCGGAGCATATACAACAGGTCTTGCCCTTTCCGGAACAGAAATTGCACCTGTCATTCAGGAAAAAATTCACGGTATTTACAAATTCTTTGTTCCGGTTTTCTTTGCCGTAATGGGTATGAGCGTAAACGTAAAGGAGCTTGCAAATCCTACAGTCCTGCAGCTTGGCCTGATTTACACAGTATTTGCCGTTGTTGCAAAAATGATTGGATGCGGACTTCCGGCTCTCGGACTTGGCTTTAACGTAAAAGGCGGACTTCGCATCGGTGCCGGAATGGTTCCGCGTGGCGAAGTTGCCCTTATCATTGCAGGAATCGGTCTTACGGCAGGAATTATTGACCAGGAACTCTTTGGCGTTGTAATCCTTATGACGCTTATTACAACCCTGGTAGCACCTCCTCTTTTGAACATTCTTCTCGGCACAAAAGGCCGTGGTACACGCAAAGAGATTAAATCTACAGAAACACAGCAGTTTATCTGGGACTTTGACGATCCGCAGATTGCAATGCTTATTTTTGACCTTTTTGTTACGGATTTACGCAAAGAAGGATTTTTCGTCCAGATGATGAATATTTCAGACGGACTTACACAGGCAAGAAAAGGTGCTGTTTCTCTTTCTATTTCGACCGAAGGTTCAAAAGTTTTAATTCAGACAGCAGCCGAAGACATGGGCTTTGTAAAGGCTGAAATTTATGAATCAGTTCTAAGTTTGAATAATTCACTGCGCTCACTTGAAGCATTGAAAAATGCAAATGCATTACAGTCAGGATTATTCAGCTGCGAAAACCGCATAGATTCAGCTTTGAGCAAAATTCTTTCAAAAGACGTAATCAGTGCAGAACTTCAGGCAGAAAACAAACAGGAAGCTCTTGAAGAACTTGTATGGCTTCTTGAAAAATCCGGCAAGGTTATTGACCACAGGGCTGTATTAAACGACATTCTAGCCCGCGAAAAAATAATGAGCACCGGGCTTGAAAACGGAATTGCAATTCCTCATGCCAAGTCTGACGGAGTTAAAGAAATCTGCGTTGCAGTCGGCGTAAAAAAAGAAGGGCTTGATTTTGAAGCCCTTGATAAAAAGGCTTCAAAAATATTTGTTATGGTTGTATCTCCAAAGACAGGAGCTTCACCGCAGATGCAGGTAATGTCTGCCGTTACAGGCGTTCTGCAGAAAACCGAAGCGGTTGAAAAAATTACAAACGCTAAGGATTCCGCAGAAGTACTTCAGATTTTTACCGACGCTTCTAAGAAATAAGCGCAGCAAGTTTTTCGGCAATCTTGTCGATAAACTGCCATGAATCAAGAACGGTGGCCTTTGTATCGCAGATTGCGGCAAGGTCGCCGGTCATAAATCCGCTTTCAATAGTTTTTATTGTGGCATCTTCAAGACTATGAGCAAAATCAACCAAATCTTTTGTATTATCCAGTTCGCCGCGTTTTGCAAGGGCACCTGTCCAGGCAAAAATCAAGGCTACAGGATTTGTAGAAGTTTTTTCACCTTTTAAGTAACGGTAATAATGACGCTGAACCGTGCCGTGTGCTGCTTCAAATTCAAACACTCCGTCAGGATTTACAAGAACACTTGTCATCATGGCAAGACTTCCGTTTGCAGACGCAAGCATGTCGCTCATAACGTCGCCGTCATAGTTTTTGCAAACCCACAAAAGTCCGCCTTCGCTTTTCATAATGCGGGCAACAGCATCATCAATTAAAGTATATGTATAAGAAATACCAAGCTGTTCAAATTTTTCCTTGAACTGTTCATCGTAAACTTTCTGGAAGATTGCCTTAAAGTTTCCGTCGTAAGTTTTAGAAATAGTATCCTTTGCTCCGAACAGAACAGGCATTTTTTCGTTCAGCGCGAACATAAAGCAGCTTTTTGCAAAGTTTTCTATAGAATCGTCCATGTTATGAATTCCCTGAATGATTCCGGGACCTTTCATATCCATGATTGTTTTTCTGATAACTTTTCCGTCTGCTCCTGTAAAAACAAGTTCTGCCTTACCGGCACATTCTGTTTTAATTTCGCAGTTTTTGTAGATATCACCGTAGGCATGGCGTCCGATTACAATCGGCTTTTTCCAGCAGGAAACAGAGCCATGAAGGTTTGAAACAAGAATCGGTTTACGAAAAACTGTTCCGTCAAGCTCTGCACGGATAATTCCGTTAGGGCTTGGAGTTAAATGCTTTAATTTATATTCTTCAACACGTGCGGCATTTGAAGTGATTGTCGCGCATTTTACACCTACGCCAAGCCGGCGAATAGACTCAGCAGAGTCATAAGTGATTTTATCTTCTGAATCATCACGGACTTTTAATCCCAAATCAAAATATTCTGTCTTTAATTCAACAAATGGTTCTAAAAGCTTTTCTTTAATGACTTTCCACAAAACTCTTGTCATTTCATCGCCGTCAAGTTCGGCAAGTGCTGTTTTCATCTGGATTTTATTCATAGTGAATGAAGTATACAAAAATTACTGGCAAAGGTCGAGCGGAAACAAGGCTTTTTATGCGGATAAACGAAGTTTTTATGCATATTTATTCAATTTTTATTATTTTTTTGCATAATATATTGAAACATTATGCAATAACCAGTATTTTAGGAAACGCGGAAACAGAATGCCGGAAATCCGGCACAATAAACCTTCCGCACGACGCAAACAAAAGAGGGCATAAAGATGGTAAAACTTTACGAAGGCGGTGTTTATCTTTTAGACGGGAAAAAAATCGTTCCGGAAAATGAAGCCAAAGCGATTTTGGCTGAACGCAAAACAACAAAAGAGCAGGCAAAACAGGGAACAATTTCCTACAAAATCTTAAAAGAACACAATCACAGCGAAAGCATGGAAAACATGCGTTTAAAATTTGACGCAATGGCTTCGCACGACATCACCTTCGTAGGAATCATACAGACAGCAATGGCAAGCGGAATGAAACAGTTCCCGATTCCGTATGTACTTACAAACTGCCACAATTCACTTTGCGCTGTAGGCGGAACAATCAACGAAGATGACCACGTATTCGGTCTTTCAGCCTGTAAAAAGTTCGGCGGAATCTTTGTACCGCCGCACATTGCCGTAATCCACCAGTACATGAGGGAAATGATGGCTGGCTGCGGTAAAATGATTCTTGCAAGCGACAGCCACACACGCTACGGAGCCCTGGGAACCATTGCCGTCGGAGAAGGCGGCGGAGAACTTGTAAAGCAGCTTTTAAAAGATACTTACGACATTGCATATCCTGAAGTTGTAGGCGTATATCTTGAAGGAAAACCGAATCCGGGCGTTGGTCCTCAGGATATAGCCCTTGCAATAATCGGAAAAGTATTCAAAAACGGATATGTAAAAAACAAAGTAATGGAATTTGTTGGTCCTGGCATTGCTTCAATGACTACAGATTTCAGAAACGGCATTGACGTAATGACAACTGAAACCACCTGCTGGACTTCCGTATGGAAAACAGATGAAGATACCAGACAGTTCCTTGCCATGCACGGACGTGAAAACGAATACAAGGAATTAAATCCTGAAAGCACAGCTTATTACGACGGAATGATTTACATCGACCTTTCTACAGTAAAGCCGATGATTGCCCTTCCGTTCCACCCGAGCAATGTTTATGAAATAAAAGATTTCGTTGCAAATGCAGGTGATATTATAGAAAGCATTGAAAAAGAAGCGCAGGAAAAATTTGACGGCAAGGTACAGCTTAACCTGCACGACAAGCTTAAAAACGGCAAATTCTATGTTGATCAGGGAATCATTGCAGGATGCGCCGGCGGTAATTACACAAATGTAATGGAAGCTGCGCGTATTCTAAAAACAAAAAGCTGCGGAACAGATTATTTCTCTCTTGCAGTTTATCCTTCTTCTCAGCCGGTATTCTTAGAGCTTGTAAAAAACGGTGCTATTGCCGACTTAATGACCGCCGGCGCAGCGGTAAAAACCGCATACTGCGGCCCGTGTTTCGGTGCAGGCGACACGCCTTCAAATCAGGCTTTCAGCATAAGACACACAACAAGAAACTTCCCTAACCGCGAAGGCTCAAAACCGGGCAATGGACAGATTTCTTCTGTTGCGCTTATGGATGCCCGCTCAATCGCCGCAACAGCCGCAAACGGAGGAATCCTTACTTCGGCAGAAGATTTAGGCTTAGACGAATGGGAAGTACCTGAATATCACTTCAATAAAAATGTTTATGAAAACCGCGTTTATCAGGGATTCGGCAAGGCAAATGACAGTGAAGAACTGATTTTCGGACCGAACATTAAGCCATGGCCTCAGCAGAAAGCTCTGGCAAACAATGTTCTTTTAAAAGTCTGCTCAAAAATCATGGATGCAGTAACAACAACGGATGAACTTATTCCGTCCGGAGAAACTTCATCTTACCGTTCTAATCCAATAGGTCTTGCAGAATTTACACTTTCGCGCCGCGATCCTGAATACGTAGGCAGGGCTAAAGAAGTTTTTGCAGAAGAAAAAGAGCGCACGGAAAATCCTGCTGCCTTTGCTTCAACAACTGATGCAGCTGAAATTCTTAAAAAAATCAATTCTATAAAAGGCTTTGAAAAACTTAATTTCAGCGACATTGAAATAGGTTCTACAATTTATGCTGTAAAACCTGGCGATGGTTCTGCCCGCGAACAGGCAGCAAGCTGTCAGAGGGTTTTAGGCGGACTTGCAAACATTGCAAAAGAATACGCAACAAAGCGCTACCGTTCTAACGTAATTAACTGGGGAATGCTTCCGTTCTTAATGGATGAAGAGCCTGAATTTGAAAACGGAGCTTACATTTTTGTTCCGAACATTCTTGATGCAATCAATTCAGACAAAATGGATTCAATCCCGGCTTACATACTCTGCGACGGCGCAAAAGTCTGTGTCTCGAACAGCGCAAACAGCGAAATTAAAGAAATCAAACTGAAAATTGCGCCATTAACTCCTGTTGAAAAAGAAACCGTTAAAGCCGGCTGCCTTATCAATTTCAACAGAAATAAAGCAGGACTTTAAACAGTTTTAGACTGACTTATAAAACAAGAATGCGGCTGCATGTAATTTTTATTACCCTGCAACCGCATTTTTTTAATCAAAAAGAATATCTCTTCACCAAATACTTAAACAGTGCTTAAAAATAGTAAATATTCTATATTCATTATCCGTTAATTTTAATATTTTTTAACTTTTTTATTTGCTTTTTCCTATTTTATTACTCATAATGATAATCATGAAGAAGACAGTTACTTTAAAAAACATAGCAGAAAAGGCTGGAATATCTACAGCTGCAGTTTCTATGATTCTTTCAAATTCGAATTCTCACAGGTTTTCAAAAGAAACTGTTGAAAATGTAATGGCTATTGCCAGCGAATGCGGATATAAAACCCCAAGAGCTTCACGAGGCAAAAAAAAGATTCTTATCGTATGCCCGTTTTTGATAAACCCTTATTATGCAATTCTTGTACAGGCAATCGAACAGAAAGCTTTTGAAGCAGGCTGTCTTACAAGCGTTTTTACAACATATTGGCGGCCGGAACGTGAAAAAGATATTTTTGATCTTGTAAAACAAAACTGTTACGACGGAATCATTTATACAATGATACCGACACAGTCAGAATATGCAATATCAATCGCCAAAACTGCCCCTGTTGTAATAATCGGGGATCGTAAATACGACATGAACTTAGATGCTGTTGACGTTGATAACGGTTATGCAGGCCGCATGGTTGCAGAACACCTCATAGACTTAGGCCACAAGCACATTGCCTATATTTCAACTGAAATGAGTTCAAATCACTCTGCCCGAATTCTGCGCTTTCAGGGTCTGAAGGAAGAATACGAGCGTGCCTGCCACGACGGTTCAGTTATTGTCTATACAAAAGATACTTCAGATGAAGAACATAAAGGAATTACTGACATAGAATACCAGATGGGCCTCAGCATGACAAAACGCTGTCTTCGAGAACATCCGGAAGTTACGGCAATAGTAGGAATGAATGATATGATTTCATTCGGCATAGTAGATGCCCTGACTCTTGCAAATAAAAAAATCC
>JAEEGK010018182.1_pt1 | contig 15232 bp, 12 predicted proteins | sample 8958771 | NCBI WGS metagenome assembly JAEEGK01 (sample SAMN16246547, study PRJNA631951) | gut metagenome | biome: gut microbiome; feature: rumen; material: SC-attached | host: Bos | place: Iran: Karaj | collected 2018-10 | reverse complement strand
GGGGCTTGTGCGTAGCCTGACCGATATGGAAAACGTGGCTACGATGCTTGCATGGTACGAAATGTTTGGTGACTACCGCATTTTCCTGAAGTGGGCCGATCGCCTGAACCAGGTGAGTGCCGCCGACGTGCAGGCAGCGGCACAGAAAACATTTGTCCGCGAAAAGTCCGTTGCCGGTTTCTTGCTGAAAAATAAGTAAATCAATTTTGCATGCCCGCTCTCTTGTTTGCCATGGGAGTGGGCTTTTTTTAAATTTGTCGCCATGCTTTTTTCGGATATCATCAGCGAAAATTACGATCCTAGGGAATACCCCGCTTTAGCTTTACTTGCCGACCAGTGGATTTCGACCCGTCCTTTCGAGGGCCTGAAAATTCTCGTGGGTACGCCGATTTTTAGGAATACTTTGGTGCAGTACATGGCACTTCTGGCCGGTGGTGCGCACTTGACGGTGGGCTATGCCGAGTGCGACGGGGCCGCGTCGGTTCCCCACGACCAGAAGGTGATTGACCTGATTCGTAAGAATGGCATTGCCGTGATTACGGACATGGATATCCGTAATGGAACGGTCAAGGACGATTTCGACCTGATTCTGGATTGTGCGGGTCAGTTTTCTTTCTGCAAGCCGAAAAAGGGCTTTGTCGAACTGACCCGTAGCGGCGTTCAGTTCTACGAAAAGTCGGAACTTCCGGTGTATGTCGCGGATAGCGGAATCGTAAAGCGCGTCGAGACAGTGCTTGGAACGGGTGACGGCTTTTTCCGCGGCCTGGAAATGTCGGGCTACACCCAGTTCGAAGGCAAGCGCCTTGTGGTATTTGGAAGCGGCAAGGTCGGCTGCGGTATTGCGCTCCAGGGAGTGCGCCGTGGTATGGAAGTTTGCTCCATTACCGATACGCGCGTGGTGAATACGGCTTCGGATTTTAGCGGAACGCTTTCGAACAATGATGTTCGAATCGAAAACTTCATGGACGACAATGCGGTCTCGAAAGCGATTGCCGAGGCTGATTTTTTGGTGACGGCGACGGGCGTAAAGAGTGCCCTGACCTGGGCCGCCATTTCGGCAATTCTTGCAAAGCCGAAACTGGTCGTTGCCAATATGGGTGTCGAAGACGAATTTGGCGAAATCGTTCCCAAGTCGCGTGTGCTTAACGGAAAGTCCCCGCTGAATTTTAAGCTGGAAGAGCCTACTCACCTGAAGTACATCGACACAAGTCTTGCCTTGCATGCGGCACTAGGCGAACGCCTTCTGCTCGATTATTCCGAATCGAAAGGTGAAATCCCGTTTAAGGGAACCTTCGATCCTCCTGCCGAAATTGAACAGCGCCTGCTGATGACAACCATACAAAATGGCGCCATCGGTCAGGAAATCTGCGACATGATGCGATAGCCTGACTTAAGGCGCCGTTTGAGCTAGAAAAGCTGGGATTACTTTCCGGGGGTCGGTTCTCCTACGGTCCACGCGGAGGCTTCGTAGCCCATGGTGCTCGTGTCCTTGCGCTGTAGACTGTATCCGTAACCGTCTGCGCGCTTGTAGTCGATTCCGTTACCGCTCCAGTTATCGCTATAGAGAGTCGCATCGGACCAGTCGTAGAACCACTGGTCGTTCAGCGGATTGCTTGCATCTTTCTGGTGGAAGTAGGGCTTTTTCACGGCGATTGTTTCGCCACGGTTCGAAAGCTTGCCGCTGTAGAACTTGACCTTGACTCCGTTTCCGATCGAATAGCGGCTGCGAATCACGTCTTCGCCGAGGACGGTCTTGAGCGATTCAGGGAACAGCACGGCAAGGCCTCCGGCAGGAATGGTGTCGGTATTTGCGAATTCGAAGTTGATACCTTCCACTTTCCAGCCTCTGACGTCACCGCTCGTCAATTTTTCGTAGGGCACTATAGCTGCATCCGACGTGTTCTTGAGTTCCAGGAATTCCACCTGGTTCGGATCGTCTGCGTTCGGGTGGTACTGGATTTCGTTGATGATAAGGCTTCCGATGTAGAGCGCGGAGTTCGCTTCGCCCTTGGTGGCGGTCTTCAGGGCGCCCTGTGCCGTAGAACCGTCGCTCAGGTCCACAACACCGCTCGAAAGCTTGCTGGACGGAAGCAACAGACTGGATTCGTCACCGTCGGTGGCACCGTACAGGTAATAGGCACCGCCAATGTCGCTTACGATCAGTTCTTCGTCAAAGCTGGTCTTGGCTTCCAGGACAAGGTATCCGCCTGCGGGAACGGTGCCTTCCTTAATAGAAAGCTTCTGGTCGCGGATTTTAGATTCGAATACCCAGCCGGTCACGTCTACCGGTTCGGAACCGGCGTTGTAAAGTTCAACCCACGCATCCGAAGTCGTGGTCGTCGGCATGATTTCGTTCAGGCGGATGTTAGAGGTCGTAAGCCACTTGTCGTCTCCGACGCCAGGCTTTCCGTTGGGTTCTGCGCTTGCGCCCCAGGACGCCGCCTGCGCGGCGTTACCGCCCTTGTACACCAGGGTACGTCCCTTGCCGTTTGCAAGAGAGGGCCACGGAGGATCCTTGCTGTACGAACAGCTGATGTCACCTTTGTTCGAAAGTTTCACGTCAATCACGTCGCCTTCGTTCGAAAGCTTGGCGACCGATCCCGTGGAGGGGTCGTTGTCCCAGGGGCCGAAAAGTCTTCCGTTAAAGTCGGGATAGGTTTCCTTGAACAGGTCCTTGTTGTTCGTGACGACAATGTATTCGCCCTTGGCAAGCGGTTCGTCGGGGAATGCGAAGCTGACTGCTCCGTCCAGGCGCATGTTCATGGCGAGCATGCTCTTGAGGTCGGGGCCACTTGCGATGGTGACTTCCACCCATTCGAGTTCCGAACCCTTGGGCGCGTTGTACATGATTTCGGTAATGGCCATCGCCGTTATCGTTTCGTCGACAGACGAAGACGAGGACTGAGCAGGCTTTGTGGCACTGCTGCTTTCGCCCGGGGTGGGGTTGCTGTTCGAGGAACCTTCGTCGGTCGTTTCCCCGGAGGAGGCGGGCTCGCTGCTTTCGGAGGAATCTGCTTCAGGTTCCGTTGCAGAGGAGCTGTCGTCGGAACAGGCCGCAAAGAATGCCATTGCGGATAGTCCGAGACCCATTGCAAATAATTTTTTGATATCCATAGAGGTATCCTTTGTTATACACATTCTCTATTTAACAAATTTTCTTCGATCGGTAATCCGAGTTTTGTCCAATAGGGGGTCTTGAAACGTCTCGGATTTTCGTACACGCGTTTCCATTCGGCGGCTGCATTGCCAAATTTCGAAAAAGCGGCGTGTTTCAGGTTCAGGAACTTGATGAGGTCGAACATCCAGTACGGCACCTGCGAACACGGACACTTGAGTTCGAGCACGGCGTCGCAACCGGGCTGGAAAAAGCGGGGAATTCCTGTGGAATGCATGTAGTGCGGGTCTACCGTGTAGTCGAAACCGTTTTCTTCCCTAAAGCGCATTCCGGTGTCGATCGTTACACGCGAGTACTCTTCGCGGAGTCCGAACCAGGCGCGACGCTTGTATTGCGTCAAAAGGCGCGGGTGGGCGTTGTAGAGTTCGGTCTTATACAGGAAATCCTTGACGTACTTGCGGTCCTTTTCGCCCTTGCACGGCCAGTCCTCGGGTTTCATGTGCCAGACTTCGCCGGGGTTAATTCCCTTGACGGTTCCGCGGCTCTTGTAGCAGATATTCTTGATTTTCCGCTTGCATTCGAAATGGAACGTTCCTTCCTGGGCGGGGTGTTCGCCGTAGGTGCGGATGCGCATGTTGAAACGGTCCAGGAGCTGTTTCTTTTTCCAGCCGAGGAATGTCCAGGTGGGCGAGTCCAGGTAGAGGTTCGTAATCCAGTAGAAACCGCCCGGGGTTATCTTGGAGTAATAGTCTTCTTCGCAGTAGGGGGCGAGGAATGCGCCGATACGGTCCGCCCATTCCACGGGAATGTGGTACTTGAGTTCGAACCTTTCGAGAAGACTGAATCCGCGGGCTTCGGCCATACTACTTGAGCCCCCTTACCAGGTGGTTCTGCACGCCTTCCTGGGAAAGCACTCCCGCATACTGCAAGAGTTCCAGGTACAGGCTGAAAATGTCGTCTTCGAGCTTGGTGGCGCTCTGTTCGCTTTCAATGGCGCTTTCACGTGCACGCAGCAGGAGCAGCGGATCGGAACCGGCGTCCTTTGCGAACTGTTCGAAAATGCTTCCGGCGTTCACCTTTTCGACGAATTCCTTCTGCACCTTCCACTGGGCCATGAGAACGTTAATTTGTTCTACGATCTTTCCGACCTTCTGGTTCACGTCGCGGACTTCGTCCATGTAGTCGCCTTCGGCATCGAGGTCAGCCACCTGGTTGCGCAGGTCATTGTCTTTGTTCGAATCAAAGAACGGAAGCTTGATAGCGACGTTTGCAAAGAACTTGTCGCGGGTACGGCGGCCATCCTTGTCGTCGACGAGCGCTTCGAGCAGGTAGTCGTTTGCGTAGGAACCCTTACAGACGGAGTTTTCGTAATCGCCGTCGCAACCGCCGCTTTGCATGTATTCGTCGTAGAAGTCGGTGTAGTCGCCTGCCGTTACATCCTTGTAGCTGATGTCCTTGTACTTTTTCATCAAGGACTCGATCTTCATGGAATATCCGATTCCGATATGCGAAATGTAGTCGCGGCGGCTAGCGACGTCCTGCTTGCCGCGTGCCTTTTCGGAATCCATCCTGCTTTTCGCCTTGGCGACCAGCGGAAACTTGTCATTGACTTCGACACCGTCTTTCAGCTGAGCCTCGATTTCTTCCATGGTCGGAAGCCAGCTGGTATCGAGTTCGATGCTGTCGAAATCCCCTGCGAACAGGTGGAGTTTTGATTCGGAGTACTTGAGCGAGTTGGTGTCGTTAATGAGGGCGGCCTTGATGGAGGCTTCCTTTTCGAGAGCGGACATCAGGTCTTGCGGATTGAAACTGGCGGAACCGGCTTTCATGTGGAGGACTTCGATGCGGTCGGAGTTCACCTGCTGGAGTTCTGCGTTCAGCTGGTTGATGCGCTTGCGCAAGACGTAGTGAATGGCGCGCTCGTAACGGTCGTAAAGCAGTATGGCGCGGTCTTCGGCAAGGTGCGCGTTGGCGTATGCCATCTGGGCCTCGTAATGGGCGCGGTCTGCAGCCCCTTCGCCGAATGCCTTCGGGGTGACGCGGAGTTCAAAGTCGTGGCTTGCAAAGCTGAAACCGTCGAGCTTGTAACGGAACTCCAGCTTGTCCCACAGCTTGGTGTTGCGGGAGGTCGCAATGTTTGCTCGCTTTTGGGAGGACTGGTAGCGCAGGTCCTGGTCCGCAGACTGAATCAGCGTCTCCCACGTGAGGGGGGCGGCTATCAGGGGTGCTGCTAGAAGCAAAAAAACGTATCCACACTTATTCATATAAACCTTTACTAGAGATTGCTTCGGGGCCTTGCCCCTCGCAAAGACTCGACTTATTCAGAAATGGTGACCATTTCTCCCAGGAGGAACGGGTTTTCGGCAGGAATCGTAATGATGACTTCGCGGCCGTGGATAGGCATTTCGGGCATTTTCCACATACGCACCGGGAATTCCACGATGCGGCTAGAAAGACCGACCACCTTGCCCTTGATCGCCTTGCCGGTTCCGCTCAGGGTTTTCACCTTGACCTTTTCGCCGATATCCATGCGCTGGTGCATCTTTTCGTGAATGTAGCCGCGCACAAGCGTCGGGGACTTGTGGGTGAGGGTGACAATGGGAGCAAAGCTTGAAACCTTTTCGCCGTCATGGACGTTCACGGAACCCACGACCCAGCTTTCCTTGGCAATCTGTACCAATTCTTCTTGCTGCTTCTTGAGTTCTTCGAGTTCCTTCTTCAGGTTCTCGACTTCGCTCTTGCCGGCATCCTTCTGCAGACGGTTGCTGCTCTTCAGGAGCTTGATCTGTTCGTTCGCATTAGCGTTTGCGACAGCCAGTTCGTTTTTCAAGCTCTTGATTTGCATGGCCATGGCGTCCTTGCCGTCGCTATCGGCGCTGGAACCCTTCAGACTCTTGAGCTTGGAGGCGATTTCCTTGTTCTTCTTGTACTCGGCTTCGAGTCTGTTGATTTCGGACTTGAGCGTGAGAGTCTTTGTGGCAAGTTCTGCCTTGACCGCTGCGACCTTCTGGTCGATGTCTGCGGCGGAAAGATTGCTGCGGCCTGCACTTGCGTCCAGTTCGCGGGTCACTTCGGCGATGCGCAGCGTCAGGTCCGGGCGGTTGAGTTCAACGATGGTGTCTCCGGCTTCGATGGCCTGACCCGGCATCACGTGCACCTTGACCACTTCGGTCGGGCTCGGTACGCTGATCGTTGTTTCGGCGGCTTCCGCAATTCCCTGGAAGGTGGCGATTTTGCCCTGGTACATGAAACCTAGAATGATGGCGATGATAACGCACAGGACCCAGGCGATAGAAAGCTTATGGCTGTAGGCGTAAGCGACACCGGCGTTGTTCTTATGCGTGTTCCAGAAGTTGTCGAGCATATCACTAAGCTTGTTCATACGGTCTCCCTTACATTTCCGTCGTGGCGTCCTGCATCATGAACTGCACGTCCGAGATGCCCTCGATCTTGGAAAGATCACTCAGGATTTCTGCTGCCGGCTTGGTGGCGCGCAGGCGAATCTGGTAGGCGACATCGAGGCGGGCACCGCCGTCCACTTCGCGCATCGTAATCAAGATGAAGGTCTTGAGGCTGCTTTTCATGATGTCTTCGATCTGGCCGCGTACCTTGGGTTCGTTCGGGAGAGCAAAACGGAGCATGCCGTCAAAGAAGTGCTTGGTTCCAAGTCCCGTGCGCGAAAGCAGGAAGGCGACGATGCTGAAGGCGATTGTTCCGCCGACGGCGGCTCCCCAGGCGTACACGCCGCAACCGATACCGGCGCCGAGCGATGCGAACACGAACATGATGTCGCGCGGGTCCTTAAAGCTTGTTCTGAAGCGAACCACGGAAAGAGCGCCCATCATACCGAGACCGCGGCCCACGTTGTCGCCAATGGCCTGCATCACCGTTGCGGCGACCACGGCACTCAGCACGATTGCCTGCACAAAATTGCGCGAATACGAAAGTCCGAGGAACGTCTTTTCGTAGGTCCAGGCGATAATCGAGGACAGGATAAACGTAAGGATCAAAGTGTACGCCAATGTAATAAGGGTGGCATTGGCGGTGCCGGACTGGACGGCTAATAGGTCGAGCATAGATACTCCGTTGGTTAACTTTTTCTTTTCACCCAAAATTTACTTTAATAAGGAGTAAATTTAATACCTATTTGTGTAAAATTGGATGAACAAAAACCAAACTAACCTATTCAAGCAGGGTGATTTGGGGAAAATCTACCCTATTTTTTACACCATATTGGAATAATAGCAAAAAAGAAATCGAATCGCACCTAAAAAGATTTTTGCATTTTAAGCAAGTGTGCAAATAGTGTGTAACTTTAGTTGAATCGTCCGGCTCCGATGCGGCGCTTGCGGCCCCTTTCAGACACGAGTGCTTCGATCAGGAACAGGAGGGCGGCCAGTCCGAGGAAAATCTGGTAACGGTCCTGGTAATTTTCCATGCGGTCGGATGCCTGTTCCTTTTTTTCGAGGCTTGCAATTTCAGTCAGCACCTTCTGCAACTGGAATTCGCCGGGGCTTGCGTAAAAATACAGGCCGCCGGTGACGCTTGCGATTTCTTGCAGCGTGCCGTCTTCGAGGCGGGTCGTGACGATGTTTCCCTGCATGTCCTTCTTGTAGGCGACTTCGCCATTCTTCGAAGGTACGGGAATAGGTACGCCTTCGCGGGAGCCTATGCCGATGGTGTAGATACGGATGCCCATCTCGGCGGCTTCCTTCGCGGCGTTGACGGCGGCAGCTTCGAGTTCTTCACCGTCGCTCATCAGGATCATCACGGAATACTGCCCTGCGCTACCGGAATTCTTGTAAAGGGACATTCCCTTGCGGATAGCGTTTTCGAGGTTCGTTCCCGGCATGAGCCAGCCCGGAGTAAGTTCACGGAGCATCATCTGCACGGTGCCGTAATCGAGGGTGAGTGGCACCATCACCTGGGCTTCACCGGAGAATGCCACAAGTCCCACGCGGTCGCCCGAAAGCGATTCCAGGAACGAAGAAATTTCGTGGCGGCTACGGGTGAGTCGGTTCGGCTTCACGTCCTCGGCGAGCATCGAAAGAGAAATGTCCTGCAACAGCACCAGGTCAAGGCCACGGCGCTCGATGTGTTCCATCTTGCGGCCCCATTGCGGGCGTGCAAGGGCGACGAACAGGAAGGCAATCGCAAAAAGAAGCAGCGTTACTTTCGCAAGGCGGCGCCACGGCGAAACGGATGTCGAAAGCTTGGGCAACATCGAAAGCGAAACAAAGCGGGCGGCAAGCTTCTTGCGACGGTGATAGGCATACACAAAAAGGAGCGCAAACAGGGGGAGCGTTAAGAGTCCCCACAGGAACATCGGTTCAGCAAATCGCATTCAACACCTCCATTACGGAATGCGCACGAAGCGCGTATTCGCAAGCAACAGTTCAAGTAAAATGAGCAGGGCGCCTGCCAGGAGCCATGGGTAGAACTTTTCGGCGTAGCGGGCGTAGGCGACTGTCTCGATTTCAGTCTTTTCGAGTTCGTCGATTTCGGAATAGATCTTTTCGAGTTCTTCCTTGTTCTCGGCGCGGTAGAAGCGTCCTCCGGTCTTTTGGGCAACGGATTTCAGCACACTCTCGTCGATGCCTTCTTCGGGAGTGATGTCGCGTTCGCCCCAGGAAATATCGCCAGTCCACGGATTCTGCTGGAAGGCGAGAATCTTGCCGCTTTTCTTGCCTACACCGACCGTGTAGACCTTGACTCCCAGCGACTGCGCTACGTCGGCGGCACGCATCGGGGGCACCACGCTAGCGTTATCGCGACCATCGGTCAGGAGAACCACTACTTTAGACTTGGCTTCGGATTTCTGGAGCCTTGCAAGGGCGTTCATCAGGCCGTCGCCAATGGCGGTACGGCTGTTCATCACCGAATCACGGGCAAGGTCATCGGTCGCTTTCAGAATTTCAAGCAGCGAGCCGTAATCGAGCGTGAGCGGGCACTGCGTAATGGAGCGGGCTCCGAAAGCGGAAAGGCCGATTCGGTCGCTGTGGCGTTTCTGGATAAAGTCTGCAATTACCTGCTGGGCATAACCCAGGCGGCTGTATTTCCAGTAGTCGCCGGATTTCAGGAGGCGTTCGGCGTTCATGACGCCGAGTTTCGCCTGTTCCATGCGGGTGAGCATGTCGAGCGTGCCCATGGAGCCGGAAACGTCGAGTGCGAGCATGATGTCGACTCCATCGGTAGAGGTGTATTCCACCTCCATGGCGTTCTGCGGACGGGCAAGTGCCATGACAAAGCACACAAGGGCGGCAAGGCGCAAAATCGGCACGATATGGCGGAAACGGACGCGTCTGCTCGGGACGGCGCGTTTGGCAATCGAAAGGGCCGGAAACTTGATGGTGCTCTTGCGGCGGTGTTCACGATAGACGTACCAACCGACTAAAACAGGGACCAAAAGTAGGAGCCAGAAGGCCTCGGGATTCTGAAAATGAAGTGCACCTAAATCCATAAAATCTCCGAAAAAACGCAAAAATTAAATCTTTTCGCGGAAGAATATACAAAAAAAGGAGAATTGCGACTTCGCTTTGGCCCTTCGGCAAGCTCAGGGACCTTAGTAAGGTTAGCGAGCCTGCGAAGCGTGAGCTTGTCGAACCACAGTGCAGGCAGGGACCTCATTCAACTAGAGATCCTTCGACTCCATCACTTCGTGATTTCGCTCCAGGATGACACGTTCGTGTCTAGGTCTCCTTTCTACCATTTTTCAATGTATGTAAAAAAAAATTATGAAACGGGTGGCTTAAATCCTTTTTTTTATGTATCTTTAGAATGTTATGAAAAAGTGCGTGATTTTGGGTTTGGCGACGTGTGTCGCTGTTTCTGCTGCGCCCATTTCGCTTTCCGATGCCATTAGTATGGCGAAAGCGGGGAATTCGCAGATTAAGGCCGAAAGGGCAAAGGTCGATATGGCTGAAAGCGGACAATCCGAGGCTTTGTCTCGTTTTATGCCTCAGTTGACGTTGTCGGCTAGCGTTACAAAGATTAACGACCCTATCTACATTGACCTGGGCGAAATTCAGAATGCCATGAGTGGCCTTGCTGGCGGCCTTGCAACGGTGGGGCCTGCTGCAGCCTATTCCAAGGCGTATATCGATGCCTACAACAAGGCGGATGCGGGTTACCAGCAGGCTTATCAGGGGGCTAAGGCCAAGGGACTTTCCGACGAACAGGCGGCAGCTTTTGCTAGCGATAAACTAGGTGGAAAGTCGGCGAAGGAAATTGCGCAAGAAAATGCGGACAAGTACGAGGCTGAAACTCGGCTGCAGTTAGAAGGTGCCAAGTCGCAGATAGACGATGCCGATTTCAGGATGAAGGTCCAGGATGACGTGTTTTTCAATGCGCGCCTGACGGCCATTTGGCCGATCTTTACGGGTTTCAAGATTTATTCCGCCTACGATGCTGCCAAGGAGAACGTGAATGCGAAAAAGGCGGCGTTCGACATGGCGCAAAATACAATCCTGATGGATGTGGCGACCAAGTATTTTACGCTCCGCTTGGCGGAAGAGTTGACGGTGCTTCGTGAAAGTACCAGGAAAAATCTGGAAGAACACCTGGCGCGTTCCAAGAAACTCGAAGAAGGTGGCCAGATCAGCAAGGCGGAACGCCTGCGTGCCGAAGTCGCCTTGGCGGAAGCTGAAAACGCCCTGGAAGATTCCTATCGCGATCAGACGCTCGCGAAGCTTGCCCTTGCAAGCCTGTTGCATACCGATACGAACATCACTGCAATTACGCCGGTGATGGCGCCGGAGCAGACAATCGACATGGACGAGTATAAGCGCCTTGCCTTAGACAGGCATCCGGGATTGCGTCAGTTGCGTACCGAACGCAAGCGTAGCCAGGATGCCGTGAGCGCAGCCCGTGCCGATTACTACCCGACGGTGGCCCTGTTTGCCTACAAGGAACTCTATACCCGAGACTTGACTCTCTTGGAACCGGACTGGGCCGTGGGTGCCAAGATGCAGTGGGACTTGTTCAAGGGCGGTGAGACGCGTTCTAAGGTGAGTAACGCAAAGGCTCTTGACCGTTCGCTTTCAAGCATGGAAGAACAGACGATGGATAATATCGGGCTCCTCGTGGAAAAGCGTTGGCGCGAAATGGAACATGCCAAGAGTCGCCTTGAAAGCTTGAAGAAAACCCGTGAACTTGCCGAAGAGGCTCACCGTAGCCAGACCCTGGCCTACGAGGCTGGCCTTGCAACAGGCCTCGATGTGGTCGATGCCGAACTAGCCCTTTCGCGCTTGCAGGTGGCTGACCTTAAGGCCCATTACGATGCCGTGCTTGCATGGCTTGGACTTCTGGAAGCGAGCGGCGAGGTGGCGAACGCCGGTGAAATGATTAAGGATGTAAAACCGGTAGAGGAACCGAAGGTTGAGGAACCGAAGCCCGCCGAACCCGTTGCTGTTCCCGCTGCCGCACCGGTTGCCGATTCGGCAAAGATTGCTGAGCCTACACCTGCTGATACGGCGAACCCCGCACTCCCTAACCACTAACGGACTTCGTCCTACTGCCAACTTCCTACTTTTTAACTGGAGTCAACCATGAACGTTTTAAAAGCAATCGGTAAAATTCTGGTCGTCTTGGCATTGATTGCCTTGATTGTCCTTGGTATCGTCACCTTGCAGAAGTTCGCGACGGAACCGCGAAACGCCTACCTGCAGGGACAAATGGAAGCTCGTCGCGTACTTGTGGCGGGCAAGGTTCCTGGCCGTGTCGAAAACCTCTTCTTCCGCGAAGGGGACGTGGTTGAAAAGGGTGCCATTGTTGCCCTTATCAGTAGTCCTGAAATCGAGGCGAAAAAGATTCAGGCCCAGGGTGCCCTTGGAGCGGCTCGCGCCCAGGCGAACAAGGCGAAGAACGGGGCGCGTTCCGAAGACATTACGGCGTTAAAGGCGATGGCTGACCGTGCCCAGGAAGCGGCGAACCTTGCAAAGAATACCTACGACCGTGTGCAGAAGCTTTTTAATGAGGGTGTACTCCCGCTCCAGAAGCGTGACGAGGCTGAAACGCAGATGAAGGCATCGCAGTCTGCCGCTGACGCGGCCAAGGCCCAGTATTCACAGGCCCTTGCCGGTGCCCGCACCGAAGACCGCGCCGCCGCAAATGCACTGGTGCTCCAGGCGAAGGGTGCAAATGCCGAAGTGGATGCTTACCTCGAAGAAACAAAGATTCGCGCTCCCATCTCGGGTGAAGTTTCCGTGAAGCTCGTCGAAGAGGGCGAAGTCGTCGGTTCCGGCATGCCGGTGGTGGCCATTACCGATCTCGATGATTCTTGGGCGGTATTCCACCTGCGCGAAGATCTGCTCAAGAACGTGTCGAAGGGCAAGACTTTCCGCATGTACATTCCGGCCCTCGATAGAAATGCCGAAATGGAAGTGAGCTACATTGCTTCGGTAGGTGACTATGCGACCTGGCGTAGCTCCAAGGAAAGTGGCGGCTTTGATCTGAAAACCTTCGAAGTGCGTATGCGCCCGAAACTCCGAATCGAAAACTTGCGCCCTGGCATGAGCGTACTTTTCCCGGTGGAACAGATACAATAAATTTTCTTCTAGAACAGGAGATGCCCGACTAAATCGGGCATGACAATTCGGTTTGTTTTTATCGTTTTTTAAAGCAGTAAAGAAAATCTATGTCAGTCACAACATCGTGCTGTGGCTGGTACTCCTGATTTTGCCCCTGTTCACTTCTACGTTCATGGTGAATTTTTTCTCGGCAGAAATCATCCAGCATGTGCCCATTGGAATTTTAAAGCAGGACCGATCGCAACTTGCTGACGAAATTACGATGGCGCTCAAGGCGGACCCGGTTCTGGAAGTGGCCCTGGAATGTGAAGATAGGAGCGACTGCGAACATGCCGTAATCCGTGGCGACCTGCAGGCGTTTATCGTACTTCCTTACGATATGGAACACCGCGCTCTTCGCCTGGAGGCGCCGGTAATCCCCGTTTATTCTAGCGGGCAGAACTACCTCACGAATACGTTTGCCGTAAAGGAAATCCGTTCCGTCATTTCTACAATCGGGGCGAACATGTTCACCAAGCAGATGGACGATCCCGTTCGCGTGGAACTCAAGTCGGTCGGAAACATCAGCGGAAACTACCAGGGATTTTTGGGGCTCGGTCTTGTGACGGCGATCTACCACCTGGCAGGAATCCTTGCGGCGGTCTACCTTTTCAGTTTCCCGTTCCGCGATCACCGCGTCCGCGAATTTTTGCAGGCGGCGGGCGGCTCGCGCGTGGTGCTTGGCGCTGCGACGGTTTTGCCGCTGGTCGTGATTCAGTGGCTGTCGATGGTGGCGGTGTATGCGTATGCTCGCCGTGCGCTTACCCCGATGACGTTCGATGAATTTGTGGTGGTGTCTGCAGGGCAGTTGGCGATGATTCTCGCTTGTTCCGGAGCGGGGGCCGCCTTTGTGGGCATCACGGGTAACATGCGTATGTCTTCGAGCGTGGCGGGCGTTATCGCCGGCCCCGCGTTTGCGTTTGCGGGCCAGACTTTTCCGGTGATGGCGATGCCGTTGGTGGTGCGCGGCTTTGCATTCCTGCTTCCGCTTACACATGTTCTTAAGGTTCAGTCCGCGATGCTCTTGGGTTCAGTCGGCAAGGCGCATGCCTGGGAATCTATTGTGGTGCTTTTGTTCATGGCGTTGTTCTGGCATTTGCTCGCTGCCAAGCTTTTGATGTTGCGCTGGAAAGTCGCCGAAGAAAAAGAGGCGGACTGGGAAGCCCGCGAAAAGTTGCACCTTAAGGATAAGTTGAAGAATGTTGCTGACGCAGTCTATTCGGACTTAAGCATTCGCAAGGCGGTCGCTTCTGATATGGCTGAAAGGGGGCGCAAATGATTGACCTCTTTAAGCGACTTTTCAAGGTGGCATTTGCCGAATGGAAACTTTTCTACACCGACCCTGCGGCGGTGCTGTTGCTGGTGGTGGCGGGAGTGCTTTACGCCTTCTATTACCCGACGCCTTACATGAAACAGACGGCAACAGATGTGCCTGTGGCCGTGGTAGATTTAGATCATACGGTGATGTCGCGCGAACTCACGCAGATGTCGGCGGCAGCCCAGCAGATTGATGTGCGTTATGTGTTCTCGGATGTCCGCGAAGCCGAAGAGGCCATGGCGAATGAGAAAATCTACGGTTTCATGGTGATTCCTCAAGACATGGAAAAGACGCTCCGTAACGGTGGCAAGACGAACGTGAACGTGTTCACGCACGGCGCTTACGTGATGCTCCACGGCAACATCGGAACGGCTTTTACTACCTGCGCACTCACGGTGGGCGCGACTACAAAAGTCAAGCGGATTGCTTTAGGCAAAAAGGTGCCGGCCGCAAAGGCCATCGCCATGCGCGACCCGATTCCCATCAGCGTGCAGACAATGTACAACAACACGGGTAGCTATTCGAACTATGTGGTGCCGAGCGTGTTGGTGCTGATTTTGCAACAGACGCTTGTGATAGGCATCTGCATTCTGGGTGGCGCCCGCGCTCACCGCAAGTTCCGCAAATTGCAACGCGACAGCTCCGTCGAAAATGAACTGATGCCTTACCGCTACTTTGGCCGCTCGCTTGCGTACTTCTTGCATTACTGCAGCTTTATCTTGTTCTACCACTTTGTCGTCTACAACGTGTTCGAATTTCCGCGCCGCGGCGAAATTTTGCCGATGGTGGCCTTTGCGATCGTGTTCCTGTTCTCGGTCATCAATTTCGGGATGGTGCTTTCGCAGGTATTCCTGCGCCGCGAAACGAGCATGCAACTGTTCCTGTACATGAGCATCCCGATTCTGTTCCTTTCGAACTTTAGCTGGCCCACCGAACTGATTCCGGCGTGGATGAAGGGCTTTTCTTGCCTGCTCCCATCCACTTTTGCGATTCCGGCGTGGCTTGCCATTGAACAGCGCGGGGCTGACGTTTACGATGCTGCATCCCTCCTGCTTCCGCTTGCGCTGCAGGCGGTGTTCTACCTATTGCTTGGCCTTTTGCTCACGAATCTTCGTGACGGCAGCAAACTGAAAACCGGCGATATGTAGGTATGAGGTTTTGAGCTCGGTGCTACGCACCTTTGAGGTTTATTACCGTCTACTTTTGTATATTATAACAGGAAAATAAACCCTG
>JAEEGK010018181.1_pt1 | contig 15233 bp, 11 predicted proteins | sample 8958771 | NCBI WGS metagenome assembly JAEEGK01 (sample SAMN16246547, study PRJNA631951) | gut metagenome | biome: gut microbiome; feature: rumen; material: SC-attached | host: Bos | place: Iran: Karaj | collected 2018-10 | reverse complement strand
GTAGGCCGTCATCAGCACCACCTGGATGTCGGGGAATTGCCGTCGCAGTTCAGAGAGCCAGTAGAGGCCTTCGTTACCGGTGTTGATGTCGGTTTCGAAGTTCATGTCGAGCAGCACCACATCGGGGCGGAAGCTGCGCACGGTGGAAATCAGCACTTTGGGTGTGCCAACGGTTTCCACCGCCTCGAAGCGTGGCGGCAGCAGGATGTTCAGCGTGGCGCGCACTCCCGCGTTGTCATCAACGACCAATATTTTCGATTTGAGTTTGGGCATAATTATTATTCTTTAAACAAACTATTTCTCCAACAGCTCTTTTGCCATGCGGTTAAGTTCTTCTGCATCAATATGCTCCAAAATGATTTCTTCGGGTTCCAACTCCAAAAGGAACTGCATATAGTTCGGAAGTGTCAACAAAGGACCTTCGCGGCCGATGTTAAAATCACCAAACTTTATGGCGTGATATATATGATACTTATCTGGATGCTTCAGTGCAGTTGAAAGGCTCTTGGCTTTGGAGGTCTTGGCCTTGACTTCAACAGGAACACATTCGCCCTTGTAGCTAATCAAAAAGTCCAGTTCCATACCGGATTCCTTGCGATAATAGTACAAGGCCTGTTCTTTCTTGTGAAGCGTATCTGCCATCAAATTCTCGTAAATAGCACCCTTGAAACCGCCCAAGTTTCCTTGTATGATGTCATTTCGTGTGGAACCGCCAAGCATAGTCGTAAGTAAACCGATGTCAGTGACATACACTTTAAAGGTTGATTCGATAGCATTTCCTTCCATTGGCAAACCCGTCGCTTCAGTATTATAGCAGCGACGGATCATTCCAGCATCTTCCAACCATTGAAGTGATCCGGCATAATCTTCCGCACGACCATCTTTTTTGATGAGATTGTATTGAAACTTTTTATAGTCTTTGGCAAGCTGTTTGGTAATGGAATCAAAGCACCCTCGTATGTAGGGTTTGTCGTCATCGTTAGCATATTTCACCATGTCATCTTTGTATTCTTTCAAAATCCTACGGAGGACGGCATCAACCTTGCTCATATTACTGGTCTCCAGCAACTTGTTTACAGCTGCGGGCAAACCGCCAACAGCGACATAACGATTCAGAAGATTATTCATGGTGAGATGTATTCCAACAGGCACTGGTTTTTCGTTTGACAAACAGTCTTTAAGAAACACAATCACATCTTCTGAGATTCCATTTGCCCAAAGGAACTCTTCGAAATCAAGCGGATACATCTGCACGATGTCTTCGAAACCAACAGGAACAGAATTTTTCCCCAACTGCATATCATCCTGATGTTTTCTTTTCAACTTCTTTTTCTTCTCGCCATAACCTAAAACGCCCAAAAGGGAGCCTGTTGCAATAACATCGAAACGTCCATCCTCTTTGAAAAACTTCAAAGAAGTACGGGCATCTGGACAGTCTTGAATTTCATCAAAGATGAAACAGGTTTGTCCGGGAACGAAATTAGCTCCTTTTATTTGGGTGGAAAGCTCCAGAAGAATCGCATCAACTTCTTTGGAACCCAGAAATGCACCAATGCGTTTGGGTTGCTTAATAAAGTTCATGTAATAGACATACTTGTAATTTTCCTCTGCAAATTTTCTGACGATAAAGGTCTTTCCGCATTGGCGAATTCCCATAATGACAAGCGGCAAATGATTCGGTGTGTCTTTCCATTCCCGAAGGGTATTTTCAATTTTTCTTCTCAGCATTTTTCAAACGAATTAACGCCGCAAAAATACACTTTTTCCAACGAAAAAACAACCATCTAAACCGTTTTTCTGAACGAATATTTGGCTTTAAACCCATTTTTCTGAACGAATAATTCATCTCTATTATTGCGAAATTAATTGTATTTCAGCACTATAGCATAATCAATCTTCGCAACACTACAATTTCCAAGAGGGTAAGGGTTATTCGTTCCTCAACGATTTCACCGGGTTCACCGTAGCCGCTCTCAAACTGCGCAAGGTGACCACCGCTATGGTAACGGCCAGCACCGCAACCAAAGCCACCGCGAACACCCAGACGTGCAGTGGTATGCGGTAGGCGAAGCTCTCCAAGTAGCGGCGCATCACGAACACACTGACGGGCACGGCAATGACGAAGCAAACCAGCACGATTTTCACGAAGCGGGAGTTGAACATCGCCAGAATCTGTTTCACCGTGGCCCCGTGCACTCGACGGATGCCGATTTCCTTGCGGCGGTGTTCCGTCTCGAACATCACCAACCCGAACACGCCCATGAGCGAGATGACGATGGCCAACACGGTGAACAAGGTAACCAATGTTGAGAGATTGTTTTCTTTTTTATATTGATTCTCAATGGATTGAGAGAAAGGCCACACCTCGTACGACATTTCCTCGCCCATGGTGGGGTCAAGGTCGTTGAGGGTTTTGGTGATGCGCTTCATCAAGGCTGGGACATCCACACCTGCCTCTGTGCGAATAAATAGCCTCATGCAAATGTGCCATGGTTCTTTACCATAAACATAGAATGCAAAAGGCTCGATGCCCTGTCGCAACGAAGCGAAATTGAAGTCTTCGCAAAAGCCCGCAATTTCAGCAATTTGGTCACCATGGCCGCCAATCTGGTCTTCAAGAGTGATTTGGTATTTGTCTTTTGCGGTTTTGTTGAAGATATACACACCATTAGACTGCTCGTCAGCTTCGGAGAAATCACGACCTTCGATGATATCGATACCCATAAAGCGCAGGAAGTTCCACGAAACGGGATAGACCTGCCAACCGGCATCCTCACCTCGCACTTTGCGTCCCCAACTCATACGAGAATCCTGAATGAAAGGTCCATCGCCCCAAGCAACATCCTTGATGGCGGCATCAGCTTTCAACTTACTCTCCACTGCCTCGCGATTGTTGGCAAGATTCCACGAAACCTGTGACTGCAACAGACATTCCTGATTGAAGCCCATTTCATGGTTTATCATGAAACGGCGTTGTTCGTGAACGAATATCGCACAGATTATCAGCACGATGGAAACAGTGAACTGCAAGCCAATCAGACCGATGCGGAATGCCTTTCCTTTTTGCGTAGAGCTGAGGGTGCCTTTCAAGGCGAAGGCCAGATTAAACGAGGTGGCTAACAAGGCGGGATAAATACTGGCCGCTACCGAAATGAATAATGCAAAGCCGATGGTCAACGCGACAACGCCCCCATTCTGTCCGAAATCAAGTGAAGTGTCAATCAATGAAGCCAATGTGGATTGCTTGAAGAGGATAACCACAGCTATAGCAAGTGCCAAAGATATAGCCACCATCAGCACCGATTCGCCTATTGATGATGTCACCAACTGGAAACGACTGCTACCCAGTATTTTGCGCGTATTTATGCTGCGCAGGCGAAGGGGCAACATGGCGAAGAAAAAGTTGATGTAGTTAATGAAGGCGATGACCACCACAAAGATGGCAATGATGAGCAGGGTCATCGTGGTGGTTCTGTTGCCTGCCTTACCAGGGGCAAAATACGAATTGGTGTCGAAGTACATGTCGGTAAGCCGCACAGGGTAAAGTCCAAACTTGACATTGTCGTCGGTGGCCTCTTTTCCGGTCATTTTACTGAAAAACTGTCTGGCGACAGGCTTTGCCACCTCAACAATCGTATTGGGGTCGGCACCTTTACGAAGTTTCAGAAAATAGTTAAATGAAAACTCGCTCCAATCATTGATGCAATTGTCGCCAAAATTGGTCAGCATCTCGAAAGAGGAAAGGTCGCTGTGCTTCGGCATATCCTTATAGATGACCGCAATGGATATATCATGCCATGCTGATCCATCGAAATATTTCATGACATCACCCACCTGGACTCCCAAACGTTTTGCTGCCGATTCCGAGAGGGCGAAGCCAGTGCCTGTCAAATCATCCCAATTGCCAGCCACCAACTCGAAACCGAACACGTCACGGGCACCTTTGTTCAAGGAAGATATCGTGATGGACACAGGCGATTGCTCATCGCTCACACGAACTGTGATGGGATTGCCCATGATATTACCGCAACCACCGGCTTCAATGTCAGGGGAAGCGTTGATGACAAATTCCCCTATAGGTCGGCAAAGGTAAGAGGAATATTCACTTTTGTTGATTTCCTTCTGGGTAAGGACATAGATTCGGTCGCTGTCCTGGAGTGCCTTGTTGTAGGTGAGGTCATGGTGCACCTGAACGAGGATGATGTAGAGGGCGGCGAAGGCGGCGGCCAGCCCGACGATGTTGAGGATGGCGGAGACCATCTCGGTTTTGGATTTTTGGATGATTCGCATAATATGATATTTTATTATTTTTGCCGAAAAATATGATTTATGCAAGTTCTTACTGAAAAAATATCAAGAGAACAACTTAAAGAATTGGCATCCAATACTTTCATTGATATGATTAAGTGTGTGGCCGATGTGAGAAAAGGTCTTCTTGCTGTGGACGCAGAGCTCCATGCTGACTTGGAGTCGATGTTACTCGAGAACGGTTCGGAGCAGGAAAATCTTTGGGGTTTCAACCTGTATCCAGAAGAAACAGGGGATGACTTCATTGAATTCGACTCCTTAATCAATATCCGTTCTTGGCAAGGCAACCGCAGCCGTGATGTTGAGAATCCAGAAGTCAGGGAACAAATAAAATCCATCGTTTCAAAATTCGTTGAATAATGCAGCACGAGACACTCAGTAACGGAGCGTGGGCCGATATGCCCTTTCCAAAACAGATGGCCAATATTGGGAGCGAAACTTATCGTGCCACGAAATGGCTCGCTAAAGGCCGTCGCGACAACGCTGAGAAGGCTTTCGAAAGGATGCAAGAACTCATCGACCTGACCATCGCATACGGAAGGCTTGGGCAACCCAACCGCAAAGCTCTCCTGAAAGAGCTCTGCCGATTCAGGGAACTTTATTGCGGGGCATTCCTTGATGGGAATTTGGACACCCTTGCCGCGCTCAACCGTTATTTGGACCATTTTGCACATATCAATTGACCTTTTCAAGTAACTACTCCTTCTTCAACGCCTCCGAAGGATTCATTCGTGCAATTCTGATACTACTCATAACGACTACGATTGCTACGATGAGAAGAACCACCGTTGCGCCAAAAATGAAATACAACGGCGAGAGGCCGATGCGCTCGGCGAACTGTTCAAGCCATTTGTCGGCAACGAAATAGGCGAAAACACACGCAAAAATCGACATAATAAGAGATAACTTCAACACACCCCAAGCAAAAATGCTTAGCACATCTCTCTCTGTAGCACCGTTAATTTTGCGGATGGCCATTTCTTTGCTCCGACGACTCGACTCATCGCGTATGAAACCGATGAGACCCAACATGGCAATCATCAATGCAAAAATGGAACCGATGAAAACGGTGTTGCGCATCTTGCGACTATCTTCGTATGCTGAATGCATTTCGTCTGCATATACTTTCAGCTGTACATCTTTTCCACCAAGGGCCTTAGAAATGGTTTCCTTCAGTTTCCCCATCGTGGTTTCATCCATTTTATTCACTTTGAAAACCAGATGCGGCATATAAGACTCTCCGTCCTCCAAACTGCCGTAGAAACGCACGCTCGGTCGGGTATCCATATCCAAGAGGCTACCCAAGCGATAGTCGCGGTAAACACCCGTAATAGTGAACGATTTAAGATTTGTCAAAGAGTTTTCGTGTCCAGTAATCATAATCTGTTTTCCCACAGCACCGTCGCTCCAGTCCGTGAAGTCATTCATCCGTTTCACGAAACTCTCGCTCACCACCACTTCATTGGAATCGGCCGGCGCGCGACCGTCAACAAACTCCATTCCGAAAAGAGCATAGAATTGCGCTGTGGCCTCGTACTGGTCGGCCACGTTGAACAATTCACGATCGTCGCCGGGAAGATATATGTTGTCGCCATTCGACCAAATGTAAGGAAGACCATAGCTTGCTGCAATGTGTGTCACTTCAGAAAGTTGGCCAAGAGCATTCACCACACGTTGTTGAGCCTCTTGATTCCCGTCGTACATATCCACAAACAGTACATTCTCATAATTGTAGCCCGGGTCGTCGTTCATCATTTTATGATATTGCGAAGCGATGACCATCAGCATCGAAACGACAAATACATTGATAAACACCTGAACGCCAAGCAGTCCTATTTTCCATCGCCGCGAGTTTTCCGTATAATTGCGGAAAGCCACCGAAACGGGGATGCGCATGTAAAGCTGCGCAGGAACGAAAACGGAAACAAACAGCACAAGCAACAGCACAGCCACAATAGTCCAAATGCTTTTGGGAACAAGTAATGTCTCAAATGGCACGCCCAACAAGTTCTGTATCAATCCTTTTGTGGCAAAAATAATGGCAGCTGCCAAAACGAGTGCCGACAACAGATGTACAATCGACTCCCGAGCCAATAATCCATAAATACTGAAAGCGTTCGCACCATAGCACTTTCGTACCCCAATTTCTTTGGCTCGATGTACCATAGACGAAATTGTGATCAGGATATAGTTGAGTAAACTGATGACAATCAGCATTGTTGCAATAACGGAAAGCAGAATTACCATTGAATGCACCGAAGACTCCTTGAGGTGGGTTTTACCAAATGGTGCAAGATAATACCACAGCTTCATGCCGTTCTTCTCAAACTCCTCCAAAGGCTGATGAGCCTCCTGCATCCTACGGATGGCATCGTTGAGCGATTGGGGATCAACACCTTGTTGCAATTTCACAAATCCCACATAGCGGTCGTTACCGACCCAGTTCTCCGTGCTGTTTTTTGAATAACTCTCCATCGACAGCAAAATGTCGGCATCTATGGAACCATTTTTAGGAAAATCCTTGAATACGCCCTCAATAGTCATTTTCAACAAAGGGACATCCTCGTTGTAGATGATTTTACCCATACATTCCTCCACGCCACCCATTTTTTGTGCAAACGACTCCGACACCATCAGACATAGCGGCTCAGACAACACTTTCGCTGGATTGCCAGCCAGAATGGGGCGGTCAAAAACGCGGAAGAAGCATGAATCGGCCAAACGGAGATTTCCGGTGATGACATTGCCATCCTCGTCCAAATAACGGTCACTATTGAAATAGAAAGTCATTCGGGTGGCTTCTTCCACACCCGGCACCTCTGCCTTGAAGCCAAATGCTACCGCACCACTCACCTGAGGGTAATCTTTGGATTCGCCCTGTAGTTCGTAACCAGAACGGATACAATAGATACGGTCCACATCTTTATAGAAACTGTCGTACGACAACTCGAAGCACACTTTGGCAATCAGCACGATGCCGATGGCGAGCCCCACCCCGAGGGAGAGTATCTGGATTAGGAGATTACTTTTTCGAAACATATAATTGATGTTTGGTTTCTGCAATTTAAGGTGGGTCTGTAGAGACGCGCATGGTGCGTCTCTACAAAATCCCTTCAATATGTTATTAACCAAATTTAATATGGCATCACAGTTCCGGCAGCACATCCTCCACAATCCTGCCGTCGAAGAGGTTGATGATGCGGTCGGCGTAGCCCGCGTCGCGCTGCGAGTGGGTGACCATCACGATGGTGGTGCCCTCCTTGTGCAGCTCGGTGAGCAGATCCATCACCTCCTTGCCATTCTTGGAGTCGAGGTTGCCGGTGGGCTCGTCGGCGAGGATGAGCTTGGGGTTGGCGACCACGGCGCGGGCGATGGCGACGCGTTGCTGCTGTCCGCCCGAGAGCTGCTGCGGGAAGTGCTTGGCCCGGTGGGTGATGGCCATCCGCTTCATCATCGCCGTGACCCGCTCCTTGCGCTCCGAGGCACTGATGTTCAGGTAGCGCAGCGGCAGCTCAATGTTCTCATAGACGTTCAGCTCGTCGATGAGGTTGAAGCTTTGGAACACGAAGCCGATGTTGCCCTTGCGGAACTTGGTGCGCTCCTTCTCCTTCAGGCTGCCGACCTGCTGTCCGAGCAGCTCATAGGTGCCCTCGGTGGGATTATCCAGGAGGCCGAGGATGTTGAGCAGCGTGGATTTGCCGCAGCCCGACGGCCCCATGACGGCGACGAACTCGCCATCGTTGATGGTGAATGACACCCCGTCCAACGCGAGGGTCTCGATGTCTTCCGTGCGGAAGATCTTGGTGAGGTTTTGTACTTTGATCATATTGTAAGGAATTTTGATGTTCTTATGTGCCCCACACTGCGCTGCGCTTGTGTGGGGTTAATTGCGCTTCGCGCGTTTTGCCCCTTCGGGGCTGCTCAAGGAATATGTCTTGATATAATTCGCATAATTCGTTCAATTCGCCGACGTTTGTTAGCCGTTTACTCTTTCTTCAGAGCCTCCGCAGGGTTCGTTTTTGCGGCGCGGAGCGTCTGCCAGAGGACGGAGCCGATGGCAATGACGAACGACAGCAGTACCGTCACCACGAAGATCCAGGGATGCAGGTCGATGCGATAAACGAAATCCTCCAGATAACGTCCGCACAGCCATACGGCCAAGGGAATCGCTATCGCGTTGGCTATCAGTATCATGATGACATACTCATTCAGATTGCGGCGGGTTTCGCTCTCCAAGGTGCCGCCAAACACCTTGCGGATGGCGATGCTCTTCTCGCGCTCGGAGGCGAAATGGGTGCTCATGGCCACCAGACCCAACAACGACAACAGCACCGAAATGCCCATAATCAGCTCGATGAGGCGCATCTGCCGCTTTGTCTTGTTGTATTTCGAGGCCACAACATTCTTCAGAAAATCGTTGTATTCCGGTTCCATATAGGTGCCAAACACCTTCTCGCAGTGCTTTTTGTAAACCGCATCAATGGCACGTTTGGCCTCCCTGTGATCGCCCACAATCTCTAACAACGGATGTCCGCCTCCTAACCCATAAAGAGGATTGCCATTGCAAAAGACAATGGTATAGTCCTCATCGGCAGCATGCAGGGCATCCAACATGTTGAAATCTTTGATGACACCGCACACATCGTTACCGATATTGTCCTGCTTCCAAGCAAAAATCGTGTCGTAGTTATAGATTCCGCGTGGCAACCCCGTCATGCCGGCCACGGCACTTTCCGTCATCCAGAAACTCGTCGCCTCCGGTTCATGAAACAGTTCAACCACTTGGAAACCCAACATACGGAAGGCCGCTGAGTCGCAACTAAACGAAGCAACCTTTATGTTCTTTTCCGTCTCGCCAAATTTGGCCATAAGTAAATTCACGGTTAAAACGCCTGGAACATTCTCAGTAAAAGCCAATTCCTTCACACAAGGCAAACTGCGGAGCTCGTCGATGAAAGCGGTCTTTTCAGAAATAACATCCAACTTGGAACTGATAAAATAGAGGTTGTCCGTCTGCAGACCGACGGGGCGATTCACCATGTGCCGCATCTGCAACTGCATCGTAATCACCAAGGCTATCAGCACAATGGAGATGACGTTTTGAACCACCATGAAGATCCGCGACAACTCTTTGCGGGAACGGAAGCGGAAGGTGCCTTTCACCACATCAATGGGCTTGGTCTGCGACACGATGACCGCAGGCAAAATACCAGCCAGCAGCGACACCACCACCACCATCAGCAGATAGGCAAGAAGATAACCCGTCGTGAACGGAATGCGCACCGCCACATCAGCCCTCAACAAATCGTTGACAAAAGGAACTATTGCATCGGCACACAGCAGACCGACGAGAAAGCAACAGAGGGTGAACAGGAACGATTCGGCCAGAAAACGCCCGATGACGGCTGACTTCTGCGCTCCAAGCAATCGCCGCGACGCCATCTCCTTCGCACGTTTTCCCACAAGCGCCACATTCAGATTGATATAGTTGATGAGAGCGGAAAGTAGCAGCAACAGCCCGACCACAACCACGTTGCGGAGCATCGACCTGTCACCCTGTTGCAAATGGCATTTTCTATCGCTGAAAAAGATTTCATCCAAGCGAATCAACGTGACACCTTCCTTGAAAAGAACACTAAAAATATCACCATATTCCTCCTTGCAACGTGCAGTCACTTTTTCTTCCAAAAGCACACGGTCGGCATTCGGCACCACCTTCATGAAAGTATGGATAGAATTCTGATAGTAAAGCGGGTTTTCTCTGTAAACAGCCATGCACTTGCTGGGTTCAATGTGGCCAATGATATCAACATCAAACAACAAGGAACTACCCAAATCGGAGAAGACCCCTACCACCGTCAGCGTGTCTTCGTCCGCAATCACCTGTTTGCCAACCACTTCCCCTCCCATTTTGGAGGCCAACTTTTCCGAAATGAAGGCAACATGGGCTTTAGTGAGATTATCAGGACCACCTTCCTTGAACTGGACGGGAAAGATGTTGAAGAACTCGCGGTCGCAGAACAGGCAATTGCCGACATACGACTCGTCTTCCGTTCTCAAAAGCTGGTCGTTTTGGAAATAGAAATGGGTCACGCATTCCACTTCGGGAAGTTTGTCGCCAATGATTTCCTTCATGCCGTAAGGATTGGTCATATTTTCGCTGCCCACGGCATATATCCGCTCGCGGTCTGGGTTCTCACGCGGCACGGCATATTGCTGCATCACGTAGCAGAAGCTGATGATGACAAACGCTAAGGCAACACTGAGCCCCACCACTTCGATGGCGGTGTAGAGTTTGTTTCTGCTTAGGAATTTGAGGTAACTCTTCATATATCTTTCGGTTATAATTACTCTTTCTTCAGGGCCTCTGCGGGGTTCGTCCTCGCGGCACGGAGCGTTTGCCACAACACCGAGAGGAAGGCCAGCAGCATGGTGACCACAACCGCCACGACAATGACCCAACCGTAATGCTCAATGCGGTAGGCGAAACGTTCCAAGTATTTGCCGCTAAGCCAGACAGCAATTGGAGTACCGATGATGGCCGCGATTCCGACGAGCATCATATAACCTTTCACCGTGCGCCGCAACTCGCGCCGCACGTCGCTGCCGAAGACCTTGCGGACGGCGATGCTGTGGCTTCCTTCATCGCAATAGTAGGTGCTCATGGCGACGAGACCGAGCAGGGACAGCAGCACCGATAATCCCATGAAAATCTCCAACAGTCGAACTGTGCGCTTGGCAGGTTCCAATTGTTCCAGCATCAGATCATCCACATACCCGCACTTGATGTCCTTGCCAACGCCCTCCTTTTTCTCCACCCACTGGTTGTAGTGGTTCATAATCTGCCTCTCAGCTTCCGCATGGTCGCCCGTGATCTTGACGAGCAAGCCGACCCCATAGCCAAACTTCTCTGTATCAAATACATAAACCCCACCATTTAAATTATAGTCGCCGTCGGCACAAGTAGCCGTTTTGACTGGGAAATCATGCACAACACCGCCAATATAATCCACGTTCATGAAATAATAGTTGCTGAAATATGCGGCTATATTGTTCAAAAACGAAGTGGAAGTGTCGGAAATACCGCTTTCAATCAAAACATGCTCTCCCAACCATAACGAGTTGGCTTTGGGATGGCCGAAATCTTCAACCACCTCAAACCCCAACAACTGGAAATAGGTTGAGTCGCACAGAACCGTCACCATTTTTATCTCGCTTTTTGAATCGTCTTCCATAGTTGGAATACCAAAGCTATAGTTGATTTTCCCTGGATAACCTTGCCCGATACCGACTTCCTCAACACATGGCAACGACCTAAGCTCTTCCACAATGGGCAAATACGCTCTTGGCGGATAAAGTTCATCAATCACAAAAAGGTCTTTTGTCTGAAGATGGGTGGGGCGGTTAACCATGTGCCGCATCTGCACCTCCATCACGATAGCCAAGGCAATCAGCACAAACGAAAGCACGCTCTGAAAAACGATGAATATCTTGTTGAACCACATTTTGTTGTATTGGCGGAATGCGCCGCGAACCACCTCAATTGGGGCATAACGGGAGGCGAACAACGCAGGCAACCAGCCTGAAAGCATTCCTAGTAGCAGGACACCACCCACATACGCCATTATGTATGCAGGCGTCATCAACAGCCGTAGCTGGATGTCGGCATCAGGAGTATTGCTGACTAACAGCCGATTCATCGTGGGCACCAGAGCGTAAGCCAACAAAAAGGCAAAACCGAAACATACTGCCGTGAACAACACAGATTCGGCAATAAGTTTGCCCATGACGGACAGTTTCTGCGCCCCTAAAAGCCGACGGGTAGCCATCTCCTTGGCACGTTTTCCCACCAAAGCCATACTGAGGTTGATATAGTTGATGACAGCCGACAGCAAAAGAAGGATGACAATGGCCGTAAGGATCCGGATGTTGGTGAGGTTCCCAGTGTGAATGCTTTTATTCGAATGGGGATAGGAATTGAAGAACATCTCCTTATAATTGTACACCACAAGCCCTTTTAACCACTCTTCACCCCAAGAACTATAATTTTGATTGCAGAGGTCAAGTACCTTGTTTTTGAAAGCCTCCTCATCCGTGTTCTCCATTCTCTGAAAGAGGGTGAGCACACCCTGGATTATCTTGAAAGGTTTTTGTCCCTCATAGCTTTTGTCATCAAAAGGAAGCAGCACGTCAAAATACTGAATCAAGGAATTTTGGACATCTTTCATGATGCCGCAAATGATGTATGGTTTTTCATCGATGATGATGGTTTTGCCCAACAAGTTCCCATTGTCCTCAAACTGTCTGGCCATAGTTTCACTGATAATGGCGTTGTTGGATTTGTCAAATCCGTCACTGCTTCCTTCCACAAACGTGTAATACGGAAAAAGATTGAAAAAGTCTTGGTCAACGAACTTGATGTTGGCAGGATAGGCATTACTTTGGTAAACTAATTTTCCATCCTTCCCCGTGATTCTGCTGATCAATTCAATTTCAGGAATATTGGTTTCCAAAGACTCTTTATCCCAAACAGACAGTCCCAAGTGTAACGTGTTACCGAGGCTGTAAATGCGGTCATGGGCGGGATTCTCATTCACAACGGCCAGATGTTGAGCCACGTAGCTGCCAATCAAAATGACGAACGCGAGGCTCACGACCAGCCCCACCGCCTCCACGGCGGTGTAGAGTTTGTTGCGACTGAGGAATTTAAGGTAGCTCTTCATAATCTTTCGGTTTTGTCTGTAGAGACGCGCCATGGCACGTCTCTACATCCTTCATTATCATTTTCCGTGCCAAAAACATAAACATTTGGTTGTCAATCATCTAAACATCAAACAAAAAGGCCGCTGTAAAGATTTCTTACAGCAGGTGTAAGGTTTCTTTACAGGTATCATCATTTTATTAAAAGTCATCATTGAAACTTTCATAATGGCAAAGATATTATTTTTGGTAGAAATAAGTATGATTGACGGAAAAGTGTATTATTTCATGCGATTGTTTTTCGGAAAAGTGTATTTTTGCAGACTTGAATTTAAAGGAAAAGTGTATGTTAAAAAGGAAGATTCAAAAGGAAATCGCTGATTATCTTGATAATGGGTCTGATAAGATACTGGTTCTTGATGGAGCTCGTCAGATAGGGAAGTCTTTTATCATTCGGTATGAAGGGCAAAAACGTTTCAAGAACTATATTGAAATTGATTTGTATGAAGACAAGAATGGTGAAAAGATCTTTGAAGGTACGAGAAACAAAGAAGATTTTTACCTTCGACTCAGCACTGTTGCTGGCGACCGTATGGGGCAAAAAGAGAACACGTTGGTGTTTTTGGACGAGATACAGGCCTATCCCGATATGCTCACCCTCTTGAAGTTCCTGCGACAAGACGACAGATTCACCTATATCGTCAGCGGTTCTCAATTAGGAATTGCCCTTAACGAAACGCTCTCCAAGCCCGGCGGGAAAATCAAGGTTGTGAACATGTTCCAGCTTGATTTCGAGGAATTTTTGTGGGCCAACAACGTAGGAGAAGAGTTTGTCGAACATGCACACCAGTGTTTTTTGAAAAAAGTAGCCTTGGACGAACCACTCCACAACCGAATGATGGATTTGTTCAAGAAATATTTGTTGGTGGGAGGATTACCCGATGCCGTGAACAAGTTCGTTGAAACACACAACATCGTTGAAGTGAGGGCGGCTCAAAAGGAGGTGTATGATTTGTATAAGGGCGATGCAAGTCAATATGACAAAGAACGCAAACTGGTTATTGAGCGGGTGTACGAATTGGTGCCTTCTTATCTTGAAAACAAGAAGAAACGGGTTCATTTCAACCAAATAGAGAACAAGAAACAGGCACGGGCTTGGCAATATCAGGCTGAATTCGAGTATCTTGTAAAGAGCGGTATCTGTCACGAAGTAAAAGCGATTTCCAATCCAAGGTTCCCTCTTGTGGAATCAGAGAGCAAGAATTTGCTGAAACTGTATCTGAATGATGTGGGACTGTTAACCCGACTGCTTTATCAATACAGCATAGCAGCCATTATGGATGATGTGAAAAGCGTAAACCTGGGTTCCGTGTATGAATCGGTGGTCTGCAGCGAACTTGTTGCGCACGGCTTCCCGTTGTTCTATTACGACAACAAGAAGAAAGGCGAGATTGAGTTTCTTGTGAACGATTATGATCTGCTTTCGGTTCTTCCCATCGAAGTGAAATCGGGGAAAAACTACAATGAGCACGCTTCGTTGGATGCCTTTGTTGCCACTCCCGACTACCACATCGAACAAGCTTTTGTAATGTCGAACGAGCGCGAAATCAAGCAAAACGGGAAGGTGGCTTATCTTCCGATATACTACGTCATGTTTTTCATTCCGTCAACCCCACCGACGGAAATTCTGTTGTAATTCGCCCCTTTGCAAAACAACTTCCTTGGCGCAATCTCGTAAAAAAACAGAGATTACGCCAGAATTCTACCACAAGGTTGGCGCAATCTCATATTTACGAAAACCAAAGCGTTGTCCATAACCAACAGTTTATACACAAAAGTGTTGCCTATAGACAACACTTTTGTGTATTTTCGAATTCTATTCTAAAAAAGCATATACTATCCCCATCATTCATAATTCTTAATTCATAATTCTTAATTCTTAATTTCCAACACTTCCGCCTCCCCATACCCGTCATACGACGACGTGATTACCCTTTCCCCAGGTTCCAACCCCTCTAAAACCTCGTAGTACTGCGGGTTCTGGCGACCGATGCGGATGTCGCGCTTCACGGCTTTGGTGCCGTCCTTCGTGACGACGTAGATCCACTTGCCGCCGGTCTTCTGGTAGAAGGCGCCGCGCGGGATGAGCACCGCCTCCACCGGCTGACCGAGCTGCAGGTTCAGGTAGAACGTCTGACCGTTGCGGATGTGCTCAGATCGGAAGA
>JAEEGK010018180.1_pt1 | contig 15233 bp, 7 predicted proteins | sample 8958771 | NCBI WGS metagenome assembly JAEEGK01 (sample SAMN16246547, study PRJNA631951) | gut metagenome | biome: gut microbiome; feature: rumen; material: SC-attached | host: Bos | place: Iran: Karaj | collected 2018-10 | reverse complement strand
ATCGTGGGGGCATCGCAAAGCATGGTGAACGGCGAATCATAGACGATATAGGTGGCCAGCTGATGGCAACGTGTGCCCTGGCTCATCGGGGTGCTGTAGGCGGCATTCCAATCGCTCCGGGTGGCATTGCGCATGGCTCCCGGCGTATAATCGACGAGGCCGCTCTGCAGACGGATGAACGGGAAGGTGACGTCGTAGCGAGGCATATCCACCTCCTTGGGACTCCATTTCATCTCCTCCATGCCGAACACGCTCTCGTAGTTGATGATATTGGGGAAGGTGCGGTTCAAGCCCGTGGGCGTGTAGAAGCCGTGATAATCGAGGGTGAGATGATACTGGGCACACTTCCCGGCGATGCGATAGGCCATTTCGGCGGCAGTCTGGTCGTTGCGGTCGAGGAAATCGACCTTGAAGCCAGCGATGCCCATGGCCGAATACTTTTGGCAAGCCGCTTCGAGCTGGTCGTCGAGCACATTGAAGACGGTCCAAAGCACCAGTCTTACATTACGCTCGGCAGCATATCGGATGAGTTCCTCCAGATTGAGCGCAGGAATGACCGTCAGCATATCGCCTGCGGCAGGCTCGTACCAACCTTCGTCGAGCACCACGAACTCGATGCCATGAACCGACGCAAAGTCGATGTAATAGCGATAGGTATCCATGTTGATGCCCGACTCGAAGGGCACACCCGTGAGGTTCCAATCGTTCCACCAATCCCAGGCCACCTTGCCTGTCTGGATCCACGAGGTGTCGCCGATGCGGTTCTGTGAAGCCAGGGCATAGACAAGATTGGAGACAGGCATCTCGCGGTCGTCTCGTGCGACGCCAAAGATTCGCCAGGGGAAGGTTCGCGAGCCGAGACATTCGGCAATGTGGTCGCTGTCCTCCTTCACATAGCTCATCTTGCGCCAAGGGTAATAAGCCATTTCGGCAGGATAGGGAGCAAATTCGGCATTGAGCGAACCCTCCTTTGCCTGCACAAACATACCGGGATAAGCCTCAACATCACTTTCGAGCAAAGTCACCTTGGCCTTCCGGCAATCGACCGTCACGGGCAGGAACGCGGGACGCTGCTGTGCCCCGGACAAGGGAGTCTCGTCGTAGAAGTTCTGGAATGCCATCGCATAGGGTTTCTCCTTGTTGGTCGAATAGGAGAGCCAGACCGTAGGATCGCCCACAAAAGCATATTGTGCCTTCTCATTATTTATAATATACGTGTGCGAAAGGCTGCTATAGAAACGATATGCCACTCCTTCGTTATAGGTACGGAACACGACACCAAAACCCGACTTGAAGTGCAGGTCCAGTTCGTTGCCCTCCATCGTGAAACTGCTCTGACGATAGAACGGGGCATCGATGGTCTCGCTGACCTTGCGACGCCTTGCCGACTTCACCTTGCTTGCCTCGACACGCGAACCATCGCCCAAGGTCAGGCCGATGCCCGACTCGGCAAGCAGGGTGTCGCGGTCCTGCGTCAGGAGGAAACTGAGCTGCTGACCATCGGCCTTCACCTCAACATCCAGTCGTCCATCGGGCGACTGCAAGTGATAACCGACTGCCAAAAGCACGATACTGAAGAACGAAAATAATGTGGTCATATTAATTGAATTCCGAAAAGGACGAAAATAGCGAAATAGACGAAAACAACGAATTAGACGCCGCAAAGATACTAAGAAAAGGTATAGAATGCTAACAAAATAGTCTAAAAAGACGAAACAATCATCCAAAACAATAATTTTTCGTGTTTGGACAATATTACCACACTTTCGGACGATAGTTGCATCGCCTTTGACAAAAAATGCCGACTTTTGCGGCAAAATTTATAACATCTACGCACAAAAAAATGAGCAACAGCATGAAACGCCAACCCGCAAACCACCTCCCTCGGCCTCTCGCAGGGGCCATTTGCGTGAGCCTTCTGGCTCTTACGGCATGCACAAGTTCCCTTCCCGACTATCAGCAACCTGCAGCCTCCATCCAGGAGGTTCCCTTCACGCAGGTACATATTACCGATGGATTCTGGGCTCCGCGCATCGAGACCAACCGCACCGTCAGCATCCCTTCGGCCTTCCACCAGTGCGAAATCAACGGTCGCTTCGACAACTTCGCCATTGCCGGTGGACTGAAGAAGGGTGAGCATCGCGGCGACTTCTCGTTCGACGACACCGATCCCTACAAGGTCATCGAGGGTGCCTCCTATTCGCTCGCCGCACATTACGACGCCCAACTCGACCACTATCTCGACAGCGTCATCAACATCATTGCAGCAGCCCAGGAGGAAGACGGATATCTGACCACCTGCGTCACCAACCGCTGCACCCGTCTGTCGGGCTGGTGGGGTACCCGTCGCTGGGAGAAGATCAACAGCCACGAACTCTACAATTCGGGTCACCTCTACGAGGCTGCCGTTGCACATTATCGTGCCACAGGCAAGCGTTCGCTGCTCGACGTAGCCATCAAGAATGCCGACCTCGTCTGCCAGGTGTTTGGTCCGAACGAAGGACAGATTCATCGTCCCAGCGGACACCCCATCATCGAGATGGCCCTTGCCAAATTATATAAGGTAACGGGCGACCAGAAATATCTTGACGAGGCCAAATACTTCGTCGAGGAGACAGGTCGCTGCACCGACGGACACCAGCCCAGCATGTACAGTCAGGACCACATGCCCATCCTCGAGCAGGAGGAGATCGTAGGCCATGCCGTACGCGCAGGCTACCTCTACAGTGGCGTCGCCGACGTGGCAGCCCTGACAGGCGATACTGCCTACCAGCAGGCCATCACCCGCATCTGGAATAATATGGCCAGCAAGAAACTCTTCATCACCGGAGGCATCGGCAGCCGCGCCCAGGGCGAAGGCTTTGGCCCCAACTACGAACTCAACAACCACACAGCCTACTGCGAGACCTGTGCTGCCATCGCCAACGTCTATTGGAACTACCGCATGTTCCTTGCCACGGGCGATGCCAAGTATGCCGACGTCTATGAGCGCGCATTATACAATGGTGTCATCTCGGGCGTTTCGCTTTCGGGCGACAAGTTCTTCTACGACAATCCGCTCGAATCGATGGGCGAACATGAGCGTCAGGCCTGGTTTGGATGCGCCTGCTGCCCAGGCAACATCACCCGTTTCGTTGCCAGCGTTCCCCTTTACATGTATGCTACACAGGCCAACGACATCTACGTGAACCTCTACATCCAGAGCGAGGCTGAGATAGAGACCGAAGGCGGCAAGGTCGGCATCAAGCAGACCACCGATTATCCGTGGGAGGGTGCCGTCACACTCGAAGTGAATCCCGAAACGGCACACAACTTCGCCCTTCGCCTGCGCATCCCAGGCTGGTCGCAGGATGCTCCCGTTCCCACCGACCTCTACCACTTCACCGACAAGGCAAATCCCTACGTCGTCATGGTCAACGGAAAGAAGATCAAGCCTGCCTTCAGCAGCAAGGACGGATATTTCACCATCGTTCGTGACTGGAAGGCCGGCGACAAGATTTCGCTCGAACTTCCCATGGACGTTCGCCAAATCGAAGCCAACCCGAATGCCGAAGACGACCTTGGCAAACTCGCCGTACAGCGTGGCCCCATCGTCTATTGCCTCGAAGGTGTGGACCAGAAGGACAGCATCGTCTTCAACAAGATCATTCCCCAGGGCACTGCATTCACCCCAAATTTTGAAAAAGACCTTCTCGGTGGCGTGATGACGCTTCAAGCAACTGCCCAAGAGATTCAGAAGGACAGCACACTCACAGACGTTCCCGTGAAACTCATCCCCTATTCCACCTGGGACAACCGTGGTGCCAACCAGATGGAGGTTTGGATTGCAGCAGGCAAGCAGGCCGCACGCATCACTCCCGAGCCTACCATCGCAAGCCGTGCCCGTTCGCTCATCTTCCGCGCTCCCATCCAGAAGGATGCGCCCGTCTCGGCCTCCGAAGAGGAATGGGCATGGGGTGTGAACGACCAGTGGGAGCCCAAGCGTTCGAGCGACAATTCGAAGCCATACCATTACTGGTGGCTCCAATACGGCAAGCCCGTCACCATCTCCTATCAGTTTGACAAGCCCGAGACCATCTCTTCGACGAGTGTCTATTGGCTCGACCTCGACCACTACGACGGCAACTTCCGCGTACCCGCAAGCTGGAAGCTCTATTACAAGAATGCTCGCGACCGCTGGGAGGAGGTACGTCTTGCTGACGAGAATGAGGCCTATGGCGTGGCTAAAGACCAATACAACACCATACACTTCGTCCCCATCACCACTACAACCATCCGGATATCTGCCCAGCTCCAGCAGGGCGAGAGTGGTGGCATCATCGAATGGAAAGTGGAATAAAAGAACGCAACACAATATTATTATAATTACTAAAACCAAAACAACATGAAGAAAGTCAGCAGCGCATTAGCGCTTGCCAGCGTCTGCCTATTGGCATTCACTGGAATGACCCCCGCCATGGCCAATCCTTCTGAAGCCGCTCCATTGCAGCAGCCTCAGCAGAGGGGCATCGTGGTGAAAGGAATTGTCACAGACCAGTCAGGCGAGCCTATCACAGGTGCCAATGTCATCCTTAAGGGCACCCAGAAGGGTACCATCACAGACATTGACGGCAACTTCACACTCGACGTTCCGGGTCCTAACTCCGTGCTCCTTGTCAGCTTCGTCGGTTACGAAGCACAGGAGGTTACTCCTGGCTCACGAGGCCAGGTCAAAGTCACCCTGCTCGAGGATAGTGAACTTCTCGAAGACGTAGTGGTCATCGGTTATGGTACCCAGCGCAAGGGTGACATCACATCAGCCGTGGCCAGCGTCAAGTCTGAGGACTTCGCCCAAGGCAACATCAATGACGCAGGCGACCTCATCAAGGGCAAGGTGGCTGGCCTCACGATCAATACCGGTAGCGGTGATCCAAGTTCTGCTTCCAGCATCCGTCTGCGTGGTGTCATCTCACTCGAGGGCAGCAGCACGCCACTCGTCCTCGTCGATGGTATCGAGGGTAGCCTCAGCACCGTTGCTCCTGAAGACATCGCTAGCATCGATGTCCTCAAGGATGCATCTGCAGCAGCCATCTATGGTACTCGTGGTGCAGCAGGTGTAATCATCATCACCACCAAGAGCGGTAAGCGCGAAGAGCAGACCACTGTCAACTACTCTGGTTATGCTTCATTCTCATCTTTCGGCAAGACGCTGGATATGATGGATGGTGCAGACGTTCGTGCAGGTAAGACCCAGTTCACCGACAGAGGTTATGACACTGACTGGCTCGATGCAGTAACACGCACTGCTTTCACCCAGAACCACAACGTCATGATTAGCGGTGGTAGCAAGAACACAACCTACAACGCTGACTTCACCTACCGAGATCAGGAAGGTGTATTCGTCAATACTTATAGCGAGGAAATGCGCTTCAATGCAGGTCTCTCACACTGGTTCTTCAACGATATCCTGAAGGTTTCGTTCAATATCTTGAAGCGCTGGCATGAGAATGGTCCTGTTGACGCTGCCGGTACACAGGTTTATCGCCAGGCCATTATGCGCAACCCTACAGAACCTATCTATGGCGAAGACGGAAACTATTATGAGAACATGTCAATCAACTACTATATGAACCCTGTGGCTCTGCTCAACGAGAAAAAGGGACAGTACAAGACTGAGTCTACTCGTCTCACCGGCAACATCACTGTAGAGCCTATCAAGGGATGGCAGACCAACCTCATGCTCTCAACAGTTCGTGGCAGCGGTCACGACCAGAGCTACTATACATCCAAGCACTATCAGCAGCAGATTGACTATACCACAGGTTATGCAAGCCAGAGCTACAGTTCCAGCAAGAGCGACAACCTCGAATTGACCTCTACCTATAAGAATCAGTTCGGCAAGCATCGTCTTGAGGCTCTCGCAGGCTACAGCTATCAATATAATGTATACGACAACTTCTATGCTGCCAATACCAACTTCATGAGCGACTACTACCTCTACAACAATATCGGTATCGGCCAGTATCTCAAGGACGGTAAGGCAGGAATGGGTAGCGGCAAGAGCGACGATACCCTCATCGGTTTCTTCGGTCGTATCAGCTATGGTTATGCCGATCGCTACAACATCCTCGTCAGTGTACGTCGTGAGGGTTCAAGTAAGTTTGGTGAAAACAATAAGTGGGGCACCTTCCCCTCCGCATCCCTCGGTTGGACGCTCAGCAATGAGAAGTTTCTCAAGCCTGTAGATTGGCTCACCAACTTGAAGCTTCGTGCAGGTTTCGGTGTGACTGGTGTCATTCCTTCGGCATCCTATCAGTCATTGACCCGCTGGTCACTGGGCAGCCCCTACTACTATGACAATGGTGTCTGGAACCAGGGCCTCAACGTGGAATCCAATCCCAACCCGGATCTGAAGTGGGAGAAATCGACCGAATGGAATATCGGTCTCGACTGGGGTATTCTAGGTGATCGTCTCTCTGGTACCGTTGACTACTATCGCAAGAAGACCGAGGATATGCTCTGGTGGTATGACGTTCCAACTCCTCCAAATCTTTATAGCCAGACTCTCGCTAACGTAGGCGAGATGCGCAACACCGGTATCGAGGTTGCCATCAATGCCGTTCCAGTTCGCGCAGCAGGCTTCGAGTGGAAGACAACTCTTACCTTCTCTCACAATTCGACCAAGTTGCTCAGCCTCTCTAATGGGCTCTATGAGACCGCCAACCAGCACGACGAGGCTTACCTTGGCGAGCCTATTTCAATCAGCACCCAGCGCCTCGAGGTTGGTAAGCCTCTCGGTCAGTGGTATGGCATGAAGAGTGTAGGCGTAAGCGACAATGGCCTCTGGCTTGTTGAAAACAAGGAGACAGGTGCTATTGAAGAGTTCACCGACAATATGCTCACCGACGATCAATATCATCAGTATCTTGGCAATGCAATTCCTAAGTTCAATGCAGGTTGGAGCAACACCTTCAGCTACAAAGGCATTGACCTGAGCCTCCAGTTCACTGGCCAGTTCGGCTACAAGATCCTCAACGAGGCTCGTGCCTACTATGAGAACAATGCAGTGGTTTACAACCGCCTGAAGGCAGCTGCCGACAAGCAGTATGGTCAGAACGTGCTTTCTGTAGCTCAGAAGCAGACCTTCGTAAGTTACTATCTCGAGAATGGCGACTATGTAAAGCTTGCTAATGTAACCTTGGGATACGATATTCCTTTCAAGCAGAACAACTACATCAAGGGCGTCTATGTTTATGTTTCTGGCGACAACCTCTTCACCATCACCGATTACAGCGGCCTCGATCCAGAACTTTCGAACAGCGATCCATTGAGTGCAGGCATCGATTGGCGTGACAAGTATCCTACTATCCGTACATTCACTGTTGGCGCAAAGGTAACCTTCTAACACTTAAAAGCATTACATTATGAAGACAATTATAAATAAGATAGCATTCTCGCTGATGGCAGGCACACTTGTCATGAGCGGTTGCACAAACCTCGATGAGACTCTCTATGACACCATCTCATCTGAGCAGCATGAGTTCACTGACGAAGAGCTCGCCCACACCATTGCGCCTGTCTACAGTAGTATCCGCGACGTATATTGGGGATGGTTCGGCATGGCAGACATCATGGACGAGAGTTCTGACGTTTGGGGTATTCCTTCCCGTATCGGTATCGGTTGGGGTGACCTCTACGTCTCATTGCACAAGCATGAGTTCAACTCTGAAATTGGACACTTCAGTGTAAACTGGGCAAACAACTACTCCGGCGTTAACGCTTGCAACAAGATTCTGGCCAACGAGGCCGTTGCTTCAAACGTTGAGACAGTAGCACAGATTCGTGCCTTCCGCGCCATGTACTACTACAACCTGTTCGACCTCTTCCGCAACATCCCTCTCGATACCACTTATGTTCACGAGGACGGCTGGTTGCCCGAACAGGCAGCTCCTGAGACCACCTTCAAATGGATTGAAAGCGAACTTCTCGATATTGCAGAGGATTGTCCTTCATCTGTTGAGATGGGCAAGATCAACAAGTATGCAGCACACATGCTCCTTGCCAAACTCTATCTGAATCACAATGCATGGTTCCAGGATGATAGCGACAAGACTTATTACACCAAGTGCCTTGAGCAACTCGAGTATGTCCTTGCTGGTCCATTCTCTCTTGCTCCAAACTACAGCGACAACTTCATGGAGGATATCTCTACCTCTCCTGAGATCATCTTCGGTATTCCTCTCGAGAACAAGTATGCTGGCGGCAACTTCATGGCAAACCTCTGGATCCACAATGCAGGTCGTGCTCGCTGGAACTTCTCTGGTTGGGCTACAGGTGGTGGCATCGTATTCCCACAGTTCCTCGACATCTACGAGGAGGGTGATACCCGCTTCGAGAATACCTGGACAGAAGGTCAGCAGTATGCTATGGACGGCAGCGCCATTCTCGTCGATGGTGAGCCTCTGATCTATACCCGCGAACTTCACAGTATCGATAACCCTGGCTGCTATCCATTTGAGAGCGCACGTCTTATCAAATATGAAATCAAGAGTGGTGACTACGGCACCAGCTATGATGATGTTCCATATTATCGCCTTGCTGACGCTATGCTGATGAAGGCCGAATGTCTGCTCCGTCTCGGTCAGGACGAAGACCTTGCAGCAGAACTTGTTTCACAGGTTCGTGCCCGCAACTTCAAGTCTGCTCCCGAAAAGGCCGTTGTAACTGCAGCAACCCTCAAGGGCGGCAGCAAGTACAACTACGGACATCGTGAAAATCAGGGCGAACTGGGTGGCGAAGACATCTGGGTAGTCAACTACCAGGGTGGTGACGACATCGAATTCGGTGGCTTGCTCGATGAGCTGGCACGTGAGTTTGTATGCGAGGCACACCGTCGTGATGACATCATCCGCTTCAACATCAAGGGCACCAACATGAATGTCTACTGTGGCAAGTCCTGGTTCTGCAAGGATCCTGAGGCCGATCGTCACACCGACATCTTCCCAATTCCAAAGGATGCCCTCGATGGCAATCCAAAACTGAAGCAGAACCCAGGTTATGGTTCCTAATCTCACAGAGACTGATCTCACACGTCTAATGATAATAAAAACAAGAAAATGAAAAAGCATATTTTATATATAGCATTGGCCAGCCTCTGTATGAGCGGCTTCACCGCCTGCAATGACGATGATCCGCTGGAAGCCAGCTCAAAGCACGTCTATGCTGCTGACGAGGCTCCATACCTGCGCACTGATGCAGATGCCAAGATTTCTGTATCGACACCTTTCCGCGCTAAACGAATCTCTGCACAGACCATCAATCTGAAGGATTATGCCGAGACTGTCCAGACCAAACTTGGCATGACCGTTGACGACATGCTTGCTGGGGTTCAGAATGGTTCTGTTAAGTTCCTCAACATCAATTCTGCTAAGGCATGCTGGGTACTCACTGAGCCTACCTCCATTGGCAATGTACTGGGATGGAACTACAACTCAGCAGGTCTGATGACTGCCGGCGATGACCTTGCAGTAATAGGACTTGACCTTGCCAACAAGGCTCTTGTTGTGGACCTTGACGAAGATGCTGCCGCTGGTGTGATGTTTACCGAGAATGTAGGCTTTGCTCTCGTAAACGGTACAGACTACGACACCTATGTACGCTTCACTATCGATGTTGCCGTAACCGATCCAGGTATGGTAACCATGAGTATAGCAATTCCAGAAGGAGACTATGCATCTTACGAAATCGACTTCAACGATTGCGAGAAGGCTATCGAAGGCAACTTCGGAATGACCGTATCAGAATTCAATGCAGCCGTTCAGGATCCGGAAGGTGACATCGCCATGTATATGATTGATGCCAATGACAACTGGATTACCGAGGCAGACTATACCGCAAATGGCATTGGTTACTGGTGCAAGGCTGATGGCACTCCTACAGGCTGGGGCTCTGACAGCGAATACTATGTTGAAACCCACGATGGAACCGTAGGCATCGGACGCTATCCGGGTCTGGCTTCTGGCACAGTCTACAACGTACACTTCGTTTATGCAAGCAAGTCTGACGACTCCAAGTTCGTAGAGTTCAAGGTCGTTGCTACATTGGATTAATCGCTAATACTATACTGAAATGAAAAATCTATTCATCAAAAATATGTTTCTGGCTGCCATCGCTATGATGGCGGCTGGAGCAGTCAGCTGCTCGGATGATGACGACGATGTAGTTCTCGATCCTACTATCTCCATTGCTGACGCACAGAAAGCACATACGATTGCTTGGGACGAAGTAGAAGGCTGCATCGAGTTTACTGCAGGTGCTCCTTGGACTGCTTCAGTGGTTGATTTGGCCACTCGTGCATCCAATACCGAAATCTCATGGCTCAAGTTGACCCGTTATACTGGCGATGCTGGCACCATACGTATGCCATTCCTCCTCACCAAGAATGACGATGAGTACACACGTGATGCACAGATCACACTCCAGTGCGAAGGAGGTACCCCTATCACCGTTACTGTTCATCAGGAGAACAATCCAGACGCTCCTCACACGATGAATCCTTCTGAGATTGCCAACTTTGACAAGTACTATGTTCCTTCAGCTTACAACGAGCACTTCGAGAAGGGTGTTGCAGGTATGCTCCGCACCGATGGATACTATTCCTTCGACCGCATGGCACAGTCAGAGCACTTCTTCGTATTCTGGTCTCCAGAATTCGGTGCCAATCCAAACGCTGACTCTATAAAGGCTTCTATGCGCGTCGATATTGACGACCTGCTTGCCAAGGCCGAGCAGTTCTATAAGACCAATGTTGAGCGTCTCGGTATGGTGACCGTAGGCGAAGGCAAGTCTTATCTCGACCAATACAAGATGCAGATCTATCTCATCTATCAGGACGAATGGCTGGCTACTGGTTCAGGCTATGACAATGTGATTGGTGCCCTTTGGGTTAATCCTTCCACCTGCCAACCTGTTGGCCCTACCATTGCACATGAGATCGGTCACTCCTTCCAATATCAGGTATATTGCGACCAGGTATTGAATGGTGCACCTAATAACTTTACCACTGGATTCCGTTATGGATACGAAGGATCGAACGGAGGCAATGGCTTCTGGGAACAGTGCGCACAATGGCAGTCATATCAGGATTATCCTGAGCAGTACTTCGGCGACGGATGGTACAGTGTATGGCCAGGCAATTGTCATCGTCACTTCGAGCATGAGTGGATGCGCTATGCTTCCTACTGGCTGCACTGCTATTGGACCGAGAAGCATGGTGACAAGACCCTCGCCAGCATCTGGCAGCAGAGCAAGTATCCTAACGACGCCATCCAGACCTATCAGCAGCTCTACTGCGGTGATGACTGGAATGTTTGCGCTGCCGAACTCTATGACTATGCAGCTCGCATGGCTACCTATGACGTAGCTGGCCCTCGCGAATATTCTGCAGATCATCTCAACGACTATCGCACTACCTTCTATGACACCGAAGATGGCTACTACCAGGTGGCTTACGGCAAGTGCCCAGGCTGTACCGGATTCAATGTAATTCCATTGAATGTCGCTGCTGGCACGACCATCTCTGCTGACTTCGTCGGTCTTGAGGTAGGTTCTACTCTCGCTGCCGAGGATCCAGGTAATGTAATCGATGGTGACAACAATGTCGTTGCCCAGGTTCGCAACTACAACAATGTAGGTGGAGAGGCCGGCTGGCGTTATGGTTTTGTCGCTTACCTGTCTGATGGAAGCCGTCAGTACAGCAGCATGTTCAGTGACAACAAGGCAACTGTTTCATACGACGTTCCTGCCAACACCAAACTTCTCTATATGGTGGTCATGGGCGCTCCTACCACCTACGTTCAGTCTGCATGGGACGAGAACGAACTCACTGACGCACAATATCCTTACATGGTGCGCTTCAATGGCACAGACCTACTGGGCAACTTCAACATTGACAAGACCGCAGTTCCCAAGGATATCACCCTGCAATATACGGTCAATGTCAATGCCGCTTCCGCAGACTGGTGGTTAGGCGCTATCGATCTATCGACCAACCGGGACCTTGCCCAGGCATTCGTCCTGCAGCCATCTGCCATCACCAGCAAGATTCAGGACATCGGCGCCGAGCCAAGCGAAGGCCAGATCGTTTGGGGCTGCCTCCAGAGCGATGGCACCTACAGCTTCACCAATACTGCTGCTCCAGGTTTCTGGTGCAACACGAGCGGTGACAATGTAGGTTGGTCTGATGGTTATGCCTATGTCGAGTTCGCCGGCCTTACCATTAACTATGGCCAATATCCTGAGAAAAACGCTGCAGGCACGTCATTCAAGCTTACTCCTACCCTTATCTACACCAAGGATGGTGCACAGTATAAGGCTGCCGTCGAGATTACCTACGTATACGAGTAATCTCTTTTGAATAATAAAACTACGGATTATGCGAATACGTTTAATTCGTATAATCCGTAGTTTTTTATATCTACGACTTTTATCCATTACTTCATTCATGCGCTATCGTCTATCATTGATAATCTGTATGCTCGCTCTATGTAACTGGATGACATCCTGCTCGAGCGATGATCCGATTATCGACAATCCGAAACCGACACCAGATGTGCCCGTGACTCCAGATAAAGAAAACACCACACATACCGATCCAATAGACCCGGATACGGTACCTGCACAAACTGGAGAACTGGTGGCCGTGATGCGCATCTCCACCTTAAACCATAGAGCCATCACCAGCAAAGATGAATATGTTGCCTGTCACATCGTCATCGAGGGTCAGGGCATCTACGCCAATTACGAGACGCCGGAAATCACCGCCAACAAGAATGGTAAGCTCGAGACAGATTCCATCCGAGGACGAGGCAACTCCACCTGGGAATGGTATGACAAGAAACCCTATAAGATCAAATTGGGCAAGAAGGAAAGTCTGCTGGGAATACCGAAAGGCGAGAAATATGTGCTCCTCGCCAATTATCGTGACCCTTCACGCCAAATGAATGCAGTAAGTTTCGACATGGCGCGTTTTCTCGGACTGCCCTACTCCAATACAAATCGTTTCGTCGAAGTCTTTCTGAACGACAGATATATCGGACTCTATCAACTCACCGAACAAATCGAACGAGGGACAGGACGCGTTGACATTGATAAGGAGAAAGGCATCCTGCTGGCCCTTGACTACGATGATGGTCCTACTGAAGCGCCTTATACGGGGAATAATTTCCTTTCTAACGTCTTCCATTCCAGCTATTCACCCAAGGGACTGCCCGTCTGCGTGAAGTATCCCAAGCATCCTGACACCAATCAGCTGACGACGATTCGTTATGAGTTTGCCGAACTAGAACAGACCATCAAGAACCTTGACTACGAAGGTCTCAAGAAAATCTGTGACCTCCAGACCATGATTGACTTCCTTATCATCCAGGAAATAACCCGCAACGTGGAACTTGTCACGCCTCGATCGATGTATATGTTCCGCAATGCGGACGGCATCTGGAAATTTGGTCCCGTATGGGATTTCGACGGCGGTTTTGCCTACGATTGGCAGGAACGTCACGGATACTTCGGTTCACAATCCTGGTTGATGGGACCTAAGGGAGACTATGACATCCCTGACTTCTATGACAGAATGTTTGATAATGAACAATTCCTGGCCGACTACAAGGCACGCTGGCACGACAAGGGCAAGGCAATGGTGAACTATGCGATCAGCGAGATGTCACTGCGCCTCGATTCTCTCAATAACGCCATCAATCGAGATGAACAATGCTGGCCCATGAACAAGAAATGCAGCACAGAATGCAATCGTCTCAGTTCCTGGCTCATCAAGCGTGCCAACGATTATACCGAATACCTCAACACATATTAGATATGACAAATAACAGCGCTTTCGTTCTGCTAACCTTCGGGATGCTCTCATTCTGTGCCTGCTCCGACAAGGGCAACGTCCCTATGCCTGAAGGCAAGACAATCTTCATCCCAGAAGACCTGAAAGGTATGGACCTACAGGATCCCAATTCTGAATGGAGCTACCATCGTATGGAATGTACCGACAATATGGCCATCTTCTGGCAGAAGGGCTTTGGCGAATCTCTTGCCACTCCTCCTGACCTCGAAGGCAAGCCCATGAAGGTGGATCTTGAGAATCTGAAGGACAGGCTGGAGACTTTCTACAGCTTCTATCGCGACACGCTCCATTTCACCTATCCGAACTCTGCTGCCGAGCGTACCCGTATGATGGTAATGCTCAACTATTCGCTCGAAGGCACCGCATACGGAGGAACTTACGACGACAGCATCGGAGCGCTTTGGATTGCACCTAATCGCGTGCAGGATGAGAAACTCAACTGCATTGCCCACGAACTGGGACACTCCTTCCAATGCCAGATCGGGGCAGACCGGCCCGAAGGCGAATGGCAGGCCTACGGATTCTATGAGATGGCCTCACAATGGATGCTTTGGCAGGTCAATCCCGACTGGCTCACCGACGAGAACTATCACTACGAGGCATTCAAGAAACTCACCCACCGCGCGTTCCTGCATCTCGACAACATCTATCATTCGCCCTACGTGCTGCAATACTGGAGCGACATACGGGGTCGCGACGTTATCGGTGAGCTCTTCCGCGAAGGCCGCAATGGAGAGGATGCCCTGATGACCTACAAACGTCTCTTTGGCCTCAATCAGCTGCAAATGTGCGACGAAATGTTCGAGGCTTGCCGACACATCGTGGGCCTCGACTACCGCCACGCTTGGAACGAAACGCGCCAATATGCCGGACAGATCGACACCCCCACCGACATCGACCCACAGGGTTGGACACGCCCCAAACAGGAATTTACGCCCGAAGACTATGGTTTCAACGTCTTCCCCATAAGCCTCGATGACCATCGTAGCACGCTCACCCTCACCTTCGAGGGACTTGCCGACCGTGCCGGCTGGCGCTACGGCATAGTAGCTGAAAAGGCCGATGATCATTACGATTACAGCACGATGGGCTACGATACTCGTGGTACGCTTCGCTACACCCTTCCTGTCGGCACACGTCGTGCATGGGTGGTTGTGATGGGTGCTCCCTCCGTACACACCCCTCTCACCCCTTCAGACCCCTCGAATCTCTCAAACCCCTCGAACCACCTCACTTCCCCCACGGTGTGGCCCTATCGTTTCAAACTACGTTAGCCTTTTCTTTCGTTTTTTACTCAAAAACGGTCAGCCTTCGCATTTTAGCAGGCCAAAAACTGCCCCGAATT
>JAEEGK010018178.1_pt1 | contig 15234 bp, 15 predicted proteins | sample 8958771 | NCBI WGS metagenome assembly JAEEGK01 (sample SAMN16246547, study PRJNA631951) | gut metagenome | biome: gut microbiome; feature: rumen; material: SC-attached | host: Bos | place: Iran: Karaj | collected 2018-10 | reverse complement strand
AATTTTTTTTTTCTTTTTTAAAAGAAATGATTTGCTTTCTCTATTAATATAATTTTTATTTTTTAATTTTTTTCTCAAAATCTATTTTCTATTCTATAACTTTACAAAATTCTTTTGTTTTTTTAATTTTTTATTTTATATAAATTAGCTGTTAGTTTTTAATATTTAATTTAAAACTTAATAAATTTATAAATTAAAAAACATTGATTTTAAACAATAATAATTTAAACTTTATGTGAAAATTTAAAAAATCTTTGTACAACTTTTACTTTTCTTTTTATTTCAAATGTTTAATTAATAAATTATTTAAAAAATGGAAATAAATATGATAAAGATATTTTCATGTTTATTAAAAATAAGATATAAAGAAAAGGGATTAAATTAGTTGAAAATGTTTTAATTATCAAAATAATAAAATTATAGAAAAATAAACTTTCAAAGAAAAAAATCTAATGATAAAAAAATGGATAATGAGTAATGATTGAATTTTTAATTGAAAAATGAAGATTTCATTGACATGAAAGTTATAAGTAAAAATAAATATTATATATAAAAATAATAATTGTATTTTATTTTATTTTTATATTTTTAATAAATGGAAAAAAAAGTATTAAATTTAAAAGAAAAAGATTATAAATCAATTTATAAATCAATTCAAAATGAAATAAAAGATTATGTAATAAATAAATTAATATCAATAACAATAAATCTGAATAAAGAGAACAATGAAATAAAAAAATTGAATGAAACACTAAAAAAAAATTTATTGTATGTATTAAAAAGAATGATAATAACAAATAATAAAAATAACTTAGAATCAAAAAGTAAAAATAAATTAAATTCATCAATTAAATTAACTGAATTGTCAAATCGTTTAACAACAGATTATCATAATATAATAAGTGATAAAATGAAAAATTCAAGTATTGATACAAAAATATGTAAAACATATAAATTTTTAATTGACAATGGTAATTATCCTTCATATTTACTTAAAAGAAATATTCCTTTAAATATAAATATTATTAATAATTTTCATTGTAAAAGTAAAAGTCATCTTTTCACAGAAAAAGAAATTAATAATTCATGTGTTCTTAATCAATCTCAAAAATTAACAAATTATAGTAATAATAAGAAAAATTCTTCAGAAAAAAAATTAGGTAAATATAATTTAAAATATCAATCTGATTTAATTTATCCTAAATATAGAAAAACTATTTATAAATATAAATATCTTGATAATAATGGTTATAATTCTGATGAAAAAATAAAAAGAAAGAAAAAAAATAATATTGAAGAACATAAAAATTTAGATAAAGATTATAAAAATAAAATTATTAAAAATCCTTATACTTATAGTTCAAGTCTTTTATCAAATAAAATATGAATAAAAATACTTTTAAAATTTATTTATAAAATAAATTTTATTTATTTATTAAAAATTAAAATTCTCTAAATCTGAAATAAATATTTTGGTATTTTGAAAAAAAAAATGAATGCTGATGATTGTTGTAATTATGAATTAATTCTAAATACTTCATTGGATATTTTTTTATCAAACTACAATGAATTAATGAAATTAAAACCAAAAACAAATAATGATAATATACAAATAACAAAAAAATTAAATTTTCTAAATCTTTTAGTCCCTGATATTCACAAAAAATTTGATAAAGTTTTTGAAGTGATGAATAATTGTGTAAAAGATCATAATTTTCAATTAAAAGAATTAGAAGAAAAAAAGAAAAAATTTAATTTATTAGTCGAAAGATATAAAAATCAAGAGAAAAAAATGTATTTAGAAGGTTATCATAAAATAGAAGAAGAAAAAGAAAAAAATAAAGAAAAGGAAATAATAAATAAATTTGAATTAAAAAAAGAAGATAATTCTATAAAAGATAATAAAATAGAAAAAAATAATTTAAATTATAATTATTTAACAGAAGAAGAAGAATTAAAAGAGCAAAAAAATAGTATAATACAAGTTCAAAAATATTTAGAAAAGCCAGAATCAATTTCAGGAATTAAAAAAGAGGATTTAAAAGAAATAATAAAAATAAAAAATCAACTTCAATCATTATTAAATGAGATAGAAGTAGAATTAAATAAAAATGATGAGCAATTATTGGATATAGAAAATAATATTGAAAACACATATGATAATATAGAGAAAGGTAATAAAGAATTAAAAGAAGCAGCAAATCATTCTGTAAACAGAAGAGCTACTAAATATAAATTAATTTTAGGAACAAGTTTAGGTGTTCTTAGTTATATTATTCCTGGATTAAATATTGTTACTGGAATAGGAGGTGCTATTATTGGATATGGTATTGGTAAAGGAATGGAAACAATGGAAAAGTCAAATATTAACAAAAATAGTGAAATTGGAAAAAAATAATTTTTTTTATAATATATTGTTTATATAACAATTAGATTTTTATAAATTTTTCAATTTTAAAATGATATACTAAAAAAATCTTTTTTTTTAAAATAATATTATAAGAATAAATATATAACCTAAAAAAAATTTAAGAAAACTATAGAGGAAAAACCCATTGAAACTCATATTATTAATTCTGATAAATTTATAATCTTCTGAATATATTTATGATTGGAAAATTAAAAATGAATATAAAACTAAATCTAAATAACCTCATTACAATTGATTATTTATTATTAATTAATCAAATAAGGATTTATATTTTTTTAAATTAAAATCATTATCATTATTAATTTCATTATTATTATTATCATTAATTTCTTTCTTAATTAATTTAAAACCATTATTTGACATTAAATTATATTCAGCAGACATATATCTTTCTCTTTTACGAATATTATTTTCAATTCCTAAAGCATCATCTAAATCAAATTCCATTTCATTATTATTTTCCTCTTCAATACAATTTTTTAAATTAAAAAATTGAGGAATTTCATCGATATCTTCAAAGTTAAATATATCATTTTGTTTCTTTGAATTAAACATATGTATTATATATTGACCTGTATTATGAGGTGATTGTGGTTGTTGATTTAAATTATATTTTTTTTCAAAATTAAATTTTCTCCAAAAATGTATTTTTGATAATTTTTCATTTTTTTGCTTCTCTTTTTCTTTTATTATAGATCTTCTTTTTTCTTCTTTTGATATTCTTCTTTTTTGATTAAAATTACTTTTTAATGAAGAATTTGGAGTTGATTGAAAATTTGAAGTTTTATTTATTAATGGGGACAAAATCATTTTTTTTTCTTTATTTGATTTTTCTTTGTCTTCTTCTTCATTTAATGATATATTTTTTTCCATATTAATTTTATTTTATTTAAAATCTAAAAAAAATAATAATAATAATAAAAAATTACACCAAGATTTCTTCTTTAATAAAATATAAAATATATTAATTAATTTAATAAATAATTACCTTATTATTTAAATGACGTTTTGGATTAAATTTCAATATTCATTATCAATTACTTTTTCTTTTAAATTTGATAATTCATTTTCAAACTTATTTAATCCTTTTAATCATCATTTTCTTATTCATTATAAAATATTCAATAAAAAAAATATAAAGAAAGCTAATAAAAATATAAAAAACTCGATAATTAACATCTAAACAACTGAAGTAAAAAATAAAAAAAATAATAAAAATAAAAAATTTACTACATAAACCATTAAATATGAAAAAACAAATATAAAAAAAAAAATGACCCATAAGAACAAATTAGATCTAGAATCAATCCTTCGTAGACATCATGGTTTGCTAGAAATAAGCATAAAAGTAAACATTCGTGATGCATCAACTCTATCTATGGTATACACACCAGGAGTAGCGACACCATGTTTAGATATTCAAAAAGATATTACAAGAGCATATGAATTTACAAATAAGGGAAATTCAATTTTAGTTTTAACTGATTCATCAAATTTAAAAAAAGATAAATGGAATGATAATGCTGCAATGCCTTACTTAGAAGGATTTTGTGCTATTTATAAACATTACGCTAATATTGATGCTTACCCTATTATTTTAGATTCTAGTAAAGTCACTGATGAAAATATTTTATGTGACACTGTTAATGCTATTAGTCTTTCTTATTCTGGTGTTGAATTATTTGGTGTTAATGAAGATAGAATGAAAAAATTTGGAGAATTATTTGAAAAAAGTGCTTTCAAAGATAAATATGCTTATATTGACACTAATTGTAAAAAAAGTATCGATGATTATTTAAAAGATAAAAAAACTCCTCTTTCTTCTCATTCTATTGTCTCTGCAATTTGGAGAGTACTTTTAGATTGTCATGTTAGTGGAAATGCAACTCCTATTTTAACTCATGTTTTTGATTTAATTAAAAATGGAAGTATTAAATTAGAAGGTGGTTTCCATACTCAATATTTTAATGTTCTTGATGCTGTTATTGATTATGTTTTTGATAAGAAATTAGTTAATAATACTTTAGATAAATATAATTGGAAAGGACAACCTACTACTAAAGATTATGTTAGAGATAAATACGATGCTTTCTCTACTTTCGGTCATCGTGCTTGGGTTGAAGATATGCCTAAAGGTTATTATATGAAAAAACATACTAATCCTGAAAATGCTGATTTACTTCATAGTAGAAATAAAGGAGTTATTGAAATTGGATTAAAAATTCAAATTAATTGTCCTAATCATTTAAAACACTTATTTTCATGGGAAAATTTAGATGCTGTTTCAAAGAAAATTATTGAAAAACCTGAATTAGTTTATGTATACACTTGTAAGAATAATTATGGAGCAATAGTAACAAATGGAACAGCAATATTAGGTTTAGGAAATATAGGTGCATTAGCAGGAATGCCAGTTATGGAAGGAAAATCAGTATTATTTAAACATTTTGGAGGAACTGATATATGTCCAATTTGTATTCAAGAATATGACAATGATAAATTAATAGCATATATTCAAAGAATTTCACCTTCATTTGCAATTATTAATTTAGAAGATATTAAAGGACCAGATTGCTTTAATATTGAAAATAAATTAATTGAAACCGTTGAATGTCCTATGTTCCATGACGATCAACATGGTACAGCTTGTGTTGTTCTTGCTGGATTAATTAATGCTATGAAATTAAGAGGTACAAAACCAGAAGATGCTAAAATAGTAATGAATGGTGCTGGAGCTGCAGGAATTGCAGTATGTCAATTACTTATGAATTATGGATTCAAAAATTTCATAGTATGTGATACAAAAGGAGCCATTTATGAAGGAAGACCAGAAAATATGAATCCATTCAAAAATAAAATTGCTGAATTAACAAATAGAGATAAAGTAAAAGGAACATTAGCAGATGTATTAAAAGGAGCAGATGCAGTAATAGGATTAAGTGGTCCAAATACAATATCAATAGACAATGTAAAGAGTATGGCACCAAAGCCAATAGTATTTGCATTAGCAAATCCAACACCAGAAATATTCCCAGATGATGCAAAGAAAGCAGGAGCATATATAATAGCAACAGGAAGAAGTGATTTTCCAAATCAAATAAATAACTCTGTTGTATTTCCTGGTATATTTAGAGGAACAATTGATACTAGAGCTCCTAAAATTACTATAGATATGAAAATTGCTGCTAGTAAAGCTGTGGCTAATTTAGTACCTGCTGATAAATTAAGTCCTGATATGATTATGCCTAATTCTCTAGATATTAATACTAGTATTAGAGTCGCTACTGAAGTTGCTAAAGTTGTTATGGAAAAAAAATTAACTAAGAAAGAAGGTATTAATATTGATATGGTTGAAGAAGATATTCATTCCTTCTTCATTGATGGTGAATTGAAGGATGTGGTTTAAATTTTAGGGTTATTTAGATATTTAAAGTTTTTTTTAATTATTGAGTTAAAAATTGGGGAAATTTAGGTTAATATGTTTTTTTTTATTTTTTATTAAATGAAAATTTGATAAAAAAATCATTAAATCAAAAAAAAATGAAATCAAGGACAATATCAGACATAAGTGAAATAACTGTAGATTCGAATTTAATAGACATAAAAATAGCAATATTAGGTAAATCTCTAGTAGGAAAAACAGCATTATCATATCGTTTTATTAATGATAAATTTCCTTCAGAGCATGATACAACAATAGAAGATCAATATACAATAGAATCAGAAATAGATGGAAAAAAATGTCGATTAGAAATATTAGATACAGCAGGACAAGATGATTATCAATCAATGTTAGATACTTGGATTATTTCTGCTGATGGTTTTATTTTAGTTTATTCAATTAATGATAAAGAAAGTTTTGAAGATATTAAAGTAATATATGAAAGGATAGTTCAAATTAAAGGAAAAAATAATTTTTGTATTATTATTGTTGGTAATAAATGTGATTTAGAAAATCAAAGAAAAATTTCTAAAGATGAAGTTGAAAAATTCTGCTCTAAAAGTAATATTAAATTTTTGGAAACTTCTGCTTTGAATAAAATAAATGTAAAAGAATCTTTTCTTTATGTTGCTAAAAGTTTAATTAAAGTAAAATTAAATAATAATGATGGTAAGATTAAAAGAAAATGTTTGTGTTTTTAATTTATTTTTTGCGATTAAAAATCATTGTTTTATGTATATTTAAATGAAATAATTTAGTAATAATATATTTCTTATTTAAATTTATTTTTTTTTAAATTATTTCTGTATATGAATTTATTTTTTTTGGTTCTAATGTATGATATTTTACTTTATTAGAATTTAATCTAGATTTTGTATATAAATTTATATTTGAATTTAAATTATTTTTTGAATTTGAATTGGATTTGAAAAATGACTTTAAATTTAATTTTGTGATTAAATTCTTATTTTTATTTTTATTTAAAATATTAAGAATGTTAATATTTGAATTACATATTTTTTTTTTTCTTTGAGTACAACATTTTGGATTAATTGTATTAGATAAACTATAACTAAATATATTATTTGAAATATTTATTTTTTTTGGTTTAATTGAAGATAATTTATAATTTTTAATTCTACTTGTTCTATATGATTGTATTGAAGGAATACTTATTTCTTTTTTTTTTCTCGTATTGTTATTAGGTGATGTTAAAATTAAATCATTTTTACCAATTGAATTACTATTTTGTCTTATTTCCCATAATTTTCTATTTTCTTTATTTTCATTTTCTATTATTTGAAAAGGAGTTAATTTTCTTTTTATTTTTAATGGCTTGAAATTTAATTTATTTTTTGAAAATAAATCTGAATTCCATATTCTTGCTAATTCTCCAAAATCATTTTCATCTTTTTTATTAAAGTTTTTATTTATAAATTTTAATAATTTTGAACCATCAAATTTTTCTTTAGGAATATGATTATTAATTTTTCTAAGTTCTAATTGAATTAATTTATCATTTTTATTTTCTTCATTATAACTATCATCAACACTTAATTTTTCAACCATATATTTATTTCTTTCCCAAATCATTTATAAAACAATTAAAAAAAAATGAAAGTAATTCAAAAAAAGAATATAAAATATATAAAGCTTTGTTTTTTTTATCCAATATTTGAAATAATAAGAAATATAATATATTTAAATCATTTTTAATATTAGCATTTATGTACATTAATATAGATCGAAATTATAATAATAATTCTTTTTTATCTTCTTAGAATTTGAATATTATTAGTGATATGATTAATCCAAGATATACTAAAATTTTCCTTTGTTTAAGTATTTCTGAATATTTTATATTGATGAAAGTATTTGAAAGTATTGTTTCTCTTTTTTTATTTAGTATTTCTACCGCCACTACTATTTATTTATATAAAAGAGCTTTTGTTTTACATATAGATAAAATTGAAAATGAAATTATGAAGAAGGAAAAGAAACAGAAGATAATGATTTAAGAAGATTAAAAAAGCAAATTTTATGGTTAAATTTATCAAATAAACATGAATTATATAATCATTATTCATCAATAAGAGAATTGCTTTTGTTTAAAACATCAAATCAAATAATATCATCATAAAATATTTATTTGCAATTAAACCTGAATCACAATTTAAAAATTAAATAATAAATTTGGAATAATAATAGAAATAAAAAATGAAAAAAGTCATTTAAAAGAAGAAGAATTAGATCAAATAGATATAGTAATTGATTGGTTGACTTTTGTGGGATGTAAAATTCCAGTAGAATTATATAGTCAAATAAATATAGAAAAAACATTAAAAATGAAATTTACATTGTTCATATCATTATATATTAAATTTATTAATGATCAAAAAGAAATTGATAGTTTTATTATTGAAAATAATAAAGAAATGTCTTTAATACATGAAAATAAATTCACTATTATATGTGAAAATGATACCTGAAAAAAAAAGTTTCGGTTTTAAATTTATTAGATAATATTCTAAAATTAATAATGAACAAAAAAATAATAGTTTTCAAAGTAATTCTTCATAATCTGATAATAGTTCTAATAAAATTTTAAGTAATAATAAGAATAAAAATAATGATAGTAATTCTAGTTTAGTTGATTATCTTTAAATTTTATTTTTTTTTTATAAATAGATTTTTTATCCAAAATAATATATTTATATTATTCAATTCAATTTATTTTTTTTTTCAATATTATTAATATTTCCAATTAAAAATATAATATAAGATTAATAATATTAAGTATATATATTTTCTTTCATATATTTTTTTATTTACATTAGCATTTATATAATAGGGATACAACAAAGACAAATCTTTTTTTTTTTATTGTCGTAGTTATTCCCATTATATGTATAAGTCTTTTCATTTGTAGGTGTTAAATTCAAAACTTGTTTTTTTTCTTCTAATGATATATTTTTATTTACTTTATTTTCAATATCTTTATTTACTCCATTTTCTTTATTTTCTTCTTCACTTTTTAAATATGGAATTTCTTTTTGAAAAAATTTTAATGTATGATTAAATTCTACTTTATTTTTTTTATTATCTTCTATAATTAAACTTGTATTATTTTTATGAAATTTTTCTAAATTTAAAGAATTATTTTGTCGACGTTTCTTTTTATTTTCTTTTCTACTTTCTTTTTCTTTTTCTCTTTCTTTTTCTCTTTCTTTTTCTTTTTCTTCTAATTCTAATTGTTTTTCAAAAGTAGATGGAATTTCACAAGGATTAATTGAATTAGAAATTTTAGATTCTTTTTTAAAAGTATAATCAAAATTATTTTTTTCAAGTTCGTTATTATTATTTACATTATAATTATTTTTATTTGAAAGTTTTTTCATTAATGCTGATGTTAATTTAAATTTATTAAATCTTAAAAGTTTAGCTGATTTTTTTTGAACTGGCATATATTCCTTACTATTTTCACTATTTTTATGATTTTGTTTTTTTTTAAATCTTTTTTCTTTTAAATATAAATTATTAAGAAAATTATCATAAAAATTTTTATTGTTTTCTTCTTCTTCAATATCATCTAATTTTTTTAATTGTCTAACTTTCCCAGGAGAAAGTTTTTTAATTAAATTCATATCACTTTTTAATAAATTTCCTAAATTATTTTTTAAAGCTAATTGTTTATCAAATTCATTTTCACTAAAATTACTATATTTTCTTATTTGACAAAAATTTACTGTTTTCTTATAATCAAAGATCATTTTTTAATTTATGAATTTATTATAATATTTCCCATTAAAAAAGTTATATTTTTTTTAATTTAATTAATTTTTAATATGTTTTTTAATTAATTTTTTCTTATTATTACGTAAATAAAAGATGAATCCACTAATAGTCAATTTTATTCTTGCAATGTTAATAGAAGACTATTTATTTAGAGAAGGCAAATTTTTAAAATATTACTTATATTCAATATTATTATATTCTCTCTTCTATTATTTCAATCAAAAATCAACATATCATACGTATTCAAAAAAATATAACATGGCAGCATTTGATCAATCATTTGATCCTACAGTTTATGCCAAAGTAAAATTTGATTTAACAAAAGCTAAAACATTTATAGAAGATTTATCGAAAAAAACAGGGAAAAAAATAACATTAACAGTTTTTTGGATAAAAGTTGTAGGAGAAGTATTTAAAAATATACCAGAATGTAATGAAATGATAAGATTTGGTTTAAAAGTAAAAAGAGAAGATGTTGATTTAGGTATTTTAGTTAATGTTGGTGATAAAGATTTAGCTAATATGACAATTAGGAATGTTCCAGGAAAAACAATGTCAGAAATTTCAGATGAATTATATAGAGAAGCTGATATTTATAGAAAAGAAAAAAATAAAACTCATAATAATGGTTTAAGAGCTTTGAGAAAATTACCTTCATTGTATTTTTTTATTTTTTTAATATATATTTATTTAGTTTAATTGAAATTTTACTTGAACTTGATGGTATTTTATCAACTCTTGGAGTTAATTGTACTGCATTAGGAGTAAAGAACAAAATTTATTATTAAATATAGGTTTCCAAAAATCAATATGGTTCAGTCTTAGTTACTTCATTAGGAGGATTACATTTGAAAAGTGTTTATGTTCCTTTATGTCCTTTCACTCAAACAGCTGGTGTTTTTGCCAATTGTCAAATTGAAAAAAAAAAAATTTTAAATAAAGATGGTTCTATAACTGAAAAAGAATATTTACCTGTTCATTTTACTTTAGATCATAGATTCATAGATGGAGTTCTCAGTTCAAAAATGGTAAAAGAAGCAAAAAGACTTTTTGATAACCCAGAATCTTTTACTGTGCTTTAAAAAACACAAAACTAATTAATAAAAAAAATAAAATAATTTAAATAGATTAATTATATTTAAATAAAATGTCAAAAATTTTAATTAATGTAATATTAATAATAATATTATCATATTCATATGAAAGTTATCAAAAACCATTTAATTCTTTTATTCCATTAAATTCATATGAATATAAAAGTTTCGAAGGAAAAGGAGAATCTTTTTTTAGGTATGCAATAAAAGAATTAGGAGGAGATATTGCAATAGAAATTCCTGAAGCAGAAGGTTTAATAGGAGAAATATATATTTATAATACTTATGATAAAGTTCTTAAAAGTTATGATGAATGGTTAAATTATTTATGGAAATTTAAATTAGATAATAATCAAATTTATCCTATTAAATATTATGATGTTAGTTTATCTTATTATAATTTATATATTGTTGTAAAATTGAAAAATGATGCTAAGAAAAATATTCGAATTAGAGTTATTAATGAAGTTGAAATTTATTCTCTTAAATTAGATGAAACTTATAAATTAGAACATTTTCTTAGTAAAAATATAATGAAAATTTCTATTGAAACTTTAAAGGGAAATTCATATGAAGTTGATATAAGAGGAAATCCAGATCATAAACATAGAATTCAAATTTATGAAGAAGGAAAAAATAATAAACCGATTTATAATATAACTGATACTATTTCTAAATTAACTTTAATTCCTGAAAATAATACAATTTATATTATTGAAGTTGAAAATTATTATTTTCTTCATAAAGCAACAAAATATATTTCTTATTCAATTTTACATGATTTTCAACCTTTAGAATTTTCAAAGAAAACTATAGAATTTTATAATGATGAATATTATTATTTTTTTACTGATATAAGAAATTTTGAACCTGATAAAGAATATATTATTACAATTCATTCTGAAAATAAAGAAGTTAATGATTTAATTACTTCTTTTTATGGAAAATTTTTTGAACTTGGGAAATTAACAATTGATTATTTAACAGAATTTTATCCTGTAGATAAAGATCAAAATGAATTAAAAGAATATTCATTTAATGTTAATGGTCATTATTATAAACAATTATATTTTAAATCACCTGAAATAATTTTACCAAGTGGAAATATTCTTTTATTAACTTTTATTAAAGTAAATTATCATCCTTTAATTTTTGAACCACAAAAATTTAATGTTTATATAAGTCAAAAACCAGAAATTGTAAGTTTAAAAAACAAAGATAATTATAAATTAATTGTAAATAATGATAATTATATTCCTAATTATTATACTTTACAAATTCCTTCTGATAAAAATTATACTTTATTTATTTATACTAATAATTCAAATTATTTAGAAATTACACATGGAAATTTATTGAATTCAAATGGAGAAATAAATAATAAAAAAGAACCAAATAAAGAAATTTATATATTAAATAAAGAAGAATATGATTTAGAAAAAGAAAAATATTATGAATTATCATTAAGATTAATATCAAATGAAAAAGAACCAATAATTTATATTGAATTAACTAATTATAATGTATTTTTATTAAAAGATAAAAGACCAAAAGGAGCTTATGAATTAATAATGCATAATTGTATTAATCCTTTTTATTTAATTAGTCAATTTAATAATAAAGTTCCAAATAAAGCAATTTTTTTTGATGAAATTTCTGGATTATTTGATATTAGATTTAAAAATCAATATATTGAAAATGATTCTGATTCAATTTTGCCAAATGAAAATTATAAAATAGGAAAAAATATTATTCAATTAAATAGTAATTTCGAAATATTATATATTAATTGTGAAGCTCCTGGAATTTTAGAATTATATTATTTAGAAGAAAATGAAAATGATATTCCAATTAATGGAGAAATTATATTATCTTTAAAAGGAAATTCAACAAATACTTTTTTATTACCAAAATATGAAAAAGAAAAAGAAATTGAAGCTAAAATATTTATTGAACAATTAATTTATGGTGATAAAATTAAAGTAGATTTAGATAATAATACAATAGGAGAAATTTCTCCTTCTGGAACATTTAGATATGACATTCAAAAATATCCAATTTCAATTAATCCAATTTTAAATTTATATTCAAATGAAGATTCTATAATTAAAATAAAATTCAATTTAAATAATAAAATATTTTATGAATTAAATGAAATAGGAAAATATATTGAATTAAATGAGTATAATATTTTAATAAAAATAAAAAGAAATCTGAATTTTCAAAATTTAGAAATTTCAATGAATCATATTGAAAATGATTTTTCATATAAATTATTAAAATTACAATCATCATCTCATGAAAAATATATAATAAATCCAAGAAATACTCCATTATATCATTTAGTAAGATCAAATGAATTATATAATAAAAAATGGAATTACCATATTTCAGATCCTTATGATAAAATTAATACACATTATAATTATTATATAATAATATCATTTGATGAAAGAAATCAAATGCCAAGTTATAATATTAAAGTAGATTATAATGAAAAAATTGAATATCCTAATTATGAAAAAAATAGTGTTATTCCTCAATATAAAACAATGAAGAAAACAATGTCAGGAGGAAGTAAAGATGATTATTTAGTAGTTATTGCAAATAAATGTGGAAATATTTATCCGAGATTATCAATCAATTATTACTATGATAATTTACATCAAGAAATATTAAAATCAAAATATAATAAAATATCATTTAGAAATTATTATAATAAAATGCAAGTGGAAATAAATATGAATAAAAATGATAAATATGAAGGATTAGAATTATCATATAATTATATTAAAGAAAAAATAGTTTTAGATTCTATTGATATGGATATTTATAATGAAAGAAAATTTATGATTCATTATGATGAAATATATAAAAGATTAATGTGGGAACATATAATTGGAGCTGATCATTATTTGGTTTATATATTCCCTCATAAAAAAGATATATTAAATTTAATTAATAATGATTGTTATTTATTAACTCAAAAATTTGAAAAAACTGATGTTTCTTCTTTTCCATTTAATGAAATTGGAGAATTTTATATTAATGTTGTTGCTATTTTTGAAAATCCTATTAGTTATAGAGTTGTTTATGAACCTTTGGAAATTATTAACAAATCAAATACTACTAAATATATTTTATTCTTTTTAATTTTAGTTTGTATATCCCTTATTATTTATATATTGTATTTAAGGAAAAAAAATGATAATAATAAGATAGAAGAAAAAAAAGAAAGTTAATTTAATTCTGAAACATAGTAAAAAATGTATTTCTCTTTATTTAAACAATTTAATTAATTATTTAATAAAATTACTTTATTTAAAAATCAATAAATTTAATAAATTGAGGATTATTATTTAAACCAATTCGATCAGAGTAGGAATTAAAATAACAAGCAAAATAACAATAACAATAATTAAAATACAGCATTTTTTTCTTCTAGCTTTTTTTAAATTTTTTTTAGCTTTATCTAAATTAGTAACACCTTTATCAACATATTTTTTAGCACTTTTAATATTACTTTCAATATTATCAATCATTTCTCCTTGTAATTGGACTAATGCACTTAAATCATTAATTAACTTATGAAGTTCTAAAATAGATTTTTCTAACTTTATAATATCTTTATGTCTTTCCTTTAAATCAGAAACAGCATTTTGTAATTTTACATGAGCACCTCCAGTTAATTTATCTCCATATAATTGTTGAACATAATTAGGATCATTTATAACTTCAAGTTTTTCTTCATCTGATAATTTTTTTCCTAAAACTATTTCAGCGCTTCTTATATTTTTAGTTTGCATTATATTTTTTATATCACTTTCTATATTTTGAAATTTTATACATGTATCTTGATATTTCTTTGTCATTGAATAAAATAAATTTTCTCTAATTCTTATTTCTGTATCTTTTTTTTCTTTATCATTTTCTTTTGATATTTTTATCATATTATCTAAAGAATCTATTATTCCTTTCATTGATGCTTGTTTAGCTTGAACATCAGAAATAATTTTATTTATTTTTTCTGAAATTTCTTGGTCTTGTTCTTTCCCCATTGAATTCTCTACTTCTGATTTTACTTTTATTAATTGATCATTTTTTAATTCTATAAATTTTATTGCACTGTGACCTTCTGATATTTGAGAAGAAAATTCTATCATTGGATCTTTATCTGTTTTTATCTCTTCTTCTTCATCATCTAATGGAGCGTTTATTGATAGTCCTTGTTCACGGGCTTTCTATTCTTTTATAAATAGTTATTTTACTTCAAGGAGGAGTTCTAGTTTGTCTATCATTTTTTTTTTTTAATTGTTTTAATTAAATGAAAAAAAAGATTAAATTTAATTAGTAAGTTTTATATTTTATATTTTGATTATTATTTTTAAAAATATATTTTTTATTTTTTAATAACAACCCCAGATTTTCTTTATATTTGATTGGGGATTGGGGATTGGGGATTGGGGATTGGG
>JAEEGK010018177.1_pt1 | contig 15234 bp, 13 predicted proteins | sample 8958771 | NCBI WGS metagenome assembly JAEEGK01 (sample SAMN16246547, study PRJNA631951) | gut metagenome | biome: gut microbiome; feature: rumen; material: SC-attached | host: Bos | place: Iran: Karaj | collected 2018-10 | reverse complement strand
TTGAATTAAAGAATAAATTAACATATGAATATCTTCATCATTAACATAATGCATAATTACTCTTCCCCATAAAATTAAAGAATTAACAAATTGCCAATTATAAATATTTTTAATAGAAGAAAGAGTTTTATCAATAATTGTATTTCTTAATTGAATACATAATTTTCTAATAAAAGTAAAAATTGTAATGTACGATTTTTGTAGATCAAAATTTAAAATGTTGATGAAATCATTTTGTAATTGTTTTATATGTTGAAATGAATTAATATTCATTGATTTTGCTATTTGTAAATAATTAATATAAAATATTTTAATTGTTAATTCGAAAAAATTTGGTTTAGATGAAATTAAATTTTGAATGAAATTTATTATTTTAATTCTTAATTCAGGAATTTTTGTTGTTGCCCAAATTTCAATAGATTTTTTTAAAAAAATTTCAATAAAATTTTTAAATAAAAAAATTAAATTTTGTAAAATATTTAAATGATTTATAATAAATTCTTTCATTGTTTCTTCGCATGTTTTTAAATAACGAATTAAAATTGATAAATATCTTTTAATTAATTGTTCAATGTTTTTATTATTATTATTGTTTTTTAATTGAAAAATATTTGGAAGTTCTTCAATACAAAATTTAATTAAATTTGAAATAATATTTTTTTTATTTAAAATATTTTCTTCTTCATTTTCATCAAAAAAAAAAGAAGAATTTGGATTAGTAATTTTTGAAAATAAAATTAAAATTTTTGTTATTGAAATTTCATTTCCATTTCGAGTTTTTAAAATTAGTTTTTTTAATTGATTTTTTGTCATTTTAAATTCTTTTTTTTCTTCTTTTTCTTCTTCTTCTTCTTCATTAAAATCTAAATCACTTCCATGTTCACTTAAAGATTCTGAATTTTGAGATTCTGATTCATTTTTACTTTCTAATTCTGAAGAATCATAAACTAAATCTGCATCAGCATCGTCTAAGAAAAAATCGACTTTGTTGCTTGAATTTTCATTTTCTTTTTCATTATTATTATTATTTTTATTTTTTGTTTGTTTTTTTAGTTTTTTCTTTCCCATTTTATGATAATAATAATATAAAATTAATAAATTTAATTAAAATTAATTAATTAATATCTAATTAAATTTCGCTATGAATTCTATTGAATTAAAAACATCTTTTCCAATCAATGAAATGAATCTTTTCACAGTATTAATAATTTTTTCAATATATTTTTCATTAATACATGAAAAAAGAAATTGAATAAAACTAATTTTTTTTCCTTTAAAATCAATTAAAAGTTCATTTATAATTTTATCAATTTCATCATTTGTAAAACTTTTAAAATTCACATTTTTTTCTTTACTTAATTGATGAATTTTATTATCTTTAATAATTTCCCTAACATCATCTAAATAAACATAATTCATCGTAAAAGGATCTAAAATTTCCATTGGATGATAAAAACCTTTATATTTCATTTTTTGGCAGGTATCAATATAAAATCCCATCATATAATATTTAAAATTAGGGTCGATTAATTTTTGAAAATTTTTCATATATTCAATTTCTCTAACAGCAGTAAAAACACCCAAATCCAAAAACGAATAATCAGTATCATAATATAAATATACACTACTAAGAGAAGTAGGTAATATATCCCATATACCAATTGCAATTATTTTTCCATCGATTTTGTGTATGAAATTATATGTTCCATATTTTTTAGGATATAAATTAGGGTGAGAGGTGGTTTGAAAAAAATTGGGTGGGTATGGAATTGGAATGTGAGATGAATAAAGATTTGATTCGCCCCAAGAATCATTGAAACTAGAAACTTTTAAATCAGATTCTTTGTCTTTGTGAATTAATTTTTGGTATTTTTTATATACTTCATATCGATCGGGTTGAGCTTCAATTATGTCTGATAATTCACATGTGTATGTGTGTTTTAAAGGAAGTTTTATTTTTGGTTCTGTGATTATTTCGTCAAAATATTCTAATGAATAATATTTTTCTGATTCGGATTCGGTTTTGTTTTCAATTTTGTTGTTATTATTATTATTTTTTTTGTCTTTTTTTTTAGGTTTTTGTTTGTTTTGTGGTTCTTTTTTTTCATTTTGAATTTTGGAAATAAATTCATTGTATTCTAAAGAATTATTTACTATGAAATTTAAATGGAAAGTTTTTTCACTTAAAGTTATTTTGTAATTTTGTTTAAATGAATCATTTTGTTCGTAAAAATTTTTTATTGAATCAAAAATTTTATTTTGTAAATTTTCATTTTCATTTGGTAATATTTTTTTAATATAATTTAATAAAATAATAATAATATTTGAAGAATAATCACCAAATTTTCTATTTAAATTTCTAATTAAATTATTTTTTGAAAATAAATTATCATTTTCTATAAAATTATTAACAATATTTAAATAATCTTTTTTTTTAATATAATCATCAATAAATTTTTCAATTTCAATTTTATATTTATCATCAATAATTTTTTTTTCTTTATTAATATTATTATTATCAATTTTCATTTTATTTTTTTCTTCTTCTAATTCACCGCTCAAATATTTTCTAAATCTTTTCATAACTCTTCTTTGATCTTTATTTGGTTTATAATCATTTATATTTAATCTACACGCATAAGATTTACAACATGATTTAAATAAATTTGGTTTATATGTATAAGTTCCACATCTTCTCCAACCATTAAACATCATTTTTTCATATAAATCCGCTGGATATTTATTAGTAACAAAACCAAATGAATATGAAGAATTATTTTTTTTGCCTGTTTCTGAGTCATTGCAATAACCACAATTATGACCATTTTCATCTAAATATAAATTAAGAATATTTATGGGCATTTTTTCATTACTCATTGTTTAAATAAATATTAAACAATTAATTTTAATTTTAAAAACAAATATTTTATTAATTCGTTAATTATTATTATTATTATTAATATTATATATTTAATTAAATATATTTTAACAATAATATTATTTATTTTTTCCTTTTTTATTTAATTATAAAATATTATTTTCTATATAATATTTAAAATATAATATAAATAATATAAAAAAATTAATTATTGAATAAATAACCCTTCTTTATCATTAATTCCACCTATAAAATTTTCATATATCTTTTTATTTTTAATAAAATATTGTTGATATTCATCTAAATTCATTTCTGAATATTTTTTATTATTTTTTAAAGAATAAAATTCAATGTCTAATTTTTTTATTCTTTTATAAATATCAATTAAATTATCTTCTGATAATAAAGAATAAAATAAAATACTTGTTAAATAAAAATCATTTATTATTTTTTTATCTAAATCTAAATCAAAATCAAAATCTTCTAAATGATCATCAAATAAATCTAACATAATTTTTATAAAAAAAATTTCATTATAATTTTTTTTGTCATTGAAATTATTTTTTATTTTATTTATTATACAAATTATATGTTTAAATTTAGGAAAACATTCAAAAAAAATTATGTATTTTGAATCTTTATATTTTTCTTTTAAATGTAAATATAAATGACAAAATTTATTATATAAAAAAATATCTAATTTATTTAATATAAAAATGTTCTTTTGAAGTAATTTTTTTAATGTATTTACAAATAATGCTCCATATTTTCTTTGAATTTTAATATTAGATAAAATTTCCAAAAATTTTTTTCTTTCATTAAATATATTATTAAAATAATAAATATTATTATTATTTCTATTCAAAAAATTAATATTTTCAAATCTTATTCTTCTTGCTCTTCTTCCTCTTCTTAAAGGAATGATTTGATAAATAGGAAGTTCAAATAAATGTCTATTATTTTCATCATTATGAAAAAGAGATGAAAATCGTAAAACAGAAGGTGAAAAATTGTTATATAAATTATTTATATTATTATTATTTTCATTTATAAAAAAATTTTCGGAATTGGAAATTTCAAAAATATTATTATGATTTATACTATTATTATTTGAATTATTATTATTTTCAATATTTGAAATATTATTTATTTGGCTTGACATTTTTATATAATATTTTAATTAAAAATATTATTATAAACTAATAAATAAAATAAATTAATAAAATTAAATAAAAATAAGAAAATAAATAAAATAATAAATAAATATTAAAAAAATAAAATTTATAAAATAATTAATAAGTTTTTAAATAAAATAAAAATAATTAGCGATTAAAAAATTAAATAAAATAATTTTATAATAATAAGTAAAAATAAAAATATTTTATTTATTCCGTTTCAGATATAATTGAAATTTGATGTTCAGGTTTAAAAAACCCGAATCTATTATTATTTTGAGCGATATAAGGTAAATTTTCAGGAAAAATATCAATATCTTCTGCATTGAAATTAATAATATTATTTAACTCATCTTTATCAATATTTTCATCTCCTTCAATTTGAGGACTTTCAACAGTTTGTCCATTTCTCCAAGTGCATTTTATAATATTATTACCATCATCAATTTTTCCAAATCCATGTTGTTTATCTTCTAACCAATCACCTTCATATTTTATATTTTTATTTATATTATAATAAGTTCCTTTTCCATCTCTTTTATTACTTTTAAATTCTCCTTCATAAATTGAGCCTGATTTAAAATTAAATTTACCTTTTCCTTCAAAATAATTATTTACAAAATTACCTGTATAATTACTTCCTGTTTTTTTATTGATTATTGTTCCTTTTCCATTTAATTTGTTATTTTTAAAATATCCTTTATAATTAAATCCGTCTTTCCATTCAAATTCTCCATTACCATCTAAATTATCATCTTTAAAATTTCCCATATAAACTGAATTATCAGGATAAATTAATCTTCCATAGCCATTTTTTAATCCATTTTTATATTCGCCTTTAAAAAAAGTTCCATCTTTTCCAATTAATTTTCCTTTACCATTGAATGTACTATTTTTAATATTTCCTTCATATATATCACCATTTGGTAAAAATATTCTTCCTTCTTTTAACATTCCTTCATCCCAAACACCTTCTGTGAAAACACCCTCTTTTTTTAATATTAATTTTCCATAACCTTCCATTTGAGCATCTTCATTCCAATTTCCATAGTAGATATTTCCGTTTTTAAATTCAACTGGACGAGCTTCGTATGTTGGTTTATTTTGTTTTAAAAATGGGGTGTAATCATAAACATTATTGGTTAAATATGTTTGAATTTCTTCTGAGATATTTGAGTTAAATTCGTTTTCTGAAATTTCTTTACCAAAATTAGGTAATTGCTTTCGGAAAATTTCGTTAAATTTTTTTTGATTTTTTTCTGTTGAAAAATATTTTTTATTTTTTAATGTTTTATTTTGAATATTAGGTGATAAATTATTAAAATGTTCTAATTCATCTTCTTTATTTTTACATAAGTTTGAACATTCAATGCCTAGGTTTCCCATTTATAATAATAATTTAATAATTTATAATTATAAAATTTAATTTTAAATAATTTTTAATAATTTTTAATAATTATTATAAAATTAAATAATTTATAATTTTATTTATTAGATATGTCTCAAAATGAACCAAAAAGATGGATAGATCCTTTAGAAACATTAGGTCACCCTCCTTCATTTAGAACAGGATTGATGGTAAATAATTCACTATGCAATAAAAAAGTAGAATTTATTCCAAAAAACGGAGATCGAAGAGTCACATGGTACATGTGTGGTCCAACAGTATATGATTCAGCTCATTTAGGTCATGCTAGAACATATTTAACATTCGATATTATTAGAAGAATAATGTCCTCTTATTTTAATTATGACGTTAATTTATGTATGAATATAACTGATATAGATGATAAAATTATAAAACGTTCAAATGAACAGGGAATAGAATTTTCAAAATTCGCTAAAATGTGGGAAGATGCTTTTTTTAAAGATATGAGGGCTTTAAATGTAATGTACCCTAATTATATAACCAGAGTTTCAGAATATATACCAGAAATCATAAAATTCATACAAGTTATAATAGAAAAAGGATATGCATATCAAGTAAATGGTTCAGTTTATTTTGACATAGAATCATATAAAAAAGGTGGACATTGGTATGCGAAATTAGTTCCTCAGGACAAAAATCAAAATTTAGATGAATTACAAGAAGCTGAAGGTGCATTAAGTTCGGATAATGTAAATGAAAAGAAAAATAAGGGTGATTTTGCTTTATGGAAAGTAAGTAAACCTAATGAACCTTTTTGGGATAGCCCCTGGGGAAAAGGAAGACCAGGTTGGCATATTGAATGTTCTGTTATGAGTTTTACTACTTTTGGTCAATCTTTAGATATTCATTCTGGTGGAATTGATTTAAGATTTCCTCATCATGATAATGAAATTGCTCAAACTGAAGCACATGATGAGTCTCAACAATGGATTAATTATTTTTTACATACTGGTCATTTAAAAATTGAGGGATTAAAAATGTCGAAGAGTTTAAAAAATTTCAAAAAAATTACTGATTTTATTAATGTTTATAATGCAAATACTTTTAGACTTTATTTTTGTAATTCTAAATGGGATCAAGAAATGGATTTTACTGAAAATGGTTTAACTCAAGCAAATACTAATAATAAATACATTTCGGAATTTTTCCAAAATATGAAAATTATAATAAGAAACAATGATTTAAAACGCGATTTAAAATACAACGAAATTGATAATAAATTAAATGATATTTTAAATGAATCTAAAAAAAACGTTCATGAAGCTTTTTGTGATAATTTTAATACACCAACAGTAATTTCATCTATTTTAGAATTAATTCACAAAACATATGAATACACAGACCAAGCAAAACAAACAATAAAAGTTCATTTAATTTATGGAATATTAAATTTTGTAAGTCGAATTTTAAAATGTTTGGGATTAGTTTATAAAACAGAATTTGTAGATTATTTTAGAATGGATGATGATAATAATAAAAATTCCGAAGAAATTTTAACACCTTTTATAAACGCAACATCAAAATTCAGAGATGAAATAAAACAAGCATGTATTAAAGAAAAAGATGTTAAAAAAGTTTTGAATATTTGTGATGATTTGAGAGATAATATTTTACCTAATTTGGGAATTAAAATAGAAGATAAAGGAAAAGATGAAGAAAGTGTTTGGAAATTTTATGATAAAGAACAATTTATAAAAGAAAAAGAAAAACAAAAAGAATTAAAAGAAGCTCAAAAACAAAAGAAAGAAAAAGAAGCTAAAGAAAGAGAATTGAAATTAAGTTTAACTGCAAAAGAATATTATGCTATGCAAACGGATAAATATAGTAAATTTGATGAAAATGGAATTCCTATTCAAAATGAAAAAGGACAAGATTTATCAAAAGAACAAATTAATAAATTAAAAAAAGATTTTGCTAAACATGATAAACAACATCAAAAATGGCTTGAACAACAACAAAAAAAAAAAGAAAAAGAAGAAAAAAAAAATGAAAATAATAATGAAAATAATGATAAAAAAGAAGAAGAAAAAAAAGAATAAAAATTTTATAATTAATTATTTATAAAAAAAAATTAATATAAAAAAAGTAAATTAATAATTAATAAAATAAACATTTTATATTTAATAAATTTAATATTTTCAGAATCTGGTTCAACATAACATTCAATTGAAATAGATTTATATAAAATTCCATTTTCAAAATTTTTTTGACCTTCCCATTTTTTAATTGTAGATTTAATTTCTTTTTCATTTATTGAAATACATTGAGTAACAAAATCATCATTTTCATATGCTTTATATAAACAACATCGATCACCATCAAAATCTGGAATTTGATTTTCACAAATTTCAGTTGATAAAGATTCACCTTTGTTTTGCGAACAAAGAATTTCACATTTAATAATAAAATAAACAAAAAATTGAATAAAAAAAATTCTTAACATAATTTTTATTGAAAAATCAAATAAATAAAATATATTAAAAATTATTTTTAAAAATAATTTAATTTTATTTATAATTGAAATATTTTAAATATTTCTTTATATTTACTATTAATTTTACTTTTATTTTCTGAATAATAATAAATTAATTTAGAACATTCAATAATTTTTTTATAATTTTTCCAAATATTAAAATTAACTTGATAAATATTACTATAATATTTAATAAAATTATTATTTTCAATATTTAAATTAGTTTTATCTCTCATCGCTAAAATTATATAACAAACAGCAAGAGCAATTTCACTTTGTAAATATTTATTCATATTCATATCTAACAAAAAAATTTCTAATAAAAAACATCCATATTGAAATTCTTTTTTAGTAAATTTATACATAATACAAATAATTTCATAAAAATCAATTGATAAAGGCAAATCTAATTCAAAATTTAATAAACTTAAAATATCATTTTCCATATTCAAAATTTGTTCCTTTGTAAATGCGTCATCTGTAATGAAAATAAAATCAGGCAAATGTCGACAATAAATTTCTTGATATTTACATGAAATAAATAAACTAGTGACTCCTAATAATTGAAAATTAGTTCTTAATATTTTTTTATTGCTTATGTATCGATCAATTAAATTTACAGTTAAAAATAATGTTTTTGTTTTTTTAAAAAATTTATTTTGCTCTCCAATCAACCAATCAATTAAAATTGAACGCATTGTGTTGTTAATATCTGTTTGAATTTTAATAATGTTGTTAAAACTATAATTATGTTCTATTTCTTTTTCGATAAAATTTATCCAAATGTCATTTATATATTCAAAAGGAATTTGAGTGTTTTTTGTTATAATATTAATATCATATGTAATGAAATTTAAATTTGGTGATTTTATAATGTTGAAATTATTTTCGAATTTGTTTATTTGATTTGATAAAATATTATTAATGTAATTATTATTATTATTATTATTATTATTGTTTGTTTTATTAATTTCAAAGGAATTTTTTGATATTATTGAATTATTGTTGTTTATGTTATTTGTTTTTGAATTTTGATATGTTGAAATATTTTGATTGTTATTTAACTATAATTTATTAATAAAAATTCTTACAATAATTTTTTTTTCATTTTTATTGTTCAAATGGATGTTTTTTTTTTCTGGGTTAAATTGAATATTATTATTATCATTATTAGCTTGTGTTTTTAACCCATTTTTCATGTGCCAAGATTAAAAATTTAAATTTAAATTTTGGAAATTTTTTTTAATTTAAATTTTTATTATTTTCATAAAATCAAATTAAAAATAAATTTTTTAGATTAAATTAATAAAAATATTATTATAAATGGAAAAAATCGAAAAAATAAACGAAATTTTAAATAGTGATCCAAAAATTGATTACATTGATTATTCAAATCTTCCAGAATTAAAAGAAGAACAAATTTCAGAAGAAAATATTAACATTCAAATAAAAAATTTAACAGAAATTCCAAAATGGGAAATTAATTTTAATGCTTTAATTTTTTTCCGAAGTTTAAATAAAAAAAATCCAATTTTATTAAAAAAATATATTCAAATTTTAATTCCGTATTTAAATAAATTATCAAATTCAATTCGATCTGGAATTTCAAAATTAACATTAATTTTATTAGGAGAAATTTTAAAAACATATGAAATTTCAAAAACAGAAAATGAAGAAAAAGATTATGAAAATTTAAATAAAATTTTTGGAATAATTTTATTTTGTACTTTTTCACCAAAAACTTTCATTAAAAATGAAGCAAAAAATTGTTTAGAAAAAAATGTTATTAATAACGAAAATTATGAAAATAATTTAAATATTATTATTGAATTAATTGATTTAATGAAAAATGAAAAAAGTGTAATTTCTGATAATGCGTTTTTTGTATGTGAAAATTTAATGAAAAAAATAAAATTTAATGAAATTAATAATAATAATAATTGGAAAAAATTATTTGAAAAAATTGATGAATTAAATGATAAAAAAAGAGAAATTTATACAAAAAAAGTTAATAAAATTTTAATTAAAATTTATAATGAATTAAAAAAAGAAAAATTTGAAAAAATTTTAAAAGAAATTGAATTAGAAAATAAAATTTCAGTTTATAATAATATTATTGAAAAAAATAATAGAAAAAATTTTGGTAGTCAATTAAGTTTTAAAGAATTTCGACAACAACAAAAATTACTTAAAAAAAATACAACAGAAAAATAATTATTATTTTATAAAATTATTATTAATTTAATATTATTTATTTTTAATTATTTTCTTCGCCTTTTATTTTTTTAGCTAAAATATAATTAATTCGCTTTTGTAAAAATTCAGCTCTAACAACATTTTTTAAATATTTTTTAAAACTCAAATATTTTCGTTCTAATTTTTCATCAAAATTCTTTTTTTTTTCAAAAATATTGTAATATTTTTTAAACATTTTTCTACTTTTTTCAAAAGAATTTATTAAATTATTATTATTTTTTACAATGTCTTCATCTAAAGGAATTTGATTCGAACAAATTTGATTATTTTTAATTAATTCAGAAATTCTTTTTAAATTTGAATCTTTAATCATAAAAATATCATTTTCAGTAATTTTACTTTTATTTTCCCACAAATTTTGTTGAGAATTTTGCATATTATTTTTTAATATATTATTTAAAAATTAATTACTAATATTTATAATAATATTAATAATATTTAAAAAACTAATAAATTTAAATAATACTTCCACAATCACATAAAGCCATTTCTTCATAATATCTATAATCAATCATTATTACACTTCCAATGAGCATTAATCTTTCAAGCGCAGTTGCCTTTTTAGGAAAAGTCAAAATAAAAGCATCAGAATCTGTTATTAATTCACTTAAACCTTTAAAAACTTTATGAATGTTTCCTACCGGTCTACTTGTATGAATATCAGAATTCGCATCATAAATCCAAAAATCAACTTCATAACATTTACCTACACTTACATGTCTACAACAAAACCCACATTGACAATATTCACCATAAATTTTCCAACGAGCTTTTCCATTTTCACCAAAAATGTCAAAAAGAGAATTACATGAAAAATTTTCTATCACTCTTCCTAATTGAAAACTACCATTTTGAATATCATTATTATTATTATTATTATCATTACTAATATCATTTTGAAGTTTATTAACATTTTTTTCATTTGTAAATGTAGCAAACATTTCAGGTCTAAAACAACAAAAACATGTGCATTTAAAAGGTCTTTCGAATGTAGCAATTGTTTTTTTATAATCAGTTTCTTTATTTGAATTTTTAATATGAATCATTTTTAATATAAAAGATCTTGAATCACTAGGCAAACAATTTCTACAAAACCAAGAACTTTCTTCTTTGCATTTAAAAAGGAATTTTTTTTGTTTTTCTTTATCTAATAAATAAACATTGTATCTATTTGCAGTTTCGCATCCGGATAAAATTTCTAAAAGTTCTATTTTTTGTTCTATTACAACTTCTTGATTTTGAAGAAGTTCTTTTTGATAATCATTTACTAATTGCATTAATTCTCCTCGATACCAATAATTTTTATTTATTGATGAATCTTCGTAATCATCTTCTTCTTTTGAATAATAAAGATTGTTGTTATTTACTTTCATTTTTTCTTCGTTTATCATTACTTTTTTTTCTTTTTTTGAATTTTTTGAATTGTCAAAAGATTCTTCATCATTATCGAACATTTGTAAAGAAACTTTTTTGTTTTTCATTTTTTTAATTTATTTTAAAGAAATTTTTTTTTTGATAATAATAATTATTAATATAAATTTTTAATATTAAAAACATATGAATAATGATTTTATGAAAGAACAGAAAATTAATATTATTTTAAAATATGGAGAGAGAATTTATTATTTTGAAACTTTTAAATATAAAACTTTGAATATTTTAATTGAAAAAGCATATAAATTTTTTTATCCTTTGAATGGCGAAATTGAATTGTTTTGGAATAATAAAAATTTAACTGAATTTTTAGATAAACCGATTGGTTTAGTTTTTAATAATCAAAAAAAAGTAAAAATTATAATAAAAAAAAGCCAATTTGAAATTTTTAATTATGATAGTAATAATAATAATAATAAAAAATCAAAAAATAAAATTAAAAATAGAATGAAAATGAATTTTTTATATGAAAAAAATAATAGCACAACGAATTTAAATGTGCCCAAAAATTTTATGAAAAATTATGATATTTTAAATAACAAAATTAATAATAATGAAATGAATATTAATAAAAGTTTAAATAACATTTTTAATAATAATAATTCATTTGTTAATATGAAATCGAATTTTAATGGTAAAAAAAAATTGCCTCCAATTAAAAATAATAATAATAATAATAATTTTGATAATAATTTTAATAACAATTCAAATGAAATTAATGAAAATAATAATAATATTTTATGTTATGAATGTTTTAAAAATCAAATTTTTTTTTATTGTAGAAATGACAATATTTTTTTATGTAATTTTTGTTATAATGAAAAATCAAAACATTTTAATCACAAAGTTTTTTACATAACAAATGACATTAAAAAAAATATTAATAATTACAAAGAAGAAATGATTAGAGATTTAAAAGAAACTGAATTTTTATATAATAATTTATATTTATTAAAAAACAAAGAAATTAATATTAAAAATTGGGAAAAAACATTTGAAAATATTTTAGAAAATATTAAAAATGTAAGTGAAAAATTAAATAAAAAAATTTCTTTAAATGATGATTTTATTTTAAATAATAATAATTCAAATACAATTGAAAATGTTGATGAAGAATATGAAAGAATTAGAAATGATTTAGATAATATTAATTGCGATGATAAAAATAAAAATCCTATTGAAATTTTTAATAGAATTAATAAAAGTGAAAAAGAAATTGAAAATTTATTTTATAATTCAAAAAAATATAATAAAAAAAAAGAAATAAAAGAAAAAATTGAAAAAATTTATTATGATATTAATAATGAAATTGATAATGTAATTGATTATTTAAATAAAGAATTTGAATTATAAATTAATTTTTTTTTTTATTTATTATTAATTTTTGTATTAATATTAAAAATGGATCAATTAAATTTTATTAAAAAACTTATTAATTTCAGTCAAAAAATAAAAAATGAAAATTTAGAAAAAATTTACATTGAAGAATATTTTCGAATTTTAAATGAATTTAATGAAAATAAATTAAAAATTATTCATTGTAAAAAATGTGAAAATATTTTAAATAATTTTAATTTTATTAATATTAAAAATAATAATAATAATAAAATTAAAATTAAAATAAAATGCTTAAAATGTGAATATATAAATAATTATTATTTAAAATCTAATTAATATATAAAAATTTATTTATATTTATTATTGATTTAAAATGCTTGGAGGAGCATTATAATTTGGATAGTAATTTTCATTAATATTATTAAAATTATTCATATTGTTGATATTATTTATGTTGTCAATATTATTATAATTAATATTGTTAATATTATTGTTATTATTATTGTCATTAATGAAATTATCTTCATCATTAAAATTGAAATTATCATTATAATTTTTATATGAATTATTAATAAAGTTATTATTATTATTATTATAATTATCATTATTATTATTATAATTATCATTATTATTATTATAATTATTATAATTATTTTCCTGCATTCCAATTGCAAAAGGAGCTTGACTATCATATATATTTTCTTTATAATTATTATCATTGTTTATATTATTTATATTATTATTATCATTATTCATAACATTATTATTATTATTATCACTATTCATAACATTATTATTCATAACAATATTATTAATTTGATTATTATTAACAATATTATCATTATTTAAATAATTATGTCCATTATTTATAATATCCATATTATTATTATTATAATTATTATCATTATAATTATTATCATTATTATTAATCATATTATTATTATTAGGATAAGAATCAATCATACTTGCTTTTAATGCTTGTTCTAAATCATTTTTTTCTTGATCTAAAATTTCTTTTTCTTTTTGAGATTGAAAAGAAATATAAATAGGAATAGTAACTCTTGGTCTATTTGTATAATTAACAAAATTTTCAAAATAAACAGTAGCTTTAATATAATAACGACAAATAAAAATATCAGATTCAAAAGAAGGAATTAATATAGTATAATCATTAATTGCTGAATAAGGTAAAAAAGTATTTTTTTGTAGATTAATATTAATTCCTTCATCAACGATTGGAATAGATAAATTAATTATTTTTTTTTGTCCAATATCAACTAAATATTTATTATTTTTAGTAGTAATTTTTTCTTTAAAATTAAAAATTTCTTTTCCTTTTTTTTTCAAAATCATTGTACGAATAATAGCGATTTTAATATTATTAACAATTAAACCTCCTTTTGAATTATCAATATCAATTTCAATAGGAATAATTTCTTTAAATTTAAAATTATTATTAGGAATTTTCATATTCAAAATTGTTGTTCCTTTTTTAAATAATCCCCATTTATAAACAGTGTCATTTTTTGAATTAGATAAAATATTTTCAATAAAAAATGGTTTACTTTTAACATATAAAATTTTTTCTTCATAACAATTTTTAATAAAAGGTGATAAAAGTTCAGCTCGAATTATGTGTCTACAATAGCATTTTTTTTCTTCAAACGCATATTCAAAAGATGGATTTATTTTTTTTCCAATTTGAATTTTAAATGGAAATCTAAACATTGAACCTGGATTTAAACTAACTAATTCAGTAGAAATATTAAAACATTGATTAATATTTAATGTCATTGTGGTTAAATCTAATGTTTTTATTTCACTTTGAGAAATGCTATTTGAATTTTTTACGTTTTTAAACCAACCATAAATGCATTTTATTTTTATTATTATTTTTGATACAACTGCTGTTTGAAATGGCGTTATTTGAACTTCACCATCAATGAATTCGTCTTCGAAAAAATCTATTTTTGGTAAATTTAATTTAAATAATATTTTTGGGTTGTTTGAATTGCTATTGTAATAATTTGGGTTGTATGAATATTCTTCGTTACCCATTTTAAATAAATAAATAATTTATTAATTGTAATAAAATATTTATAATTATTAAATATTAATTTATTTATATTAAAAACTGTTGTTAATATTTTTATTATCGTTTATAATAAAAATATTATCGTTATTATTATTATTATTATTAATTTTATCATTAATTAAAAAACTATTATTATTGTAATTTATTTTAATTTTA
>JAEEGK010018176.1_pt1 | contig 15235 bp, 10 predicted proteins | sample 8958771 | NCBI WGS metagenome assembly JAEEGK01 (sample SAMN16246547, study PRJNA631951) | gut metagenome | biome: gut microbiome; feature: rumen; material: SC-attached | host: Bos | place: Iran: Karaj | collected 2018-10 | reverse complement strand
ATCTATAGGCAGACAGGTATTTCGGGGCAGCAATTGGCTGTACTTGAAGCACTTACACTTGGTTACAAAGCCGACCTTGAACCCGAAACCATAACCACATTCCAGACAAGCGGCGCAATGCACATACTCGCCGTCTCGGGTTTGCACACCGGTATTATAATGCTGATTACCAATCTTTTATTAGCGTTTCTCGATTATTCGCAAAAGACACGCATCATCAAATGCTTGCTTATAATACTGACACTTTGGATTTTTGCGGCAATAACGGGATTTAGCGCGAGCGTCTGCCGGTCGGCGATGATGTTCAGCATGATGATGGTTTCGCAGATACTCAATAGAAGCTCATCAACCTACAACACATTGGCAACATCGGCATTTATATTGTTGATTTTCAATCCGTTATTGATATACAATGTCGGATTTGGATTGAGCTATCTGGCGGTATTGGCAATTATATCCACGACGCCGCTCGTGAAAAAGACACTTCCGAAATTTGATCCCGTGCACGACACGAAATTGATTTGGATAAGGAAATGGCTGATACGCTATTTCTTGGGCATCGTGTATGTCTCCATCGCGGCGCAATTAGGCACAAGCATCCTGAGTATCAGGACGTTCAATATGTTTCCGACATATTTTTTAATCACCAACATCCTCGTCATCCCCCTATCCTACTTCATCATGGTGACGTCAATCCTGCTTTTGGCGGTGAGCTGGTGCGCACCGTTGATGTGGTTGGCGACGGAGGTCCTGAAATTTTTCCTCGAACTCCTGACCGGCTCGGTCAGCTGGATAGAAAGTCTGCCGGCGGCGAGCATCAACGATATTTTCATCACCAATACATCTTCGCTGCTACTTTATGTGTCGATGGAGATGCTTGTGGTGTTCGCACATTACAAACGGGCGATTCATCTGAAACTTTCGCTCATATTTTTGTGCCTATTTGCTGCAAGTATTGCTATATTTGACACCGCCAAAAATATTAACAATCAAATAATTGTCTATAACAAAAATAAATCTCAACTCTACGCCATAACGGACGGCGGGCAGATGTCAATTATAACCGACAATGCAAAACCCGACGAGAAATCATTATCCCCTGCCACTATTAACGCGGCTCTCGCACACGCAAATCTCGTTGAGATATTAAAAACCGACTCTCTGACCTCAATTAACGACTTATTTTGGCAAATTGACAACAAAACCTTTTACAATGTAAAGTCCCATCAACAAATCGAAATTATGGACGGCGAAAGCCTTCCGGTCGATTATCTAATCGTCAGCGACAACACAATCATCAACGCTGAAGACGTCTCAGAAAAATTTGGATGCAACAACGTGATTTTTGATTCGTCCAACACAAAAAAATTCGTAACCGCCCGCACCGAAGAATATCAGGCAAAAGGCATCAATTGTTTTGACGTCGCAAAAGATGGTGCATTCATATTCGGCGACGGCGCAAAAACGATATGGTGGTATTGACGTGATTGAAGTAATTGAAGTGATTGAAGTAATTGAAGAGATCGAAATAATTGAAGTAATTGAAATAATTGAAAAACGAATAAAATGGTGGTGGTCGTAGAGACGTTGCGCGCAACGTCTCTACATAGGAAACGTGCCGCCGGATGGCAATTATGAATTATGCATTGAAAAACCATTACTTATTGACATAGAAATCAATTCCCAACAATGTAATATCATCAAACAATTTTGTGTTAGAACGCTTAATATCAAGGGATTGGATAATTGATGCAATTGTTGTTTTGATGTCGGTGGCTTCGGCAACGCATTTTTTGACGACCTTCTGACCAAAATCGGGATCGTCGTCGCTTTCGAGTTCCACAACGCCATCGGTAAAACAGAGAAGTTTGTGATTGTTGTCAAAAGTGATGCAGCCTTCTTCGAGAGCAATTATCTCGTCCAACATACCGATGCCGACGCAGCCAGTATTGAGGTACATCACCTCACGTGTAGCACAATTGTAAAGCAACGGCGCATTATGTCCGGCGTTGATATAGCGTAAAGTGTTGGTTTTGAAGTTATAACGACCAATGAAAAGTGTAATGAAACGGTCGCCATTTGAATTTTTAACCACAATGCGGTTCAATCGTCCAACCAACGTCTTCAAATCCATGTCGGGAACAAACAACGCCTTAAGGCTCGCCTGGAAATTGCTCATCAAAATCGCTGCCGACATACCTTTGCCCGAAACGTCAGCAATACAGAAAAACATCTCGTCCTTGCTCAGGTAATCGAAGTCGTAATAATCGCCACCTACCTGGAAATGAGGCATATAGAACGCCTCGACGCATATCCTCTTGTCATTTGCAAAGATGTCAGCCTTGGGCACGAGCATGTTTTGCATCTGAGCCGCCATCTCCATCTCCTTCTTGAAACGCTCCTGTTTCATATTTTCCTCCACAAGACGGTGGTTTTGGATAGAGACGATGATAAAGTTTGTAAGCGTCTGGAAAAACTGCAAGTTCCTGATTGACGGCGACATACCATCATCCTCGGCGTCAAAATCGTCCATAAGCATATAGGCGATTATCTTGTCGTCGTTGTAGAGGGGAATCACAAAGTCAAACGCGCTAAATTTCGGGTCGCTGCCTGAATAGACTACGGTAATATCTTTTATGCTTTCAAAATCGGTGTCGGGGTCAATGCGGTCGTAATCTTCGGGCTTCACGCCGTACTTGAGGATGATTTTCCAAGAGTTTTCCTGAAAGATATAGATGAGTACCTTGTTGATTTTCAGGTCTTTGGCAAGCATAGTGTGGAAGCGGTCGATTAGTTGCTCGACAGGCATATTGGTGATAATGTTGTTGGTGACCTCCAACAGCATCTTCAACTTGAAGTTGAATGACCGTAACTTGTTAAGTGCCTTTCCGTCCGACATAACTATGCTTTTTTAATATAAGGAAACCTGCCAAAAAAAAGTAACATCATGGCGGGCAGGTTTCCTAATTGATTGGATGATGATAAAAAACAAATTAGTTGGCCCTCTCGACGTATGACCTGTCGCGAGTGTCGATCTTGATCTTGTCGCCCTGGTTGATGAAGAGCGGCACGCGAATCTCTGCTCCCGATTCCACAGTGGCGGGTTTGAGAGCGTTGGTTGCGGTGTTGCCCTTGAGACCAGGCTCAGTGTAGGTGACTTCCATAATCACAAACGGGGGAAGCTCCACCGTGAGGATGTTGTCGGTCTCCTCCTGGATCACAATCTCTACATTCTGACCGTCGAGGTAGAGGTCAGCGTTCTCGATGTGCTCCTCAGGTACGTTGATCTGCTCGAAAGTCTCCTGCTGCATGAATACGTATGAGCTGCCGTCCTTGTAGAGGTACTGGTAGGGACGACGGATGATTTTCGTGATGTCGATTTGGTGTCCCGCAGAGAACGTATTCTCCAACACACGGCCGTTAGTAAGGCTCTTGAGGCGGGTGCGCACGAATGCCGGACCTTTGCCGGGCTTTACATGCTGAAAACTTACCACTGTATAAATGTCGTTGTTGAAATTGATACAGAGTCCGTTTTTCAAATCTGCTGTTGTTGCCATTAAATTTTACTGGTTTATTTGTTTATATATTATTTCACGTTGCAAAGATAGGTATTTTTCGTGATATACACATAATTTTTTTTGCAATTTTTAATTGTTTTTCGGAAAAAAATGCAGTTTGTAAATTACATCTTGTACCCGCCGACCAACACATCGTCCATCTGCATAAACTCGGCGCGCCATTCGTCGAGGTAGTCGGCGATGAGTTTTTCTTGTTCGGAGGCAATTGAAGTGCGCTTGCAAATATCGGTGAGTATGCCTTTGAAACGCTTGTAGGACATTTTTTTGCCAACTTCGCCGCCAAACTGATCGGCATAACCATCGGAAAACATATAAACATAATCGCCGGGCTGCGTCTGTATCTCAGTGGTCTCAAATTGCAACAACCTTGGATACAAGCCGATGGGATTTTTGACGGGGCGGTATTCAGTGAGTTCGCCGGCGCGGACGAGGTACATAGGATTGTTGGCGCCCGAAAAACGAAGGACGCGGGTCTTCAAGTTCAATGTGCAGAGCGCAATGTCCATACCGTCCTTGGGTTCGAGGATGTCCTCGTTTTTCTGTTTCAACGTGGTGATTACCAACGTCCTAAGTTGTTCGAGGATGTCGGACGGACGGACAGTATCGTCTATCTTGGCGCAGATTTCGTTGAGGAAGGCGACGCCCATCATACTCATAAATGCGCCCGGCACGCCGTGTCCCGTACAATCGGCAATTGCAAATACAAGGATGTCGCCCTCGCGCTTCATCCAATAAAAATCGCCGCTGACGGTCTCCTTGGGACGCCAAAAGAGGAAATAATCAGGCAATGCGTCGCGCAAAATCTCTGTGCGAGGCACTACGGCGTCTTGGATGCGCTTGGCGTAAGCGATTGAGTCAGTGATGTTTTTGTGTTTTTCCTCAATGTCATTTTTGATGAGTTGGATGTGCTGCTTCTCCTTTTGGATGGAGAGCGACATATCCCAAAGTTTTTGGTTGCGGAGCGCAAGTTCCTCTTTTTCGGATTCGAGTTTCTTCTGCGCAATGATGATGTCGCCGGCGTCTTGGATGGAGACGGCATCGGCGGGCAATGTACGCTGAGTGTCAGGCAGTTCGGCTGATTTGGAGGCTTTGAGGTCGTTGTACAGGTACATAAAACGCTGCAAATCGGCGTTGAGGTCGCGTATCTCGCCAGCATTGCGACGGTGCTCGTTGTCAACGGCACGGTTGATGCGGCTTCGGACGGACAAACGTTGCAGGATGCAGACTATTGTCAGCACCACAACGGCTACAACCATTACTATAAATAATATGTCTGACGCATTGAAACTCATATTGTTATCTACGTTATAAAAATCCTATAAATTATTGTTGAAGTCGCGGCCGAGTATCAGCTCGAGTTCCTCCTGGTTCAAAGGCATCGGGCTCATCTTCTTGATTTCGGCGACGTTCGCCTCCACATCGAGATTGAAAAACCTGATTGCGTTGTCAGCAGTGAGGGCATAAAGCACCTGACCACTCGCAAGACCGATTGCAAGCACATCGGAACGGTTGAGCGAGTGTTCCTCGATGACCACGGGTTTTTCGAGGGGCGTGCGGGTCTTGATGACCGTGATGCGCTTGTCGAGGCTCGAAATCATCAGATAGCCCGTCTCGGTGTCATAAACCGCCTCCTGAAATCCCGAATGTCCGCCGAGCATCGCATCTGCCTGAGTGTCAGTGGTCATATCGACAAACTCGATGTTGCCGTTGGAAAAACATACCGCCGCCTGCCGCTTGTCGGGTATGGCGACAATGCACGAGGCGTTTTGGTCCTTGTTGGGTCGAATCATACGCTGACGGCCTTCCTTGACGCTCCATTTGTAAAGTTCGCTGCGGGCGGTGAGGATATAGACGTCGTTGCTGTTGGGCGAACAACACATTCCCAACAGTTTGGTTTTCAGGTTCAATGAACTTATCAACCTGCCGTTTGGCTCCTTGATGTCGAGCACCACGACGCGGCCTCCTTCGTATGCAACCACGATTTTCTTGGCGTCCATCGTGATGCAGGCGGCTTTGGCAATTTCGCCATAGGAACTCAATTTGCAACGTTCCTCAGTCTTGATATTGAGGTGATAGGTGTTGCGGTCGGCGGTGGAATATATCACGTTGTCGGGGTCGAGGAAGATGGCATTCAATACCGCCGACTTGCTCTCGTACTTGGTCAACTTCTTGATTTCCTTAGACTTGCCCGACGCCTGCGAGTACACCAATATCTGCGCGTTTTGGGTGATGCAGACCACATTGTCGGCATCGTCGATGGCAAATTTTATGATTTTGTGCCCCGTGGTCTTCAACGGCTGTATCATTCCGTTCTGCTCCATCGCAAAAAGCATCGCGTCGTAAAGTTCGGCGGAATTATCGACGTCGTTGTCCTTTGCCATTTTGTATGCGGTCATAACAAGGCGGAGGTTCATCTTCTTGTCGTCGTAGATGTTCTTCGCCTTCGTCGCGAGGAGGTTGGACATCGCCATCATATTGAACCGCTTAGCCTTGGCATTGGCTTCGTTGGTGGCGTCAATCTGACTTTGGAGGACGTTGCGGTCGTGTTCCGCACTCTCACGCGCCTGAACCGCAAACTGATAGTTGGAATCGGCGCGCTCACGCTCGTTCTCCGCTTGACGGCGGAGCCTTTCGGAAAGTTGGTATTGACTGTAATATTGTCGTTGGGCTTTGATGGCATCCTCAGCCGCTTCTTCCGCCTCCTGACGCAAACTATCCGCTTTGATATTTGCTTCTTCCGCGAGACGCGCCTGATGCTCGGCGATTAAACGTTGTTGTTGGGCGGTGTCGCGCTCGTTTTTGGCTATCTCCATCTGATTCTGCGCGTTGGCTTTCTCGTTAATAGCCCAATAAAACAATATCGAAAGCGAGAGTACAAACAGCAACAACGCTCCAATCACGCCCCTGACCCTCTTGCGGACAGCCTTTTCCTTGGCGAGGATGGCGGCGTTGGAGGATTCGAGGAAGTCGATGTAATTTTCGTACTTGTACTGCGCGTTCTTTATCTTCTGACGTATCGGCAATTGGGAGTTGTCGTACTTGACGAAAAGATAAGGGTTTGGATTGCTGCGGTTGAACCATTGATTGAAGTACATATAACTTCCCGAATTGAGCAAATACTCGCTCTGCTTGTCCGACTTTATCCACAATTGCATCTGTGTATTGAGGTCGTGAAAATCTTTCATATCCGTAGCCTCCTCGACGTCCCACTCGGAAAGGAGTTTCCAATTTCGGATGAGCGCCTCGTGTGTGACGTCGAGCACGGTGTCGCCCGAGATGTATTCGGTCTCGGCGTTGCCATTGATGGAAAAAGGCTTTACCAACGCATTTTCGGGCGTGCGGAATATGTTGATGACTCCGCAGACTGTAGCGTTGGTGATGTGCTCCTTGTTGATGATGCCCGTGATCTCGCTGAGGGTGCAGCGGTTGCGGACGGGGCGGTTGTTGTCGATTTTTGTAAGGCTCTTGAACACCGTCTCGATAATCTCCTTGCTCTCCTCGGGCGTTATCGACTTCTCAGCCCAATCGGCGTTCTGCATAAAATAGTCGTATGCCGATTCGTACAGGATGCCCGCGTGGGCGTTGAGGACGTTGTTGAGGTCGGGATGTTCGTAGTATTTTTTCTGATAATCAGGGAGATTGTTGAACCAACGGTCAAATTCGCCTTTCTCGTCGATGCTTAAAGAATCGCTTGAAATGCCCGCAATTTTCGCCAAGTGTATCAGGTCAATCTCTGTCTCGCCATTGTCGGCGATGCGCCAAAGGAGGTTGAGTGCGTGTTGGAGCACGGGGAGTTGGTCGAAGCCCGAATTGAGGTTGTTGATGATGACCTCGGCGAGCCTCGGCGACACTCTGCCGCCCGCCATCAACGCAGGCTCCTCGATGACCTGTCGGATTTCGGTGCGTTTCAATTGCGGTACAAAAAACTGCGAATACGCGATGTACTCGGGCAGGTTTTTGAAGAATGTGCATTGAGATATGAAGTCGCTCCTCATCGTGAATATCACGAAGATGGGCAGATTTTCGGTGATGGATATGCGGATGGTTTCGAGCAAGAGGTTGACGGCGGTGTACGCCTCGTCGGAGGGTCGCCCCTGCTCGAAGTTGTCGATGTTGGTGAACACTTCCTCAAATTGGTCGGCGACGATGAGGAGGCTCTTGCCACGGTTGGAGATGTCGCGCCCGTCGTTGCTGACACAATATCCCGACTCGCGGTAGAGGTCCACGAGCGACGAGAATCCGTTGTAGAGTTCCGATTCGCATTTGGCAGGGTCGATGTCGAGTTCGTGCGCAAAGGCGTCTGACAACGACTTCAAAGGATTTTTCTGCGGCTTGAAATCCACTATGAGCCAACCATTGAACCTTGCCTTGAAGAAACCCGCCCTAATATACGGAATCACACCGGCATACACCATCGACGACTTGCCGTCGCCGGATGCGCCGGTGATGAACGCCATCTTGTTTTTTTCCAAGAGTCGCACAATCTGCCTGATGTGCTGATCGCGACCCTTGAAGAAGATGGACTCCTCCTCGGTAAACGGCCTAAGCCCCGGATATGGACAGATGCGGTTCATATTTTTCCTTTTGACTTGATTTTTGTAGGTTTTAATTTACATTGCAAATGAAGTGCCAAAAGGATGGAGAAATTATTGTCAAAAAATTTGCTACTCAAAACAATAACATTTACTTTTGCAGCGTCAATCAGAGGATTTCGCCGAAAGGATGACAACCTTTATGACCTATGGTCGTTTCGAGCCTCAAAGATACAAGCCGGTCTATGGATCGGCTTTTTGTTAACATAAAAAATTTGATTTACTCCAAATGCATTGTCTGCTCCAAAGGTTCGCGGCGACAATCCCAAAACGCAGCGATGTGAATGATTTCGGCTTTTTCGTCAACAAAATAGACCATTTTGTTGAGACGATTGACAAGAACGCTTCGATATGATTGGAAACGACCCCTCAACAACGGATCCAACGCACCCATATATGGATTAGACTCCAATAGTTTGGTGGTGTGCCGCACTTGCTCCTGAAAAATTGACTCTCGTTTTTCGCCAAAATTATCATAAATATAATCGGCAACCTGATCCAACTGCTCCAAAGCAATTTTTTCCCATTTTATCCTCATACAGCAACAGCCATTCCCAAAGGTTTGTCTTGATTGAGATTGGCGCGCTTCCTCATTGCCCTGCGCTCGTCCCATCTACGAAAAACTTCCTCATTGTCAACATATTCGCCTTCCTTCGCCTGACGCTCGGCCTCATCAAGCATTGCATTGATTTCGTCCATAGTGTAACGTTTCAACGGAGGCTCCGACACTTCTTCACGTTGTTGTCGGGCATAGTCCCACAACTGCTCGCTCAACCAAAGCATATCCATAGGCGTGAGCGAACCGCAAAGCGAATCCCGAAGTCCTGATAAAGTTGCTGTACTCATTTCTTAGATTATTAAATGGAACACACCGCAAAGGTAGAATATGTTTTCGGAATATGCAACAATTTTTTTCGGGGGAACGAACGTATAATTTTGGAACGGACGGACACGAGGTCCGCCCCTACTTTTTGCCCATAATCTTGTCAAAATATACTTTCACCTCCAATGGTATCAGCGACTTTTCGGTCAATGTGTAGTCCATAAAGCCTTTCAGCGCCCTCATCTCCTGCTCGGTGGCGTGGGAGTTGTTGGCGGCTACGAATAGCGGCACGCTCGACGACTTGCCGCCGCTGTCTTTCCACAACTGACGCGCAAAGGGCATCGCCCAATCCATCGCATCGTCAAAATAGATGACGCCCATCTTGCTCGCCTGCAACTGCGTGTTGATGTAATCGGTGTAACTCGTGGTGCTGCTCATATTGATGCCGAGCGAAGTCACCTGCTGTATGTCCTGCAACATCGAGAGCACTTCGCCCGCTGTGTCGCGGTCGGCGTCGTTGTAGATGAAGAAAATGTCGGCGGTGCCGATGTCGATGTTCATCTTCGGGTTTATGGACATCACAGTCCTCAAATCCTCCACAAAAACTATCGGCGAGGTCGCCTGCGAATAGACTGTGTTTTCAACAATGTCGCGCCTAATCGCAGTGATGTACGCATTGCGGTCGTCTATGAAGCCAGACGGGTTCCACAGAAACATCTTGAAGTCGTCGTCCCTGAAACTTTTGGCGGCGCGGTACTGTATCTGCGCCTGCGACTTGACTCCCTCGTCGCTGTCGTCAAAAATGTTGACGCCGCCAAGCAAGTGCACCGAACAGTCGCACGTGCTTATGAGCGTCCTCGCCTCCATCGCGGTACAGTGTTCGGGAGGGGACACGACGCCCATCCCCGCCTTGCGCAGGACACGTTCGAGGCGCATCCTCGCACCCGACATATCGCCCGTAGCATCGGCAAGAAACACTTTGATCTGCTGATTATAGAGGTTAAGAAACATTTTGTTTGATTTTTTGTAGTTTCTATTTTACATATCAAACTAAATGCCAAAAGAAAAATTTGAAATTTCAGAGTATTATTTTTATATTTGCAATGGATTTAAAAACGGTTTCGAATATGACAGAGCGCAGATACCCGTCAGGAATACAGACGTTTGAGAATATCCGCAAGGACAATCTCTTTTACATAGACAAGACTAAATACGTCTATGATTTGGTCTCCTTCTCGAAATACAACTTCTTGTCTCGTCCGAGAAGGTTTGGCAAGTCTGTGTTTGTCAGCACTTTAAAATCCTATTTTGAGGGAAGGAAAGACCTTTTTGAGGGACTTGAAATCTCCAAACTCGAAAAAGATTGGGTGAAATACCCCGTAATACATTTGGACTTTTCGGGTGGTGATTTCAGTACGTTTGATACAATTTACAGCACCATTAACGAGTGTCTCTTGAACTGCGAAAAAATCTACGGCTGCCCCGATGACAAATCCAAGGATTACAACATCCGATTGGAACGCTTGATAAAAACAGCCAAACGACTTACAAATCAAGACGTTGTAGTATTGATAGACGAATACGACGCGCCGATGTTGGCTCATATTGACAACGAGGAAAAACAAGCCGAAGTCCGCGCAATTATGCAAAATGTGTATTCGCCACTGAAAAAATGCGACCCCGACCTGAAATTCGTTTTCATCACAGGCGTTACCAAATATTCGCAGATGTCTATTTTCTCAAAACTCAACAACTTGAAGACAATCACAATGTTGCCGAGGTTTGAGGGCATTTGCGGCTTCACAAAAGACGAGGTTCTTACGCAAATGCGCCCTGAGATTGAAAACCTTGCCGAAATGCTCGGGAAAACTTACGAGCAAACCATCGAAGCCATCCGCAAGAAATACGACGGATATCATTTTACAAAAAAAATGACCGACATTTACAATCCATACAGCCTGATTAACTGTCTGATGGACGGAATGTTGAACGCCTATTGGTTTGACAGCGGCACACCGTCGTTTTTGGTGAAAATGCTTTCAAAATACAACCTGAATATGTTTGATTTTGAAAACAAGAGTTATTGTGTCTCCGATTTTGACGTTCCAGTTGAAAAAATCACCGACCCAGTGCCTATACTGTATCAGAGCGGCTACCTGACAATGAAGGGTTACAATCCTGAATATGAAGATTTTACGCTTGGATTCCCCAACGAAGAAGTGCGGATTGGGTTTGCCCATTCGCTTTTGAAATACGGCTACGGCAACGTTCAGTCAAATCCTCTCAGTCGTGCCTACATCGATTTTCGACGCGACGACAATGTTGAAAAATTCATCAACGCGCTGCAAATATTTTTTGCGGGATTCCCCTATTCGCTCAACAATATGAACGAAAAACATTACCACGCTGTGCTTTACACTGTTTTGGCATCTTTTGGCGCCGACATCACCGCTCAGCCAGAAACAGCCCTCGGCAAATGCGACTTAATCCTCAAAATGCCCAAAGCCATCTACGTCATCGAACTGAAATACAAACATTCTGCCGAAACAGCCCTCTATCAAATCAAAGAAAAAGACTATGCCACGGCATACAAGGACGACGGACGCAAGGTCATCAAACTCGGGCTGAATTTTGACGAGGAGAAGAGGAATATCACGGAGTGGAAGATGGGAGCGGCGTAGCGTGTTAATTTTCCAAAAATATTACCATCAAAATCCAAAAAATACTACCTTTGCACTCAATACAAGAATTATTCTAAATCCTAATCTTATGAAAGAGAAAGCATTGATTATCTGTGGGCTCACTCTGTGCGCCGCGTGTGCGCAGGATGTCAAGTTTGATGCGCCGCAGACCACCCTGACAACCATCGGCAACCCTTACCTGCCGCTTTGGGAGCATATTCCCGACGGCGAGCCTTACGTCTTTGACGACCCCGACAACCCGGGCAAAAAGCGCGTCTATATCTACGGCTCGCACGACATCGAAATCAAAAACTACTGCGGACGCGACCAAGTGGTGTGGTCGGCGGATGTCAACGACCTCAACAATTGGCGGCTCGACGGCGTAATCCTCAAAGTCGATAAAAACGGCAAGGGCGACCCGCAGAAGGAGGCTGACATACTTTTTGCGCCCGACGTCACGATGGTGGAGAAGGACGGCAAGAAGACCTATTACCTCTACCCCAACAACCAAGTGGGCGGTCGCAACGGAATGGTAGCCAAGAGCGACAGACCCGACGGACCTTTTGAAGTAATCAATTGGAATCCCAAAAATCCCGACGTCACCGACGGCGTGCTTGCCTTCGACCCCGCAGTGTTTGTGGACGACGACGGCAAGGTGTATGGTTATTGGGGCTTTGAACGCTCCTACGCCGCCGAACTCGACCCCGCGACGATGGCGACAGTGAAGCCCGGCACAAAAATCGTCGAGGATATGGTTTCGGGTCGCAACCAAGAGGGCGTCTTCAAATTTTTCGAGGCGTCTTCCCTCCGCAAAATCAAGGACAAATACGTGTTCATTTATAGTCGTTTTACAATGGACGGCGAATTTGGACTGCCCACCTCCAACTACACCCTTGCGTATGCCTACGGCGACAATCCCCTCGGTCCGTGGACTTACGGCGGCACCATCATCGACGGTCGCGGACGTGAGAAAGACCCCGACGGCAAGGTCTTCGCATCGGGCACTGTGGATGGCAACACGCACGGCTCCATCTGCGAAATCAACGGCAAGTGGTGGGTGTTCTACCACCGTCAGAACGGTCTGAACGAATTTTCGCGTCAGGCGATGGTTGCGCCCATAAACGTAACCGTGGAGGAAGGCAAGGGCGGCAAGGTGACAATCTCCGAAGGCGAGTACACATCGGAAGGTTTCAACGTCAACGGTCTGAACCCCACCGACATACATCCCGCAGGCATTTGCTGTTGGCACACGGGTCCCAAACCCGCCGTACACGAATGGCCCAACAACACCTTCTTCGGCTCTTACGTGGCTGCGGCATACGGCACAGAGACCAACACACAAGAGCCTTACGCCGTCAAAAACAACATCAACCCCGTTGTCAACAACACCGACGGCTCGATTGTGGGCTACAAGTATTTTAATTTTGACGGTCTCAATGGCAAAAACAACGTCCACCTCCTCCTCGGCCTCATCCCCGAAGGCATTGACGGACAGATAGATGTCTATCTCGACCGTCCGTGGACACAGCAAGGCGGCAAGTGCATCGGCTCGTTGAAACTCACAGCCCAAATGCCCAAGACCTCCGCCGAACAGCCCATCAAACTCGACGGCGTCAACGCCCTTTCAGGCAAACACGCCATCTACCTCCTGTTCTCTTCGCCAACCAAAGAAAAATCCATCTGTACATTGGAGACCATCAGGTTTGCAGAAGGTAAATAGGCAGAATTTTCGGGTGTCCTTACGGACAGAAATCTTACAAATCTTTCAAACAATTTGTTTGATTTGAAAAAATTTGTAAGATTTCTCGCGTAGCGACTCCATAATTATTTACTAAACTGAAAACAAAATGAAAAGACTACTAATCATCGCGATTTTGGCGGTAATCACAGCCTTCACCGCCAGCGCACAGACCTACGACTACGACGTCGATGAAATCCGCGACAATTGGGAAAAGACCATCACCGTGCCCGCCTCGGACGCGCCAATCGTGGAAAAACTCTTCAAGGCGTGGAGCAAGGAGTTCCCGACAACATTTTGGGAAATATTCGACCAATACCAGAAGACAGGCAATACCAACAATCAAGGCCTCTACGACTACAAGGTTGACTACGCCCCCAAAAACGGCTTCATTGAGGTTTACGGCTCGTGGACTATGGTCAGCGACGGGGAAGGTCAGTTTGCAAAAGGGGACACAATCACCAGGGAAGACATCCTCCAAGCCGTGTATTGGAACCTCCCAAGCGGCAACAAACTCTTTGGCGTAAGCATCGAAGCGGATGGCGAAATATTTGCCAACTGCGCCGTATTCTTCTATGAATACAACGTCGCCAAAAACGTACTCACGCCCCGCACCGACATCGTGAAGAGGGTGTGTGACAAAATGGGCATATCGTACCCTCCCGAGGGCGACGAAGCCGAAATCTTTGTCAAACTCCCCAAAGTGGGTCGCGACATCAAGTACTACGACTATGAGTCACAAGGCGACAAGGTCATCAAGTGGAACGGCAACGGATTCTAATGAAGTGCCCTGACGGGCAGAAATCACACAAATCTTTTACAAATCTTTCAATTCCCAAAAAATTTGAAAGATTTGTATAATTTGAAAAATATTTGAAAGATTTCCCGCGTAGCGGCTATAAAAAAACGTTCCCGCGTAGCGGAATAAATACTAATCAAATGTTATTATGAAAAGATTACTACTGACACTATGCGCCGCCGCGACGATGCTCACGGCAGTGGCGCAAAAGCCCGAGACACACGTCTATCTCTGTTTCGGACAATCGAATATGGAAGGCAACGCCCGCATCGAGGACGTTGACCGCGAAAACATCGACCCGCGCTTCACTATGATGGCGGCTGTGGATTTTCCGCAGATGGGCAGGAAGATGGGCAAGACCTACACCGCCGTGCCGCCGCTCTGCCGTGAAAACACAGGCCTCACGCCCGTGGATTATTTCGGCAGGACAATGGTGGAAAACCTTCCCCAAAACGTCTCAATCTGTGTAATCAACGTAGCAATTGGCGGCTGCGACATCAAGGCGTTTATGAAAGACAGCATCGCAGCGTACTGCACCAAATGCCCCGATTGGATGGTGGGAATGTTGAAGGCTTACGACAACAACCCCTACAAGCGTCTCGTCGATATGGCGAAAATCGCGCAGAAGAAAGGCGGCGTCATCAAGGGCATCCTGCTCCACCAAGGCGAGACCAACACGGGACAGGAGCCGTGGCTCGGGATGGTGAAGTCGGTATATGACGACCTGATGAAAGACCTCAACCTCAACCCCAAGGAAGTGCCCCTCCTTGCAGGCGAAGTGGTCAACAGCGACCGTGGCGGCGTCTGCGCGGGTCACAATCCGCTCATCAACCGCCTCAACGAGGTAATCCCCAACGCCCACGCAATCAGTTCGAGCGCGTGCCCCGAAAATTTTGACCAACTCCACTTCACCGCAGAAGGCTACCGTATGCTCGGTCGTCGTTACGCCTTCAAGATGCTCCAATTGCAGGGTATCACGCCAAAGGACAATTCCAACCCGAGGGCAAACCTCCTCGTGTCGCCC
>JAEEGK010018174.1_pt1 | contig 15237 bp, 7 predicted proteins | sample 8958771 | NCBI WGS metagenome assembly JAEEGK01 (sample SAMN16246547, study PRJNA631951) | gut metagenome | biome: gut microbiome; feature: rumen; material: SC-attached | host: Bos | place: Iran: Karaj | collected 2018-10 | reverse complement strand
CGGTGAAAGCGACGACGGACGGGGTGGTGCGCTGTCCCTCGTTATTGATGATGACGGTAGGCTGGTTGCCTTCCATCACGGCCACGCACGAGTTCGTGGTTCCAAGGTCGATGCCGATGATTTTGCCCATAGTATTGTTCGATTTTATTGTTTCTTTTCATGACCGCCCGGTGCGGACGGCGAAACCATTTCATCGAACATTGTGCCAAAAGCGCCCCTGCTGACAATTTGGCAGAGGCGCTGGCAGAAGGCTTACAGGTCCCAGTCGTCGGTCCGGAAGGGCGGAACGGGGATGCCCATCGATTTCTCGAGGTTTGCGCCCATCCAGTTGCGGAAGGCGTAGCGGACGGCAACGGGCTTGGGGACATCGGCGCAGCGGACATAAATCGTCTCGCCGTCCCTGTCGACCTCGGCCTCGGCGAGGTGGAAGACGCGGTCCTCCCCGGCCAGCTCGAAGCCCTTAATCCCGCGCGCGGTAATGGACTGAAGGTTGGACCACACGTGCGTGAGGGTCACCTTGGCGCGCCCGTCCTCCAAGTATTCAACACTCTGGAGTTCAGGAAGTTCGATATCGAAGCCCACTTCCTGCCCATACACGTTCTGGAGGGCCCGGAAGACCATCATGTCGGCCACCTCCCGCTTCTTCGGGGGATGGATGGTACCGAAGTCGCCGTAAGTTTCCGTGCAGATGGCGTAGCTGTTCGGGATAGTCTTGAGGCTGCGGAGCTGCGTCTCGATGAAGCCCGGACGCTTGCGGCTGTTGGCATTGCCGTGCTCGTAAGGAGCCAGGAGCGTAAAGATGAAAGGCATGTCTCCCCTGCCCCATGCATCGCGCCAGAGTTTCACCATCGATGTCTGCAGTTTGTCATAACAATCCTGGCCCATGTTGGCGCAGCCCTGGTACCAGAGGAAACCCTTCGCGGCATAGCCCGCAATCGGCGCCATCCGGCCGTTCCAGATGATTTCCGGCTCCCTCGGCCACTGGCCGTCGCCCTTCGCGATAGCGTCGATGGCGGCCCGCTCCTTGGCGGTAATACCCGCTGCGTCAATGGATTCCAACGTCATCCAAGGCTCGATCCGGCTGCCGCCCCAGGGATTGACAATGATGCCCACGGGAACGTCCAGATTGTCAGCCAGGCCCGTCGCGAAGAACCACGCAATGGCGGAAGTGCCAACGCAGACGCGGGAAGACGCCCGTTTCCAGGAAGCATCGACATCGTCGACCGGTTCCGTGCACCGGGGCGTCTTGATGTCGATGACACGGACCTTGCCGGCATAGGTAGCCGCCTTGATCGCGGCCTCGCGGGCCCCTTCCACGAGCTGGAAGCCGAAGCCGCCGACGGGCATTTCCATGTTGGACTGGCCGGCGCAGATCCAGACCTCGCCGAGGAGGATGTCCTCGAACCGGATTTCTTCCTTCCCGGACCTGACGGTCAGGAAATACGGACCGCCGGCGTTGCCGGTCACGACATTCACGCGCCAGGTGCCGTCCTTCGACACTTTGGTCGTCACGGGAACGCCGCTCCAGGAGGGCAGGAGCGTCACCGTTTCGCCCGGTTTACCCCAGCCCCAGACGGGGGCCTGCGTATCCCGTTGCAGGACCATGTGGTCCGAAAAAACATGTGCTACACGGAGGTCTTTCGCCTGCAGGAGCGCTGCCGAAAATAGCAGCGCGAGGATGGTTATCAGTTTTCTCATGACATTCTTTCAATTACCGATAAAGATAGCGTTTTTCCGCGTTTCGTCAAAGAAAAAGAGGCCGGCCCTGACCGGGCCAGCCTCCCTTTCCAGTGTGACGGAAAACTACTTCAGGAAGTAAAGTTTTACCGGATAATAGCCCTCGCCGGTGAGCAGCAGATGTTTGGCATCGACGGCACCGAGGAAGTTCTCATCGGTGGAGTAATCGACCTCGATGTGGAAGGTTCCGTCTCCGTTGTCGATCATCCGCTCGCTGTTCGCGCCGATGTCGCCCACATTCCAGTCTTCCTGCCACCAGCCGTTGGTGATGCGGACGTTGAACCAGTCGGCGTTCGGCTGGATCTGCAGGTAGAACGGGCCAGCCTTCATCTTGTCCCAGACGTCCTGAGGGACGGTGTAGATTTCCTCGCCGGTGGAGTTGCTCTCCGGAGCGAAGCGGTATTTACCGCTCCAGTTGATCGAGCCGTTGCCGGCCGGATCGTCATTCTTCCAGATGGAAACCTTGACAATCTCCGAATGACCGCCACCGGGCACCCATTCCTGATCCTTGAAGTAGAGTCGCAGCGGGGTGAAGCGGTCGCCCGTGATGAGCAAGTGCTTCTGCACCAGCGTAGCGACGTAATCCGGATTGTCGGAGATGTTGATCTCCAGCGTCCAGGTACCGTTACCGTTGTCGGTGAGCTTCTCGTTACCGGGCTGGAAGTCGCCGGGCGTCCACTGGGAATCCCAATAGCCGTTCGTGATGCGGATCTGCGGATCGGTCGCCGAGACATCCAGATAGAAGGTCTCGGTCATCAGGCGATCCCAGACATCCTGCGAGAACTCGGCGATGCACTCGTTGGCACCGTCATGACCCTCGAGGGCGAAGCGGTACTTGCCGCTCCAGGCGACAGCGGAGCCATCCCCGTTCTCCCAGATGACCGTATCGACTTCCTCCCAATGACCACCGTCGGAAGCGGACTTGTATTCTAGCTCCGGCAGCAGAATCTCCTGGCCGTCAAAGGTATACAGTTTACCGATCCACGTACCGTCGAAGATCTTCTTGGGAATGGTGATGACAACGGTGCTTGTGCCCTTGCGATAGAAATCCTCGTCCTCGAGGATGAGCGGATTGCCATCCGGGTCAAGCAGTTCGGCACGGCAGATGAACTCGAGGTCCGTGCCGTAGACGCTCAGCTGGCCGCCGCCGTTGATATGTCCTATCTCTTCGTCGTCCTGCTTGGTGAAGCCCGAGAAGCCCGATACGACAGTGTGGCCGAGGGTGAGCGTCTGTCTGGATTCCGCCTCCTCATCCGAGGTGCGGACAATCAGCTTGCCGCCGTCGGCGGCGATGCCGGCAGGAGCCGTCAAACGGATCATGCCGTAGCCGACATGCTCGATATCGGTGACGCTCACGCCACCGGGGAAAACAACCTCGCGGACGTCCGAGAGACCGGTACCGTTGATGGTCATCGGCTGGTTCGTCACGACCTTCGTCGGGAAGAACGTCTTGATGCCCAGGCCGGCGTCGTCCGCGGCGATGATTTCCTTAGGGGTACATGCCGACAGCGCGCCCAGAAGGGCCACGGACAGCAGCATGCAGAAATGTGCGAATATCTTTTTCATAATGGAACTCCTTTTTGATGCTACCATCCTTGGTTCTGGGTGAGGTTGGGGTTCTTCTTCAATTCAGACTGCGGAATGGGATAGAAGTTGTACTTCTCGTCCCACTGGCGGGTCACGGTGGAGCGGGTCAGCTGGAGCTTGGCCGAGATGTTCGCAACCTGGACGGTCTTGAAATACTGGGCGCCCTTCTTCCAGCGGCGGACATCCCAGAAGCGGTGGTTCTCGAAGGCGAGTTCGACCATGCGCTCGCGCTCATAGCGCGCGACCCATGCGTCGCCGTCCTCGGTGAACTTGGGCATCTGGATGTCGGAACGGGTGCGGAGCTTGTTGATGGCATCGTTCGCCGTCAGGCCGTAGGTGGCGTCATTGGCGCTGCCCGTGGCGTTGAACACGGCCTCGGCATAGTCCAGATAGAGCTCGCTCAGGCGGAAGAGAATCCAGGTGTGGCGACGCTTGGTCTGGTTGTCGGCCGTCGTGACGCAGGAGCCGTCGACATACTTCTTCAGGTAGTAGCCGGTCGGTGTGGCGCCATACTTCGGAAGCGCGTTGAAACCGCCCTGGAAGATCTCGATGGCCTTCTTCTGGGAACCGTTGCTCGGCCACTCGTCACCGTTCTTGACGATGGTGAGCGCGAAGCGCGGGTCGAGGCCCTCGTACGGATCGACCGCAGTCAGGTCGATGTTGCCGGGATAGCGCTGGCCGAAGGTCTGGCCGTTGTCCACGTACTCGTACTGGTCCACGAGGCTCTGGCTCGGGCAGTTGCCGGAAGAGCCGTTCTCGACGCCGATCGGGTAGTTGGCCATTTCGAAGCCATTGTCTTCACCGCGGCCGATGCCGAAGATGATTTCCGGATTGTAGAATGCTTCATGACCCCACAGGGAACCGTAGGCGCTGAGCTTCAGGCCCCAGTCGGCGGCATGGTCGATGACGACTTTGCAGGCTTCGGCGGCCTTCTCCCACTTGGCCTTGTCGTTCGTCGGATTGAAGAGCGGAGAAGCGGCATAGAGGAGCGTGCGGGCCTTCAGGGCGAAGGCGGCGACGCGGGTGGCGCGTCCGACCTCGCCGTTCACCTCGCTGACGTAGGACACCGGCAGGTAAGGTGCGATGGCGTCGATCTCATCGACGATGAACTTCACGATCTCGTCGGCCGGCGTGCGGGTGATGCTGTTGGCCTGCGCGTTGGTGAGAGTCGTGGTCACGAGCGGCACGTCGCCGTAGGAGCGGAGCAGCTCGAAGTAGAAGTACGCCCGCAGGAAACGGAGTTCATACGGGAACAGTTCCATCTGCTGGACCCAGTTGACGTAGTTGGCATTGTACTTCCACTCGGTGATGTCCGCCTGATCGAGCTTCTCCAGATACATGCACGCGTCGGCAATGGCCGTGTAGCATTTCGTCCAAGTGTTGGCATAGGGATTCGCGGCGCTCCAGCCGCCGTTCACGTAATTGTTTACGGCGCCGGTCTCCAACGCATACTGAGCCTCGTCGGTGGCACCCGCGAGGAAGTAGGCGCTGTTGTCGGCGAATTCGTTGTTATACACCTGCGCATACACGTCGAACACCATGTTCTTGATGCCTTCCGCGAAGTATTCGTAGGTCCATTCCTCGTCGCGCGTGTTCTCCTCGGTATAGTCGAGGTCCACGCAAGAAGCCGGAATGACACAGGCGAGAATGAATAAAAAGATTCTATCAAGTTTCATAAGGCGTTCCATTTTAGAAGATTACAGAAAGGCCCATGGTCACCGCCTTCATCACGGGATAGCCGGTGTTCAGGTTCTCGGCATCCATCGCGGGAATGTTGTCGAAGGACAGGAGGTTCTGGCCCTGGACGAACAGCTTGGCGTCCGAGACGTTCACATGGCCGAGGAGGCGTGCGGGAAGTCTGTAATAGACCTCGCAGTCACGCAGCTTAAGCCACTGGACGTTGCGGAACCAGACGGTGGAAGCCTGAGCGTTGTTGGCCACCCGCGTCGTGGAAAGGCGCGGATACAGAGCGTCGGCGCCGATCACGTCATAGCAGTTGTTGTAATACTCGCTGGACAGGCCGCGGTTGTCGGAGAGCGCGCCCCAGACACCGTCCACGTACATGAGGTTCTTGGTCTGGAGGGCGGCACCCTGGAAGTAGGCGTTGATACCGAAGCCCTTGAACTCCATGCCCAGGTTGAAACCGAAGTTCAGCGCCGGGAAGGTGCTGCCCCAGTCCTGCGCCACGAAGTCGTTCTCGTTGATGACGCCGTCACCGTTGACATCCTTGTACTTGGTGTCGCCGACCTTCACCTGACCGAACTCCTGGAGCGGGCTGGAGGCGATTTCCGCCTCGCTGCCGAAGAAGCCCTGGGCGATGAGGCCGCGGGCGGCGTCGGCGGGCGTGCCGATGACCGAGAGGTTCGGGAAAGCAGGGGTCTCGATCCACTCGAGAATCTGGCTCTTGACGAAGGAGGCGTTCGCGCCGAAGTTCAGGTTGAAGCCGTTCGCAAAGGTCTTCGCATAGCGCAGACCGGCCTCAGCGCCGTAGCTGGCGACACGGCCCTTGTCGTCATAGGAAGACTGGATACCGACCACGTCGGAATTCAGGGAACCTGCGCTCACGAGGATGTTGCGGCGCTGCTGATAGAACACATCGACGATGAAGTCGAGGGCGTTGCCGAAACGCAGGTCCGTACCGACATTGGCCTTCCAGGCCGCTTCCTGCTGGAAGTCGGCCGTCGGGAACTGGGTCAGGAAAGCGCCGTAGGAACTGTTGAAGCTCTGACCATACCAGAACTGGCCGTGGGAGCTGTTCCAGGCGGCGAGCCAGAGGCCGTTCGCAGGAACATAGTCGGTATGCTGGATACCGGCCGAGGCGCGGACCTTACCGTAGTTCAGGAAGCCCTCGGGGTTGTTGGCGATGATGTAGCCCAGGCCCAGCGTCGGGGAGAACGCCCACTTGGCCGGATAGGAACGGTTGGAACCGTTGGCCGCCAGGACGAGGTCCATCATGAAGCGCTCGGCGTGGTCGTAATGCGTGGCGAGGGTCCAGTTCGCGCGATACCAGGTGTTGCTCTGGCCGTCGCGGATCTCGCTCTTCATGTTGTAGCCGGCATTGGTGGAGAAATGGTCGCCGTTGCTGAAGGCCTTGGCATACTTGAGACCGGTGAAGACCGTGCCGATACGCCACTGGGAATCGACCCAGTAGTTGAACTTGAGCTGGTCCTGGACCGTACCCATGACGGTCTCCTGCATGGCACCGTTCGCGTAATAGTTCCAGCCGTACTGGTAACCCTTCGTCCGGTCCTCGATGGTGTTGGAAGCATTGTCATAGGAACCGCCGGCATAGAACTGCAGGCCCGGAAGGATGAAGTCGAGGTCCTGCTCCAGGGTAAGGTCGGCCCAGATCTGGCGCTGGTGGGACTTGGTGAATCCCGTTCCCTGCGACTTGGCGACGAGGTTGAAGTCGCCGTAGGTCTGGCTGCCGCCCCATACGCCGTCCGCGGTCCTGATCGGGAACGCGAGGGCCGGGACCTTGTACAGATGCCACCAGGCGTCGTTGGAGTTCACGTTCGGAACACCGTTGGTCTCCAGGAAGAGCGCGAAGACGTTCGTCCGGACCCTGGTGCTGCTGGTCACCTGGAAATCCACGTTAGCGCGGATGTTCGCCTTGGACAGGCGGAGCTGGGAGTTCCACTCGCCCTGGTCGGGATTCTTGTACAGGCCGCGCGCGTCGGTATAGTCAAGCTGGGTGTAGTACTCCACCTTGTCAGAGCCGCCGTACATGGAGATGAATCCGTTCGATTCGCTGGCGGTGTTCTTGAAGACCTCGTCCTTCCAGTTCACGCTCGGATAGACGTACGGGTCGCTGCCGTCACGGAACTTCTGGATTTCATCGTTCGTATAAGCGGCGGGAAGGCCGTCGTTCGCACGGGCGAGGTTCAAGGCATGGGCATACATGGACGCGGCGTTCTCCCCCGGCAGGCAGGGGTACTCGCCCACCATGGGGGCCTTATAGGGATCGTACTGGATCTTGTGGGAGGCGCCGGCCTTGAAGTGGAAGCCACTGTCGGCAACGCCGCGCTTGGTCTTGACGAGGAGGACGCCGTTGATGCCCTCGTGGCCGTACATGGCCACGGCGGCGGCATCTCTGAGGACGGTCACGCTCTCCACCTCTTCGACGGAAAGGCGGTCGATCGGACGCTCGAAGCCATCGACCAGAATCAGGATGTCGGTCTCGCCGGTGGTCTGGACGCCACGGATGTTGAAGGTGGCGCCGCGGTTCTCTTCACCCTTGAAGCCGGTGTTCTGGTAGGCGTTCAGGCCCAGAAGCTTGCCATAGAGCGCATCGGCCAGGCTGATGGCCGAGGTCCGGCGAAGTTCTTCGGCGGTGATGGTATAGGTCGCCGCCGTGGTGAGGAATTCCGTGCTCTCCACCCCGAAGCCCAAATCCACTTCCTGGGCTTTCTTGTCGCCCAGCACGACTTGAGCCTCGGCGGTCACAGCGGCTGCGCAGAATCCCAACAGGCTGATTATAAGTATATTGCGTAGTTTCATAATCGTGTACTATTATAGATTACCAACCAGGATTCTGCGTAAGGCCATAACCCTTCTGCACCTCGATGCGGGAAACCGGGTCCAGATACCACTTGTTCGTCCAGTAGCCGGGCTCCCACCAGCGGCGGGCGCCGTTGACGATCTGCGGCTTCTCATATTCGAACTTGGGCCAGGGAGTGCCGGCCTTGTAGGTCTGGTCTCCTTCGGTCAGACGGTTTCCATTCTCGTCGAGACGGTAGATCCGGATCTCGTGGAGCGGCTTGGTGAAGAGGTCCTGACGCTTTCTGCGGACCATGTCGTACAGACGGTCGCCGCACTCGGCGCCGATCTCGCAGTTACGCTCGCGGAGGATTTCGTTGATCAGGTTCTCCTTGTTGGAGGTGAGGTTCAGACCCGGGTTCATGGTCTCCAGACGGCCCAGGCCGACGCGGCTGCGGATGATATGGAGATCGTCCAGAGCGCCCCTGAGGTCACCGGTCTCGGCCTTGGCTTCCGCGCGGATCAGGTACATCTCGGCCAGACGGGTGTAGGCCACGCCGATGTACTCGTCATCGTACCGGTTGCCGCCGAAGTAGTCGAGCAGCCACTTGAACTTGCAGTAGCCCGAAGCGACATCGTCAGGGTTGTTGAAGGCGCTGTTATACTCGAAGGCGCCGCCCACCCAGTTGTCCATGTAGGTGAAACCGGCATAGTCAAAGCCGGCCGGCAGGGACTGGCGGGGAACGACGATGGTCTCATACAGACGAGGGTCGCGGTCGGCGAACATGTCGATGCCCTGGGGATTCTTGCCGGGGCCGTAGATGTCCGCATACGGGAAGTTGCGGCCGTCGGCCATGCCAAAGCACTCCATGAGCTCGTTCGTCGGAACGGCGCCACCCTGGCGCAGGCAGTCGAGGGCGAAGCCTCTCCAGCCCCAGCCCCAGCCACCGTCGGACAGGGTGAGGGTCGGATGGGCGTCGAACAGCTTCTCGTGATGGGAAGCGTCGTTGCGATAACGGTAAGCCCGGCGATAGGCCATGCGGTAGCCGGCCTCATCCTGCGTGTCGGGCTGGATAAGCGCATAATAGTTGCCGTTCGCGGCGTTATCGTTGAAGAAGTCGTTGCAGTACTGGAGGCAGCGGTTCCAAAGGGTAGGATCCTCCTTGCCGAACCACACGTGCTCGATGTTCGTGAACTCGGTGATCTTGTCGGCGGTATACTCCATGTAAGGTTGGCTGTTGTTGAACAGCGGAGAGGCGGCGAACATCCACACCTTGGCGCGCAGAGCGCGGGCGGAGGCGCGGGTGAGACGGCCGGACCACTGGCCCTGGTCGGAGTCGGCGACGTTCCAGATGAATCCGGGCTCGTTGATGGCGCACACGATCAGGGAGTCGATGAACTCGACGGTCTCCCAGGCCGTCGCACGGCCGCCCGTGTGGTTCTCGCCCATGGCGTAGGCCTTACGGGCGAGGCAGAGGCCGCCGAAGTTGCGGAACGCATCAAAATAGCGGCTGGCCATGATGGTGTAGGCCTCGCCGCGGATACGGCTCTTTTCGGTCTCGTTCATGCCCGGAACGCGGTCGATGTTCTCGATGAGCTGCCAGCATTTGCGCACGGTCTCGTAGATGGACACGCGGCCGCCGGCATCGGCGTCCAAGCCCTGCTTGGTAGAATACGAGAACTTGCCCTGGAAGTTACCGTCCTCGGTATCCTGGGCGTTCTCGGTCAGAAGTCCCGGGTAGTAGCTCTGCTTGGGGCCGCCCCAGGAGACATAGCAATGGTAAGAGTCGGAAAGCACGTCGATCGGCGCGCCGTTCATCATGTTTCCGGAAGTATAGGTGCAATAAAGCTGGCCGTAGGCGCTCCACAGGAAGTTGCGGGTGTACTCCGCGCTCGTGAAAACGGTGTCGATGTTCACGTCCACTCCCGGCGGCTTCTCGAGGAAGTTGTCGCCGATCGCGAACCTGTCAACGCAGGCAGTAAAGCAGAAAGCGGAGCAGATTCCCAGAGCCAGAAGTATGTTCGATATCTTTTTCATAATCGTATCAGCATTAGAAGTTAACTTGCACGCCCATGTTGAAGACACGGGTCATCGGGTAGCGGACACCGAAGTCGAGGCCGGATCCCGGGGCTTCCGGGTCGTTGCCGTCGAACGTAGCGAAGGTCAGGAGGTTCTGGCCGGTGGCGAACACCCGGATGTAGTTGAAGAACGGCATGAAACTGGGCTTGTTGATGGTGTAGCCCAATTCGACGTTCTTCAGACGGAGATACCGGGAATTGATCATCCAGGCCTGGGAATTCTGGTTGTTGTGCACGCGGCTGGTGAACGAGATACGAGGCAGGATGGCGTTCCGGTTGTCTTCCGTCCAGGAGTTGTCGGCGACCCACTGGGTGAGGGCCGACGTGTCGGTGGAACCGAACTGGTCGCGGAAGTAACCGTTCAGGGTGCGGCTCACGTGGTCGGCGGCCGTCCACAGCATCGAGAAGTCGAAGCCTTTGTAGTGGAGAGCGGCGTTCAAGGAGTAGATGAGTTCCGGATTGTTGGTATAACCGGTCGCCTTCTGGTCGTTCGCGTCGATGACGCCGTCACCGTTCTGGTCCACATAGACGCAGTCGCCGTACTTGAGCGCGATGCCCTGGTTCGGCATGTCAGCGCCGTAGGCAGCCTTGTAGCGTTCCTCGGTACCTTCCTGGTAGAACTCGAAAAGGTCATAGGCGAAAGGCTGTCCGACCGGCAGGCCGGTGCGTCTCAGGTAATCGTACATCGGCGGCACTTCCAGCATCTCGATAACCTTGTTGCGGGCGAACGAGACATTCGGGGAAATGGAATAATGGACATTGCCGATGCGGTCTTCCCAGTTGAGGGTGACCTCGAAACCGTGGTTCTTCACACGGCCCTGGTTCACGACGCCGGAAGGCAACGAGGTGACGGCGGACAGGACATTCTCGTTGGACACGAGGATGTCCTTGCGGTCCTCCCAGAAGAAGTCGACATTGGCACCGAGCTTGTTGAAGAAGCGGGCATCGACACCGACATTGATCTTCGTGGCGGTCTCCCAGGTCACGTCCGGATTACCGGCGCTGACTTCCCTGACGGCCTGCAGCCATCCGCCGCTGGTGCCGAAGTTCGCGCCGCGGCGCTGCGGATTCACGGTCGTGGAGCCCTGATAGAACGCCCAGGGACCCTTCAGATACAGGAAGCGCTCGCCGTTGGTGTTGTCGTTACCGACCTTACCCCAGGAACCGCGGATCTTCAGGTATGTGATCACGTTCTTGAGGGGCTCCCAGAAGTTTTCGCTGGACGGGATCCAACCCAATGAGATGGACGGGAACGTACCGTAGCGCTTGCCGGGAGCGAAGTTCTCGGAACCGTTGCGGCCGATGTTGAAGTCGAGCATGTACTTGGTCGCATAATCATAGGTGATACGACCTACCAGGCCGACATAACCGGAAGGGATGTCACGGTATTTGCCGGGATAGTAGCTCTTGGACTGGTTGTACAGGAGCAGGGCGCCGATATTGTGCTTGCCGAAATGGCGGCTGTAATTGAAGCTTGCTTCCGTATACCAGTTACGGCCGCCCAGCTTGCTCTCGCGGTAAGGAGTCGGCCAAGTAATGTTTTCCTTGCGGAGGACTTCCTTGCCGTCCACGAGGGTGGCGACGTAGGTCAGGCCCGTACCGTAACCGTTCTCGCGGTTCTTGGTGGCCACGTACTGGGAGTTGTAGGAAGCCTTCACCTTGAAGTCCAGGCCCTGGGTGATGAAACCGAGGTCCAGCTTGTACTGGATATCGAAGTTGAGAACGTTGGTGCTCTGGTTCTGATAGCCGAGGTTGTAGTAGTTGGAGAGAGCGTCGCGGTCGTACGGACCGACGATGGTCGGGTCGGAGACGATGTGGCGGCCTTCCTCGTCGATACCGCTGCCGGCGTAAGGCGTTGCGCCCTGCAGATAGCGGAAGAGGAAGCCTTCGCCGCCGCCCATCGTGTTGCGGTTCTGCATGCGGCCGCCGAGCGTGAAGGACAGCTGACTGTGCTTGGAAACGTCGATATCGAGGTTCGCACGGTAGTTCAGTCGCTGGAAGTCAAAGGTCTCGTTCTTGTTGTCCGAGAAGGTCTTGAACAGGGAATTCTGATTCAGGAAACCGGCCGAGACGAAGTAACGGACTCTCTCGGTACCGCCGTTGACATTCACATTGGCCTGCTCCTGCCAGGCGGTATCGTTCATGATGTACTTGATCCAGTCCATGCTGGGGAAAGTGCGGGGCATGTCGCCCGTACGGAAGTGCTCCATGACCTCCTGCGAGAAGCGGATGCCGGAACCCTCGTAAGGCGTGTAGTCGGCGATGTTCACGGTGCCCGGCCACTGACTCATCGGCAGGGCGTCGGTGATGGCCGTGTAGTTCCACATCTGACCGTAGGTGTAGGAATCGGCGAAGTCAATGAACTTCGAGATCGTCTGCACGGCGGCATTGAAGGAAGCCGTGACGGAAGCCTTGCCGGTCGTACCGCGCTTGGTGGTGACGAGGATGACACCGTTCGCGCCGCGGATACCGAAGACGGCCGTGGCGGAGGCGTCCTTCAGGACGGAAATGCTTTCGATTTCATTGGCGTCGAGCTGTGAGAAAGGACGTTCGACACCGTCCACGAGGACCAGCGGTTCCGCGCTGTTCAGGGATCCGACGCCACGGATGCGGATGACCGGTTCATCGGCACCCGGCATACCGGAAGGCTGGACGGCCGAAACACCGGGCAGGTTTCCCTGCAGGGCGTTCGCGACATTCGCCACCGGCGCTTTCATCAGGCCCTCGCCGCTGACGGCGGAGACCGCGCCCGTGATGGTCACCTTCTTCTGCTGGCCATACGCGATGACCACGGACTCGTCCAGCGCGGTGGTGTCAGGCAGCAGGACGATGTTCAGGGTCGCGACGTTTACCACGACTTGCTGCGTGGCATAGCCGACACAGGAAATCTCCAGCGTGGCGCCTCGGGCGACGGAAGGAAGGACGAAATTACCGTCCATGTCGGTGATGGTTCCGACGGTGGTCCCTTGTATGACCACTCCGGCTCCAATCACTCCCTCTCCCCCCTCGTCGATGACCTTGCCGGTCACGCGCAGATTCTGGGCGAAAGATTGTCCGGGCAGAAGGAGCAATAGCGCCAAGAGCCCGAACAAATGAGATTGAATTCTCCTTTTCATCATTGTAGGGTTAATTAAAGTTGGTTGTGTTGTTTTCGTGTCTGGTTAATGAACAGCGTAATTCTCAGGTTCAAATTTGCACAAATATAGAAGAATCAATACCCTGAGGATATCAATTTTGACACAAAAAGTATAATAATCGAAACAGAGACGGAGACGCCCTTTTCAGAGTTTCAAGAATCCTTCACGGACGATGTTTTCGAGCAGTTCTCCGGGAATGATGCTCTTCACAGCCTCCACCACGGCGTTGAGTTTGGCCTCATGGATGAAGTCCGCGCGGACTACCAGGGAAATGGTCCTGCTGCGTATCGGATCGACGATGGGACGCAGGTTCATCTGCTGACTGTACATGATGAATCCGGCATGCGTCTCGGGGATGATGGTGACACCGCCGCTTTCATTGACGATCTGGATCAGGATTCCCACGCGGCCGCCCTCGAACAGCCTTTCATAAGTCAAATCCTCCCCTCTCCGCAATTCCGACGGATCAATCTGACGGACGCCGTCCTTGATAATCCAGAGGGGCTGACTGAAAAGGGTCTCCTCCCGGATGGACTCCTGGGCGTAAACCGGATTCGTGGGCGAGACATAAGCGTAGAAACGTTCGTGATACAGGGGAATCTCCAGAAGGCCGGGGTCATCGACCGGACCGGAAAGAATGCCCATGTCCACTTCCGCCTTCCGGACTTTGTCAATGATGGTCTCGGAGAGCATTTCTTCCATCTGAAGGGAGATGGCCGGATACCGGTTGCAGAAGAAATTGAACATGCCTGGCACCAGGACGGGCGAAATCGTGGAAATCAAGGCTATCCTGAGGGGACCGGACAGGGATTTCTTCTCCGCGCGGGCCAACTCGGCGATCTGGTCCGCGTTATAAAGAACCACTTTCGCCTGGTCGATGACCTTGCGCCCGATTGACGTGGCGGTCACCGGATGGGCATCCCGGTCGAAGATACGGAGGTCCAGCTCTTCCTCCAGTTTCTTCACCATCAGGCTCAGGGTGGACTGGGTGAGACCGCAGGCCTCGGCGGCCTTTCCGAAGTGCCCGTACTGGTCGATGGCGACAATATACCTCAGTTGCGGCAGTGTCATAACGATGTGGTGATTGATTCTGTCAATGCAAAGATAGAAATAATCGTATTGATAAATCAAAAATCCGGCGGTAATTTTGTATTACGAAACGATTATAGCTCCATGAACTGGAAAATCATATCCTGGTATATCGGCATCTCGCTCGTATTTGTCGCCCTCCTGATGGGTATTTCAGGCCTCGTCGCCTGCCTGACCCCGGGGGACGGAAGCCGGGTGCCGCTCCTGTTTTCCGCTTTCGTCACCGGCATCGTCGGTTTCTATCCGCTCATTTTCGCGCGAAGGGGGGACCATCGGCTCGGCTTCCGGGAAGGAAACTGCATCGTCGTGCTGGCCTGGCTTTTCGCCTGCCTGTTCGGCATGCTTCCATTTCTTTTATATGGACACGAGTTCAACCTGCTGAACGCGCTGTTCGAGAGCGTATCCGGTTTTACGACGACAGGCGCCTCCATCCTGGAAGACATCGAAGCCCTGCCGCGGGGACTGCAGCTGTGGCGCATTTCGACGGCCTGGGTCGGCGGCATCGGTATCGTCACCCTGTTCTCGATGCTCATCCGGGAAAGGATGGACAAATCCACCCTTTCGGGCGCCGAGATTTCCAGCGTCGCCCGCGAGCCCTTCGCCGGCGAGCGGAACAACAGCTTCGCCCAGCGTATGCTCGCCACCTATACGGCGCTCACCGCCGTCACGTTCATTTCCCTGATGCTCACCGGAATGGGCTGGTTCGACGCGCTCACCAACGCGATGTCCGCGTGCAGCACCTGCGGCTTCTGCACGCGCAACACGAGCATCGCTTTCTACGGCAATCCGGCCGCCGAAATCGTCCTGACCGTGGCCATGATCGCCGCCGGCATCAACTTCGGCATCCTCTTCCTGGCCTTCCTGCGGGGACGTCCCCACTTCTTCCTGAAATCGGAAATCATCAAGGTGTTCCTTTCCCTGCTCGCCATCGCCACCATCCTGGTGACCGTCGACCTGATGACGAAAGGAAACTATCCTTCCTTCGGGAACGCGCTCCGGGACGCTGCCTTCCAGGTAGCCTCCATCTCCACCACCACCGGATTCGCCACGCAGGATACGACGCTGTGGCCCCCGCTCAGCATGGCGATGCTGATTCTTTGCTCCCTGATCTGCGGCTGTTCCGGCTCCA
>JAEEGK010018173.1_pt1 | contig 15239 bp, 4 predicted proteins | sample 8958771 | NCBI WGS metagenome assembly JAEEGK01 (sample SAMN16246547, study PRJNA631951) | gut metagenome | biome: gut microbiome; feature: rumen; material: SC-attached | host: Bos | place: Iran: Karaj | collected 2018-10 | reverse complement strand
CATTATTATAATTATCATAATTATTATCAATATTATTATTATAATTATCATTATCAATATTATTATTATAATTATCATTATTATTATTATTATTATTATTATTATTATTATTATTATTATTATTATCATTATTATTATTATTATTATTATAAATGTCGTTATTATTAATATCTTTATTATTATTATCATTATTATTATTATACTTATTATCATTATAATTATTATTATTATTAATATTAAAATCATCATAATTGTCATTATTATTATAATCATTATTATTTTTATTATCATTATTATTATTATTTTTATTATTTATATTATTATTATCATTATAATTGTCATTATTATTATCATTATAATTATTATTATTATCATCATCATTATTATTATTATTATCATTATAATTTTCATTATTATTAATTTCATTATTAATTTTATCATTATCGTTATTAATATTATTATTATTTTTATTTTTTAGAGCTTTATTATTATTTTTTTTATTGTTTAAATTATTATTATTATTAATTAAAAGATTTATATTATTATTTGATTTTAATTTATTTAAAGAAAATTTATTTTTTTTATGATTTATATTATTATTTAAATTATTATTTTTGATATTTAAATTAATATCATTTTGATTTTTTAATTTATTATTAGAAAATTTATTTTTTTTATGTGATTTTAATTTATTATTATTTAAATTATTATTATTATTATCATTAATTTTATAATAATAATCATTATTAAAATTATTATTATTATTTTTATTATTATTATTATTATTATTTTTATTATTTTCATAAATTTCTTTAAAATTTTTAAAAACATTTTTTCTATTTTTTCTAATTAATTTTTTAATTCCTTCATTTACATGATTATTTCTAATATTTATTTGTTTTTTATTTTTCCACAAATTTTCAATTTTTAAAACCGCATTTTTCATAATATTAAAAACTTTTTCATTTTCATTTTGAATATTTTCACTCACATTTTCATTATTATCATTAATAATTTTATTATTATTATTATTAATTTTATGCGTATATTCAATCATTCTCATTACAACTCCAGTTCTTTCAGCAATAAAAAATTCTTTTTTTTCCTTTTTTTTTTTTATTTTTTTCATTGGCAACGGCGTTAAAATCATATTATTATTATTAATATTATTATTAATATTATTTTCATTAAATTTTTCTTGAATTTTTTTTAAAATTATTGGTTTATAAACATTCATTTTTTCTACTAATTTATCAATTGTTAAATTATTATAATTATGTGATCCATACAAAGCAATAGAATTTTTATTTTCTTTAAAATAATTACTCAAATTATTAGAATAATTATTATAAATAGTTTCAGTTAATTTTTTTTGTTCTTTATGAGTTTTTTTATTTAAAATTTGTTCTTTTTTTTCTTCAAATTCTTTCATCAACGCAAAATAATTTTTGTGTGTTTTATTTTTCATTTTAATTAAATTAAATTAAAAAAAAAAATAAATTAATTAAATGTCTGAAGAATTAACAGAAGAAGAAGAAATTCGTTTCATTAAAATGATAAATCACAAGCAATTAGCTCGAACGCCAATTGATCAAAATCAGAACGTTCAAAACGACACAATTTCAAACAGTTTATCAATCAATCCGTTTCGAACATTGTCTTCATACACAAATTGGTGCAAACGGAATTTATTATTATTAAATGAAACTGATGAAATAATTTACGTTTCAGGTGCGAATTTGATAATAGAAAATTACGAAACGAAAAGACAAAAAATGATTCCTTTAAAAACTGATTGTTTAGTAACTTCATTGTACACTCAAAAATCATCAACGAATGAAAATATTTTATTTGTGGGCGAAAAAGTGAATCCAAATTCATATCAAAATTATTTTTCCGGAAGAGTCGAAATTTTCAATTTAGATAATCACGTTTTGAGAGAAAAAGTTTGTTTTGATTTGGGTGTGCATGAACATAATGACAGTTACATTTTTGATGCAATAGCAAATGAAAAATCTGATTTGGTTTTTATAATTTTAAGCAATTTGACTCAAAATGAGCCGAAAAATAAAATTTACATTTATAATTACGTTACGATTCAATTGTTGGCAATAGAAGAAATTAATTTTAATATTTTAGGCATAAATCGTAATGCGAAAGATTTGAATAGTTTTATTATTTATAATAATGATTATGTTGCGATTTGGGGCTACGATAGTATGAAAAAGCAGGTTTTTAGTTGGAAGGAACTTTATAATAAAAACAATCCGGTTGAAATTGTTTATGCGGAATCGATTAGAACTGAAGATGTTTTTGGGTTGTTGGTTGCGTTTAAAAATGAGTTTTTTGAGGTTTTTCATGAAGAAGAAAATGATGAAAATGAGAAAATTTTCGTTTTGTTTTTACGTGCGGATGTTTTTAGTTTTTTGCCTTATGATTTTGTTAATATCGAAGAATGTTCTGTTAAAGCACAAACTGCGCCGCCCGTTTATGATAATTTCATTCACCCTTTTCAATGTGATTTGAAGCCGAATTTCGTGTGTGAAAATAAATTTAAATTGAATATTAAAAGAAATTATGTGAAATTTATTTTTAGTAGAAATGATTTTATTTTCGTGTTTGTTAATGAATGTCCGTTTGTTTTTGTATTGAAATATTTAAAAGAAACGAACGAAAATGACGAAATTAAACTTAAATTAAAATGCGTTCGAATAGAAAAATTAAGTCAAAATGTGAGTTCAAAATCATCGATTGGAATTGTAGGAAAAATGGAAAAATTACTATTAGTCAACGGCGAAGAATTAAATAGAGAATTTAACATTCTTTCAAAACAACGAGAATCAAACAAAAACGATTCGAAAATTAATAATAATAATATTTATTATGATTTATTCCCAATGAAATTAAACTATTTTCGATATGTTATTAATTGGGAAAATGACGTTCCGAATTTCATATTTGAAGAAGAACTTTTGCCAAATTCCGCAAATGGCTTTGCGTGTATGAATTTGTTATTAAGTGAAACGCCGAAATTATTGATGATTAACAATGGCAATAATCAGCAGGAAATTTTTATTTATAAAATAATTCAAACTGGAAATGAAGAGCAATTTGACAAAATTAAAAACATGGATGCTGGAACGAATAATTACATTCAACAACGTACGAAATTTTATAAAGATAATACTTTTTTTGAGAATATTTTTCATAAGAAATTCGAAGATTTTCCTTTGAGCTTGTGTTTTTCTCCTTTGGGCAAGTGTTTTTTTGTTGCTTTTAAAGATTGTGGATATTTGTATTGTTTATTGGGCGCGGAAATAAAAGAAACGTTGAAAATTACAATGTATTGCGGGGCTGCTGCTTTTGATTCGACTGGAACTTATTTAGCATTTTCAACGAGTGAGTTTGAAAGTGAATATGTAATAAATGTTTTCAATTTAAACACGTATGAATATGAATATCAAATAACGAAAATTCCTTCGCCTGAAAAACTTTCTTTCATCAACGATTCGAAGATTTTAATTGCGAGATTCAACGATGCGAATGTGAATTTGATTGGATGGAAACTAAAAAATCATTTGATTAAAGCGAACATCATCGGTGTTAAAGAACGATTGGAAATTGAAAATGATGACAATGTGATTTTGCGCATTGCGGATTTTTCTGGGAACATTATGGATTATGTTTTTGACCCAACTTTAAATGAATGTTTGATAACATCAACTGATCGAAGAGTGAGAATTTATAAGACGAATAAACAAGACACGCATTGGGAATTTTCGAGTGAAATTTCGTATCCAGTTTGTTTGATTATTAAGAAATACGACACGATTTTGTTTGGGACTTCGAAGGGAAGCATTCGTGCGTGTTTGTGGCCGATTCAGAACAAATATCGCGAGGTTAATATTAATCATCCGGAGTTTTTGGAGACGTTCGTGCATCAGATGAAAATCACTAGTTTGGTGTTGTCGAAGGATTTGAATTATTTGTTCAGTTCGAGTGAAGATGGAAGCATTTTTGTTAGTTTGATTTCTGGTGTTTCGAATGACAATCCGATTGTTGCGAAGAATTATTTGTATTTTAATGAAAAAAATATTATTCCGAAGAAAATTTATTTTGATTTTAATGATGTTGTTTATCTCACTGATCAAATTTACGAAAGCAAATGTGAAGCGTTGAAGAACAAAAAATCAGCTATTCAAAACGTAATTTCTGAGTTTCAGAGCAACAAAGAAAAATTGATCAACGCGAATTCGAATGAATTGGACAAAATTCGTACGGAATTGACTGAAAATTTGGAGGATAAAGTGAAAGCTGTGAAAGAGAAAGAAAATGAGAAGGAAAAAGAAACGAAGAAATTGAAAACTGAAAGAGAAATTCAGATAAAAAATATTAAAGACGAATTGAGTGTGATGAAAAAGGAATTTAAAATAAAAAAAGAGGAAAAACAAATTGAAACGACGAAATTAATCAATTGCATTAAAGTTGCGAAGGAAAAATTTGAAAAGAAAAAAAATGAAATTGAAGAAATGCGAAATAAAACTAATGCGAATATTACAAATTGTTTGGAAAATATGCATCAAATTTTGATTGATAAAAAGAACGAAATTGATAAAATGATTGAAAAAAAAAAAGAAAAATTCAATAAAGAATGTGAAAAAAATGAAGAATTGTATGAAACTGAAATTAGAAATAAAGAATTTGGATTTAAAAATTTTTTGGAAGATTTCGAAGATAAAAAAAAAGAAACTGAAAATGAAATTATGAAAAAAAACAAAGATAATAAAAATTACAATGAAAAAATCAACGAATGGGAAAATCATTTAAAAGAACTAAAAATCAACAATGAAGAATTGATGGAAACTTACATTTTCAACACATTAAAATTAAACCAAATGAATCAATTATTAACAGAAAACGAATCGAAAATTTCTCAAAAAGAAAAAAAAGTAAAAGAAAAACGATTAGTAAACGATCGTTTAGAACAATTGCGATTTGTATTAGAATATCAAATTAAAAATTTAATTCTCGAAAAAACTCCGATTGAAGAACAAATTAAAAATTTCGAAAGTTTACACAGCGATTTTTACAAGCGATTTAATTTATTATACGCGGAATTATTAAACATCGGCGAATTAATTGAAAACAACAAAAAATGTATTGATACTTACAGAGACGAATTGAGCGACACGAAAAAAAATTTGTATCGTTTGAAAAATTTGTATAAAGCAATTGACGTTGCTTTAAATTCAATACTGAAAAATAAATTAAACAGCAAAAAAGACATTATCGATCAAATTTTTAATGTTTATCAAACTTATTTGTATAATTTCAATGACGGAAAAAAACAATCGAAAGTAATTTCGCCCGAAATGAAATTGCAAACGAAAAACATCGAAAAAGAAATTTATCATCAGAAAAACAACGTTTTGAAAGAACTTATTGAAAAACGTAATGAAAGAAAAAAAATCAGCATTGAAAAAGAAGAAATGATGAAAGACATTCGATTAGATAATCAATTATTAATTCAGGAATGTTCGAATATTAGAGAAAATTTAGAAGACATTCTTAAAAATATTAATGACATCGAAAAAAAATTCATTGAATTAACTAATAATAATAACTTTTTAGATAATGACATGCCTGGTGTTGTTGGAATTAAAAACAAAATCAAAGAAACTAAAAATACAATTTTATTAAATGAAGATGACAAAACGAAAATTGCGAAAGACAGTTCGAAAAAAGAAAAATTATTACCGCCGTTGCCTGAATTCAAAAGAAATTTGGAAGAATTGAGAAAAAAACAAGAAGAAAATACGAAAAAAATGAATAAACAAAAAGAAGAAGTTGAAAATATGCAAAAAAAATTAAAAGATATTTTACAAAGTGAAAAAAATAGTAATTTTAATAATCAAAGAAATTTAACAATAAAAACTAATAAATATTATGATATTAATGAAGGAAATATTAAAAAATAAATTTTATTTTTAATTAAAATATATTTATAATTAAATACATTTTTATTTATATTTTTATTTTAATCTTTTTTAGTTTCATTTGAATTTGTATTATTAATTTCTTTTATTATTAAATCGACCATTTCTTTATTTTCGTTTTGTAAATTTAAAAAGTTTTTTTCATAATTTATTTTTTTGTTTTGAACACTATTTACATATTGCGAACTTAATTTGTCTGATAAACTACTTCCCAAACTTTCAGAATTGCTATTTTCAAATGTTTTATTATTATTTTCACAATAATGTTTGTTTCTTTGAATTAATAAATAATCGAAATCATTTGTTTTGGAATTGTTTTTTTTTTTATTGTTTATTTTTTTTATTGTAATGTCGCCATTAAAATAATCTTTTATTATGTTAATTTCTGGATGAATTTTTAATATTAAAATTTCTTGAACAATTTCGTTTTTGTTTGTTTTTTTTTCATTTAAACAAAATGGCCAATTTTTATCGCAATTAATTTCATTATTATTATTATTATAATTTTTATTTAAATGTTTATTTATTTCTTTTTGAATGTTGTTTTTTCTAATTTCATTTAATGTTTTATTATTAAAAAATTCACTGTCGTTTAAAATTGATTTTTTTAGTTTTTCTTTACTAATTTTTGAACATTTTTCTAATTCTTCGAAAAAATTGTTTATTTCTTCCATGTTTTCTTTTTTTAAAATGATTTCTTTAAGTTGAACTATTATGTTATAAGCTGCTTTTAAAAATGTTGTGTTGCCTTCGATGAACATGCAATCCCAAATTGTAAAAAAAATTTCGGTTGGGGTTGATTCGACGAATAATGTTGTCATCCAGCGAAATAATAAATTTTTTAAACTTATGTCGAAATTTTTTGAAGTTAAATAATTCATCAAATCTGAATTTTTATTTTCTAAAACTTGAGTAATAATCACGCAATCAATCATCATTCCAAACATATCATAATAATATTCATTTTGTAAAATATTTTCAATAATTTGAACAAAAATCCAAAAAGCTTTTTCTTCATTTTTAATAATCATTAAAATTTTTCCCACAATGAAATTAAAACCTTGAACATAACCAATTTTTGAATTTCTTCTTGAATAACAAATTAAAATGTTTTTCAACATTGATTTATTTTTTTCATCTTGAAAAAATTTTTCATTGGGAAAAGTTCGTTCAATATCAGCTTCAATAACATTTAAAAATTTAGATGGAATAAAATTAGGAAAAGAATTTAATATTTTTTTATAATAATCTGGATTATTTTTAAACTCTCGTTTTGCGCCCGAAGCAACAAAATAAAATTCAGCTCGAATTTTTGATGGAACAAAATCATAATTATTTAATAAAGTTTTTATTAATTTTATGTCTTCTGGGCAAGAAATTGAATCAGTGCTATTAATTAAATTTTCACCTTCTTTTTCCCAAGTTGGTGAAATGTAATAATTCATAATTTTTAATAAATTCAAAGAATTATTTAATGTTGAAGTTGGTTGAAAATCTTCATGTAAAATTTTATTTTGATTGTTGTTATTATCTTTATTTTCATGTTCTGAATCTTTATTGTAATTTTTTATAATTTTTTCATCTTCATTATTTTTATTTACATTAATCTTATAAAAAGCATTTTGTCTTTTTCTTTGCATAATATTAATTAAAAAAAAAAAAAATAAATATTTAAAAAAACAAATAAAAAAAAATAAATAATAACATTTTTTTAATTAAAATAAATATAACTTAAACTTTAAATTATGTCGAATTATTTCAACTTTGGTTCCAATCAAATCATAGACAGTAAAACAGCTTATAACCCCGAAGGAAGAAATAAATTAACATATAACTTCGTCACAGACCCTCGTTTAAGGAGAGGTCACAATTACGGAGTAATATATGTCACATCAAGCAACTACGATGAAAATAACATATCATCAAATAATAACATTTTCCAACAACAGAGTCAAACTCAATATAAATCAGGCAAAGCGAAATTGAAGAGTATTAATTACAAAAATCAAAAGAATCTTAAAAAAATTGAATATCAAAATAAATACGAAAATGATGGATTCGGAGTTTATACTGAAAAAGTAACAACTAGAGAAAAACCCAAACCAATCACATTCGAAGAAATTATTCAAACTGATCCTTTGCCGCAACGTCCTTTGAGTCCTTTGATTTGGCCGAAAAAAACGGGGGTTGATGTTGAAACTCAAGTTAATGATGGGGATTTGTTTAATTTTTATGAAGAAGTTACACCTTTAGTGCAGGTGATTGTGAGCAAAACTTTGGAAGATAGTCGAAGAGAAGTTTTGGAAGAAGAAGAATTGGCGGAAATTAAAGAGCAGGAAAATAAATATATTAAATATAATAAAGAGGATGAAGAACGTATTAAAGATTTGGAAAATATGGAGAAAAATAAATATTATTTGAAAAAGTCGAAGAATGAAAAGAAAAAAAGAAAAATTGAAATGACGAAAGATTTCCAAAGAAAATTAATTAGTAGAAAAAAAGCGAAAAATTATATTTCAAGATTATATAAAGATACTTCTAATAATTTAGTTGATAGAGGAATGTTTAAAAATCCAGGAAATAATGATTTTTTTACGGATTTATTGCCAGAATTACAATCAATTGCAGAAGATTTTAATAAAAATGATTATTATATAGTAAATAATTTACAAGAAATGTTATGTAAAAAAAATTATACAAATTCAATAAATTCACATAAAACGGCAATAGCAAATGAAAAAAATAGATTAGCTAAAAATGAAGAAATAAGAAATATTTTAAAACAAAGAGAAGAAGAAAGAAAACAAAAAGAAAGAGAAGAAAGAAGAAAAAGAAGACATGAAAAATTAATGGATCAATTTAGACAAAAAATAAATGATGAATTAATGCCAAATAGTGAATGGTTAGAAGATAGTAATATTGAAAATATTTATGAAATTAATGGTTATTATCAAAAAGTTAATAATGCTACATGCATTGGAGGACCAATTGGACAAATTTCATTTACTTTTTGTATATTAAATAAACTAATTCCTGATTATTCTACTGATGAAAAAATATTAAAAATTTTAGACACTTATCTTGAAAAATCACATCAATTTACTTTTATTTTTAAAGCAGAAGATTTGGAAGGATTTAAAGAAATAGATGAAAATATTGAGGGAATAGATGATATTACAAAAGCTGAGGATGAGAATTATAAAAAAATAGAAGATAAAATATATGAAAATACTTTAGTTAATGATGATATGTTGAAATATATTTTTGATGTTGCGAAAGATTGTGGATTCGATGATTTTGAAGAAATTTATAAAAAAATATTTTATATATTTCTTAATAAATATAAAGAAGGAACTGATTTTGGAACGGTTAAATTTATTCAATTTGAACAACCAAATGATGAAGAAGTTCCTTTGGAATGTATTGTTAGTTTAAAACCCGAAAAAATAGAAATTCCTAATGAAGAAGATAAAAAACCTAAAAAAATATTTGAACATTTTTTTTCAGAAAGAACGTTAATTATGCCTACTATTTGTGATAAATTTAGAATTATTAATATAAATGGAGAATTTGATAGAGTATTTAAAAAAAATTTTTTTGATTGTATTGATTTTGCTTATAAATTCGATGATGAAGAAAATAAAAATAAATATTTAGAAGAAATTAATAATAAATATGAAATGTTATTGAAAGGATTATTAATTAAATTAGCTCAAACGTTTAATAAAGAAATAGTTGAAATGGGAGTTAATTTACCAAAAGAAGGAGAAGAAGAAGAAGAAGAAAATAAAGAATAAAAATATATTATATAAAATAAATATTTTTAATTATACTATTTTATAATATAATAATTATTAAAATATTTAAATAAATTAAGATTTTTTATTTAATTTTTCAAATGTTTTTTAATAAATAAATAATATTTTATTTAACTTTATATTTATATATTTTTATTTATATTATATACATTTAATAAATATTCTTTCAATTAAATTTTAATTAAAGTTGTAATAAAAATTTAGAAAATTTAAACAAACAAAAATTATCTTTATTCATTGCATGAGATTGAATTAAAATAGCAATTCCATAATAACCAAAAGGAAAAACAAAACTAATTATTATATTATATAAAACACTCATTCCCCAACTAAATTGAGTATTAGGATAAGTAACACAAAAACTAGTTACAAAATACCAAATAACAAATAAACAAATAAAAAGAAAAATAAAATAAATATAAAATTTACATTTTAAATGGTCATAAAATTTAATTAAATTACTTAATTCAATTGAAACATTTTCAGGCTGATCAATTAAATCTTTTTTATCATCAAATTCTTGACATTTTGTTTCAAATTCCATTAAATATTGAATAAATCTTATTATTATATATGAAGCTATTGTTGAAAAAAAACCAATACAAATTTCATTATACCAAATTGATTTTTTGTTTTTCATATAAAGTTTATGAATAAAATAATTTAAATAAAAAAACGTTGTAAAAAAAAAGTCAAATGAATATGTTAAAAGTAAAAATGAAAGTTTATATGAAAATATATCATATGTATTATGAGAAGTTAATAAATTTATTATTTTAATTTTATTTTTAATTGTAAGTAAATATAAATCTAATGAAAAATATTTTGATAAAATTTTTTTTTCTTTATGAAATTTAATATAATTTATTTTTTTTGTAGTAGGAATATCTTTTTCAATTGAAATATCTATTTTCTTTTTAATTTCAAAATCAAAACTATCATTTTTATTATTTTGATCCATATAATTATTATTTAAAATATAAGTTTTTGCATATTTTTTTCCAATTTCATAGTCATTAAAATTTGGTTTTTTTGGTGGATTTGCTTTATTTGTAATAAAATGTTGTTCAGTATTAAATAAATTATCATCTTTATTATTATTATAATTATTTTGATATATGTTTTTATTTTCTTTTAATTCATTATTAATTCTATCTATTTCTGTATTTAAATCTTTTAAATATGTTAATAAATCATTTAAATGTTCAAAAACAGGATTTTTTATAACAAAAACTATTGTGCTAATTAATGAAATAGAAATAAAACTAATTAAAAAATAATTTCCAAAATTTTTTTCTAAAAATATTTTTTTATTAAATACATTTTTAATATTAAGAAAATATTGAAATTCTTTATCATAATATAATTGTCCAGAATTTTTTAGTTCATTAAATGTTTCATAAACTAATTCACTAAAATTTCCTTTTCCTTTACAAATACATTTAACTCTTTCATTTGCAATATCAAATAAATAATCACCACAAAAATTTTCACATACTTTATAATCACCTTTATATATGTATTTATACCTATCATTTAATAAAACATCTCTTTTATTATTTGTATAAAAAACATTACCAATATTTTTATAAAATTCATTGTCTTTATAATTAATTATATCATATCCAAATTCTTTATATGTTTCATATGCAAAATTTATTATTGGATCTTTATCATTTAATTTTTTAAATATTGTTAGTTCAGCTTCAATGCATAAATTATTGTCTAATATTCTACCCATTTTATCAAAAATTATGTATTCAAATTGAGATGCATCTGTATTTTCTCTAAAAACATCTAATAATCCAACATAAAAATAATCACTATTTGTATAAGAATAACGATTTTTTAATATTGTTAAACAATTACTTAAATCAATTATTGAACTTCCTTCTTGATTTGATATTGAATCACAATCAGTTTTTCCTGCTTGTGTTGTATTACATAAATGAAACATCATTGTTTCTGACTTTATGAATACATTCGGCGGAGGATTTCTATATGAAATATAGTTACCAACATATTTAAATAATTCAGGCAAATCATTTAAGTTATAACAAGTATATAAAATTTTATCTAATATTGTGTTTTGTGGACACTCTGTTACACAATTATAATTATATTTATAAAATTGTAAACTAGAACATTTTGAACAGCTATTACATGATTTTGTGCATTCATTGTTAACCGAAACAAAATAAGGATATGAACTAGGACAAGAATCAGTACATTCTTTTAAATGTGAAGTTAAGTTTTTAAACCAATTTTTATCACATTTTAATACACAATTTGTAGATTTATATGAATCTCTTTCATAATTTGTTTTACAAGTTAAACATTTATTATCAATTTCATTTCCATTAGTTTCTGAACATGTTCCACAAGTTTCATAACATTTTTTAAATATATCAGTCTCAAATTTATATCCTTCTACTATTTGATCATTTTTAAAACACATTTTTGTATCATCTTCTAAATTAGAGTAACCATCTTTGCATACATTACAATTATGTTTTAAAGAATTTCCTGATTTTGAACATTTTTTACAAGAATCATAACATTTATCTAAATAATTATAATTATAATTTGCCACAAAATAACCTTCATCTTCACATTTACCATCAACACAAATACCATTTTTTAAATATTTATTTTCATTAATATCCTTACAATTGACACATTTTTTATTAATACTATTAGAATTATCCTGAAATGTATAAATAGGACAAGATTCCAAACATTTATTATTGTATTTAAATTTAAATGCATATCCTTTTGAACATGTTTCATCACAAGTAGTGTCTAATAAAAAATTATCATCATTGCATGAATTACATTCTGTATTAGTTGGTCCAAAACATGTTGTACATTTTGAATTACAATTTTTGTATTTTTTTTCTGATTTATCTAAATAATAATTTTCATCAATACTTGTTTGATCATAACAAACTCCATTGTTTACATCCGCTTTGAAATAAAAATTATCTTTACATTCTTTGCATTTTCCTAAATCATTATCTTTACAACATTTGCAAGTACTTAAAGTACATTTTTTATATATTTCATTATTAATTAATCCATATCCAAAAGGGCAATGATCAACACAATTATTTGTTCCTTCAATTTTAAAATAAGTAGTATTATCACAAGATTTACAATTATTTTCTAAATCATTTCCTGCTTTAAAACATTCATAACAAGTTTTATAACATTTCATAAAAGTATTATTTGATTTTAATAAATAATAACCTGGACGAGGAATTCGATTATCAATACATTTTTTTCCATTAGTTTCTAACAAAAATGAATAATTCTCATTACAAGTTAAGCAATTTGAATCGCCACTTCCTGAGCAAGTTGCACATGCATTATCACAATAATTATATTTTTTATCATTTTTATTTAAATATGTGTTTGATGGTTTGGTTTCTTCATTATAGCAATTATCTTTATCTTTTATAAAATAATATTTATTATCTTCATCACAACTCACACATTTATGATCTTCATCTGTTCCTACTTCATTACATGTTTTACATGAAACATAACATGCTTTAACTTCAATTGTTCCTTTGCATTTAGTTGATTTTAATTCTAATTTATTAATTACATAATATGTAAATTCTGTCGTTGTTATTGAATTTGATAAATAATTAAAAATAAAGGAATTATAATTTTGTTCTAAAACAATTGGATTTTCATTAAAATATAATTTTCCAACTGAAGGATTGTTTTCAAACATAATTTTCATATTTCCTTCATTATAATTAAAGTTATTTATAGAATTTCTTAAATTAATAACACAATTTGTATTTTTATAACATATTTTTGAATAATCATTACAAGTTATTTGAATTATATAATAAGAATAAATTCCTTCTAAACCAGTTTTTTTTGCTGTTAAAACAGAAACTCTTGAATTAAGTTGAACAATAGAAGGTAAACTAAATATATTATCATCTTTTATTGTAATTAAATCTCCAACCAAATTTATAACTTTTGTATTTGTTCCTGTATAAAAAAATCTTTGCATATAAATATATATGTTATTTGTGCATACTAATATATCTATATCAAATAATTTTCCTTTATCAAAATTTTTCATATTTGGATCACAACCTTTTAAAACTAAAAATGGTTCGGATGAAATAGAAATTTCTGCTGAAGAACGGGAACCAACTAAACAAAATATGTTAACATCATTGGAAAAATAACAAACGTAATAATTTGAATCATCTATTTCAAAAACTTTTTGTGCATTAGAATTAATACAATTTGGGATAATTTTTGTATCCTTTGAAGTTAAACTAATTTCTTCTATTAATTGAAGAAAACATGTATTAGATGTAGGAGATGTTGGAATAGCATAAACACATATTATGTAATTTTCAATTAATCCAGTACAATCTAATGTTTCCAAATAAGCAGCTGATTCTGATGTTAAAATACTATTTGAAGATAAATTAATATTATTTAAATTATATTTATATATCAAAATATTGTTTTCGTTTGAGATAGCTATATAATTTATATTATCTTTTGATGCTAATTTAAAAATTTTAACATTTTTACCAGTAAAAGATTCATAACTTTTTTGGAACTGTCCTGTTTCTTGATTATAAACATTTAAATAATAATTATTATCATTATCATCATTAATACTATACCATGCAAAAGTTAAATATATATTTTGTTTATCTCCTGAAACTAAGTAATCACTAAAATCAATAGTGTAATCAAGAGTAGAAAGAATTTCTTTAGATTCATAATTTGAAGATAATTTAATATAACAAAAACCTTTTTTTCCATAAGAAATTGCTGTTGAAGAATTGAAATAATATGTTTTGGGATTATCACAAATTGGATCATTAAATATAAATGGATTATCAATAGAATATATTAATTTAAAAGTTTGTAATAAAAATAAAAAATCGAAAATAATAACCATTTATATAATTTTTTATTTTCAAAAATTTTAACAAAAAATGAAAAGAATTTATTTAATTTTCTTATTTTTTTATTTTATTTAAACAATTTATTTAATATTTTTTTAATAATAAAAATTGAGTTTAAAAATATTGATTTTTTGTTGAATTTATGATAAATTTATTATTGTTTATTATTTAATAAAAAATGAAATGATATTTTAAATAACTTTTAAATAAAATAATAATGAATTAAATACAATATTTAAATTTATTAAAAATAATTTTTAAAAAATATTACTTCAAATTTTATATAAAAATTTTAATATAATAATACTTTATATTTTAATAATATTAATTTTCATAAAATATAAATTTAATAATATAAAATTATTAATTTCATTAAATATTATTTTATTATTATTTTAAATATCATTATTAATTAATTTTTTTTTATAAAATTTTTTTTTTTATATTTATATAAAATAATAATTTTTTAA
>JAEEGK010018171.1_pt1 | contig 15241 bp, 12 predicted proteins | sample 8958771 | NCBI WGS metagenome assembly JAEEGK01 (sample SAMN16246547, study PRJNA631951) | gut metagenome | biome: gut microbiome; feature: rumen; material: SC-attached | host: Bos | place: Iran: Karaj | collected 2018-10 | reverse complement strand
GTATGCGAGATCCAACTGACACCATGTCTGGCAGCCGGGATGCTGGACGCTCTGCCATACCTTTTTGACTATCCTTTTGGCTGCACTGAACAGACAATGAGCCGTTTCCTGCCCGCGGTTATCGTCAAACGTACGCTGACAAAACTCAACATCCCCGCCGAGACTATCGAAAATCAGCTTTTCGGCGGCAGAGAGCAAGACACCAAAGCTCCGGGATCGGGTACGAGAAAATCGTTTTCACAATTAGATGAAATCACACAGAAATCACTGGATCGCCTCTATGATCACCAGCACCAGGACGGAAGCTGGGGCTGGTGGAAGGAAAGCAGCGCCGATCCATATATGAGTGCGTATGTCGTCTGGGGGCTGCAGCTGGCCCGGTCTGCCGGAATCGATGTCAAAGCAGATGCCCTGAAACGCGGCACCCAGTGGCTGGATGAACATCTGGTCGCTTACGATGGACTGCCCCAGATCCAATGCTGGATGCTCCACGCGCTCAGCATGGAAACAAATCAAGATTCCATCAAGCACTACCGGGATGTCTTCGATCGCCTATATAAAAATCGAGAGCACCTGACCGCATATACCAGGGCATTATTGACACTGTCCGCTGTCAGACTGGAGAAAAACGAGGAAGCTCATATCCTCAGTCAAAATATCGAAAACGGAGTCATCCGTGATGACAATACAGACCAAACTGTTTTATTCAAACAAACAGACACCACCCAAACCGGCGGAAATGACCTGAACACCCTGCATTGGGGAGAGAGCGGCTACTGGTGGTACCATAATCAAATCGAATCAACAGCGTTCTCTATCGCCGCACTGATCGCGGCTGATCCACAAAGCCCGCTGATCCAGCCGGCTGTAAACTGGATCATCAAAAACCGCAGAGGCACTCAGTGGAACAATACACGAGACACCGCGTTATGTATATTGGCTCTCTGTGATTTTATCCAGACCAATAAAGAACTTGAAAACAGCGTGAGCTATTCCATAGAAGTCAACGGTTCCCCTGCCGGAGCCGGACAAATGAATTTTGGTAAACTCAATGGCGGCACAATGAAAATATGGGTGGATCCTTCCCTGCTCCATGAAGGCGATAATCATATTGTTATCACCAAACTGGAAGGTGAAGCTCCTGTTTACTTCAGCACACAAATCAAATACTTCAGCATGGAAGAACCCATTACAGCCGCTGGGAATGAGATTTTTGTGCGCCGCCAGTATTATAAATTGGATTCCATTCCAACTCTGCTCAAAGGACCAGCAACTCAAAAAACACTGCTGAAAAACGGTGATCATATTAAAAGCGGTGAGCACATTGAAGTCGTCCTGACACTCGAAAGCAAAAATGAATATGAATATCTGCTTTTCGAGGATATGAAACCGGGCGGTTTTGAAGCTGTACATCTGAAGAGCGGCGCACCGATCTTTATTCAAGAGCTCAGCGAAGCCGGCATCCGGCGCCGTGCGGCAGCCTCGATCCATTCCGAATTGATATCACCCGGTTTCAATCCGAAAATGCCGCCTTGGTGGAATATGATTTCATCTTCTGATGATGGAGATTACACAGGCAAAAGACTGTGGGTCTATCAGGAACAAAGAGATCAAAAAACGGCCTCATTCATTGATCACCTTTCGGAAGGTGTTTGGGAACTGCGCTATGAGTATCGTGCTGAAACACCGGGGCAATTCCACGCGCTGCCCGTCTTGGGTGAAGCCATGTATGTCCCGGAACTGCGCTGCAACAGCGATGAATCACTCATTGACATTGACGAAAGAAATGACTGAAAAATTTTCACCGGAATCCATTAATCAGCTGAATGAGGAATCCTTTATTTCCCGGCTGGGCATTCGCTGCACTCATGTAGAAGAAGGTCTGATGGAAGCGACTATGCCGGTAAATGAAAACAACTGTCAGCCCCTGAAGATGCTCCATGGCGGAGCATCGCTCACGCTTGCGGAGACATTGGCCGGATGCGGATCTTATGTTCTGGAAAAAGGAAACAAATGGCCCTGGGGAATCCAGGTGAATGGAACACATGTTTCCTCTGTCGTGATGGGTGACAGTGTCAGAGCCGTGGCAAAACTGATCCATAAAGGTCATTCTACACACCTTTGGGATGTCAATATTTACGCACAGAGCACAGGGAAACTGGTCTCAACAGTCCGGGTGACAAATAAATTGGGTGAAAAGAAATAGTGATGAATAAAAAAGAAGTTTCCTATGCCTTATTCAAACGACCCGGCAATGGAGATGTCCATCTATTTTTCCAAGAAAATAACCTGCCCGAAAAAATTCGCACCCTGCGTGAATTAAACAATAAATCGGGGTTTGTTATTGCTCCCTTCATAAACAGCATAGAGACTCCTATTCTCCTTTTACATCCTGAACATCAGTTGTGCGGTGCAGAAAAGATCATTTCTTTTTTGAACACGAAACGTGAATCATCCATTCAAGATTTTTCTCACACTCCATCTTTGCCATATTTGCCGGAGGAAAATGTGTTCCTGCATTACTCAAAGGCTTTTCAATCCGTAAAGGATCTCCTTACAGCAGGCAAGCTGGAAAAAATCGTTCTTGCTCGCACATCATCCATAAAAAATGAAACTGATTTAGATGCAGTTCGTTTCTTTTTCAATGCGTGTGAAAGTTATCCCGATGAATATGTCGTTCTGTTTCACACTCCTTTTACGGGAAGCTGGCTGAGCGCCACACCTGAACTTTTGCTGGAACACACAGGCGGCATAGCGCATACTGTTGCCATTGCCGGAACGATCACAAAAAAGGAACAGGAACTTTCAGGACAATGGAATAACAAAAATATTAAAGAACAGCAAATCGTCGCTGATTTTATTCGCACCCGTCTCCATCCATATCACATCACTTCCACTGTATATGAACCGATCCGTGTTCATTCGGGGAGACTCTCCCATCTAAAAACAAATTTCTATTTCAAGATGGAATCGCCAAAATTCCATGAGCAGGTCGGCGATATTTTAGATTCACTGCATCCAACACCCGCCGTTTGCGGTGTACCTCAAGAGATGTCTATGGGACTGATCCAGAAACTGGAATATCTTCCCCGTCTGTATTATTCCGGTTTTACGGGACTGCTCGATCTGGACAAGCAGACCCACTTCTATATGACATTACGATGCTTGAAAATGGATCAGGATCACCTGACACTCTATGCCGGCGGTGGTATACTTCCTATGTCGCAACTGGAAAAAGAATGGGAAGAAACCGAGGAAAAACTGAAAATCATGAAAAGCCTTTTTATTGCAGAATAAAATAATATGTACACTGATAAGCTGAATGTGCAAATCCTTGTTTCACTGCTGATCGAACATGAAATCAGTCATGTTGTACTATGCCCCGGTTCCAGAAATTCACCGCTGATCCATACGATCTCACAACATCCATTTTTTAAGTGCTTCAGTATTTTTGATGAGCGCAGCGCCGGTTTCTTTGGCTTGGGACTCGCTCAAAAGCTGCAGCGTCCTGTGGCAGTCTGCTGTACATCAGGCACAGCACTGGTAAATCTCACCTCCGCAGTTGCCGAAGCTAAATATCAGCAAATTCCCCTGCTTGTTATCTCAGCAGATCGCCCTTCCGCCTGGATCAATCAAATGGACGGACAAACTATTCCTCAACAAGGTATCTTTGGCAGTCTTGTCAGAAAATCCGTCCAACTTCCTGAAATAAAAAATGACGAGGATAGATGGTATTGCGAACGACTTATTAACGAAGCTATTCTGAATTTGATGCAGCATGAGTACGCGCCTGTCCATATCAACGTTCCTATCAGTGAACCCCTTTTCCAATACACCACTCCAGAACTTCCTTCAGTAAATGCCGTAAAACTTTGCCACACGCAAAAAACAATATCTGATCCGGAGTTTGTTCAGAACTGGGAAAAAGCTGAAAAACGAATGATCCTGGTTGGCCAACTTTCTCACAATCCCCAGCTGGAACTCATCATAGAACAGATATCCCGCCAATGGCACTGTGTCGTTCTTTGTGAACACCTGGCTAATATGCAAAATGTAAGTGACGCTATCACGCATTTTGACACCATTCTAAAAATATCCGACTCATCTGTTCTTCAAAAATTAAAACCGGATATTCTCCTTACTGTAGGCGGTCATATCGTTTCTAAGCGATTAAAGAAATTTCTCCGTGAATGCCGCCCAGTTCACTACCTGATCTCCGAATCCGGTGAACTGGCTGATACATTCCAATCCCTTCATGCGGTTATTGAAGGTAAACCTGAAAATATTCTTAAAAACCTACTCGATACTGTTCCGCATCCGGCTAATAACGCTGAAGCCATTGCCTATAAGATGCAGTGGAATTCTTTTCAGAATGCGCTGACCCAAAAAATTTCCGGCATTTCTATTCCCTGGTCTGATTTGTCAGTCATCCAACTGTTTCTTGCCAATATGCCGTCCAATACAGCTCTGCATCTGGCAAACAGCGGCACTGTACGCTACACGCAGCTATTTGATCTCCCATCCAACACACAAGTGTATTGCAATCGTGGCACAAGCGGCATTGACGGCACTCTCTCAACGAGTGTTGGATTCTCTGTCCTTCATCACGGGATCACCTATCTCATCATTGGCGATTTAAGTTTCTTCTATGACATGAATGTACTGATGTGTCGGTATATTACAAACAATTTAAGGATACTGCTTATCAATAACGGCGGCGGTGGGATTTTCTATCAACTGCCGGGATCAGAAAAATCCCCTGCTTTAGCAGAATACATTGCCGCGTCCCATTCAGTCTCCGCCAAAGGCTGGATAGTATCTCTGGGAATATGCTATCTTTCCGCAAAAACGGTGGATGAACTGCGACAGTGCATGATTCCTTTTACGCAGACTGAATCACATAAAACAGCCTTATGCCTGGAGGTATTTACAGATACGCTCTCTAATGAAAAGGCTCTCAAAACATTTTACGAAATTTTAGAAAACACAAGTCATGAATAAACGAGAATGGCAAACTATCAAGGAATTTGAGGACATCCTGTTTGAGTATTACAATGGCATTGCCAAAATCACGATCAATCGTCCCCGTTATTACAACGCCTTTACCCCGACAACAACTGCCGAAATGAGTGAAGCTATGGCTATCTGCCGCGAAAGGCAAGATATCAATGTCATTGTCTTTACCGGCACCGGCGACAAGGCATTCTGTTCAGGCGGTGATCAAAATGTCAAAGGCCGAGGCGGATACATTGGAAAAGACGGTATCCCACGCCTGAGTGTTCTAGATGTTCAGAAGCAGATCCGCTCTATTCCCAAACCTGTTATTGCAATGGTCAACGGCTACGCTATCGGGGGCGGACAGGTACTGCAGCTTGTGTGTGACCTATCTATCGCCTCGGAAAACGCGATCTTTGGTCAAACCGGCCCCCATGTAGGCAGTTTTGATGCCGGCTTCGGTGCATCCTATCTCGCTCGAGTTGTAGGACAGAAAAAAGCCCGTGAGATTTGGTTCCTTTGCCGGAAATATAATGCTCAGGAAGCCCTTGAAATGGGATTGATCAACAAGGTAGTGCCTCTTGAAAAATTGGAAGATGAAGTCGTTGAATGGGCTGAAACGATCATGCAGCACAGTCCGTTAGCACTTCGTATGATCAAGGCCGGTCTTAACGCGGAATTAGATGGTCAAGCCGGCATCCAGGAACTAGCCGGGGACGCGACTTTGCTCTATTATCTGACAGATGAAGCCCAAGAAGGGAAAAACGCCTTTCTTGAAAAACGCAGCCCCAATTTCAAACAGTATCCCAAGTTTCCATGATATAGCAATGCAAGTCAGAATCATCCCCAAGATTCTCCATTTCAAAAAACCGGCGGGAACTTCCCGTGGTGTATATCACACACGGAAAGTCTGGTACATCCTCATTCAAAAAGAGACTCGCTTTGGTATTGGAGAATGTGCGCCTTTGCCCAATTTGAGTTGTGATGATTTGGCAAATTACACCGAGCTGTTGACCCATTCGGCGCATCAGCTCTTGGATACAGATAATTGTGACTTATCAAATCTCCAAGATTTCCCTTCCATGCTTTTCGGAATGGAAACCGCCCTGCTCCAACTGAAAAAAAACACATTTGCTCTCTCGGACACGCCTTTTGCTCATGCAAAACAAGGCATTCCCATCAATGGACTTGTCTGGATGGGATCTTCTGATGAAATGGCAAAACAGATTGAAGAAAAAATCAAGCAGGGATTTCGCTGTATCAAGCTCAAGATAGGTGCCATTGATTTTCATGAGGAATTGAAGTTGCTTCACGGTATTCGCCATCGGTTTTCTGCCGATGAAATCGAGCTGCGCGTAGATGCAAACGGCGCTTTTTCTCCGGCAAATGTCATGGATAAATTGAAACATCTGGCTGAACTGGAAATCCACTCTATCGAGCAGCCACTTCCTCCTGGGACAATGATTCAGATGGACGAATTGCTCAACGATCCGCCGATCCCCATCGCATTAGATGAGGAGTTGATCGGCAAAAACACACTACAGGAAAAACGTTCTCTTCTGGATTCTATTCATCCACAATACATCGTCCTAAAGCCCAGTTTACATGGTGGAATGCGGGGATGCCGGGAATGGATCGCTGAAGCCCGTCAGCGCAGGATCGGCTGGTGGATCACCTCCGCACTGGAATCCAACATCGGCCTGAACGCGATTGCTCATTTTTGTGCTTCGATCATTTCTCCAATTGACTGTCAAACACTTCCGCAGGGGCTGGGTACAGGCCAGCTCTTCCTCGATAATATCCCGCTTCCTTTGGAAATCGATCAAGCGTCTTTATGGTTTCATCCGGCAAATGAACCAGATATCCAAGCCATTGCTCAAGCCATTCTTCAGGAATGAATTCTATCTGTATCAACAATATAAATCACACCCAAGAAGAAATTCTGGCAGGGAAAAATCTAAAATCACTTTCGCCGGATCTGATAGATTTTCTGCGTGATTGGTTCTCTGATGCCCCCGTCTTTCAAGTCAGAACATCCGGTTCGACCGGCATCCCCAAACAGATTTCGATCTCCAAAAAATATGCCATCAACAGCGCAAGAGCCACTTGCTCCTACCTGGGATTGAAACGAGGTGACAACTCTCTTCTTTGTCTTTCCACACAATACATCGCCGGCAAAATGATGATCGTGCGTGCGATTGCCGCTGGATTGAACCTGTGGACTGTCCCGATAGACGGACATCCCATGGCATCCTTTTTGAACTCACCCCACCCTCATTTTCATTTTGCGGCGATGGTTCCCCTGCAGGTCATCAACTCACTCCGAACCGAAAAAGAAAAAGATCTCTTATCACAAATCGATAAAATCATCATCGGCGGCGCGCCCATCGATCCTCAATTAGAAGCCGATCTGCAATTTTTTCCTAATACATTTTTATCCACTTACGGAATGACTGAAACTCTTTCGCATATCGCCATGCGTCCATTGAATGGTCCCCAGGCATCTCCGCATTACACAACACTCCCCGGTGTTCGCATCCAGACCAATACAGATGAGACACTCACCATTGACTTTCCTGACATTGGCGTGACACAGCTCAAGACACACGACCGATGCCAAATCGTTTCTGTTTCTCGTAATCGTGCTCAAAATTTTAAAATTCTTGGACGAATAGACAACGTCATCAACAGTGGCGGGATCAAAATACAACCTGAAGAGATAGAGGCAAAACTCGCCTTTCTCCACCCGATTCTCTGCGCTGTCACATCTCTCCCCCATCCTGTACTGGGTGAAACCATTGTACTGCTCATATCCACACAAACCTCTCAAAATCACTCCGCAGATGCGATAATATCTAAAAAATTGAATTGGAAAAGAGTCTCAGACCGCACTGATTTTCTGCAGCTGATTTCATCCCGTCTGACCAAATATCAGCTTCCCAAAGCCATTGGACAGGTAGAAGTTCTGCCCTTCACACCAAACGGGAAGATAGACCGTATAGCATTAAAACATCTTGCTTTCAAAGTCTTTGGAGAAAATCCATTTAAAAATCAAAATGCAAAAAGTGTTCTTTTTGCTTGTCAGAACGGAGACTTCTTCACACAATAGCTCTGTTGTTCAATGAAGCCGAACCGCTCATTTATGAAAAAAAGTCAAATTTTGAAAAGTTCAGTTGTTTGCAGTGCGGCCGCTATCCTGGCAGGGATAGCCTTTTCCACTGTACTGATTCCCTCTTCGTATGCAAAAACTTACAAAGCCGACATCATTGTCTATGGAGACACCTCTGCCGCGGTCGTGACCGCGGTCCAGGCCAAAAAAGAGGGCAAAAACGTCATATTAGTGGCTCCTCTGCCCCACCTGGGGGCAATGACATCCTCCGGTCTGGGATTCACTGATTCCGGCAAAGCCTATACCATCGGCGGGATGTCTAAAGAATTCTATCATCGGGTTTGGCTTGAATATCAAAAAGATACCTCCTGGACCTTCCAAAAGCGCAACCAGTTTGGAGCTTCCGGTCAAGGAACCAAAGCAATGAACGATGAAAATCAAACGCAATGGGTCTTTGAACCAAAAGTCGCTGAACGGGTTTATGATAACTGGCTCACGGAATATGATATAAAAACATTCCGCGGAGAACGGCTCGACCGTCAAAAAGGCGTTTTGATGAAAAAAGGCCGCATCACTGCGATCAAAACGCTGAACAAAAATAAATTCAAAGGAAAGATATTCATCGACTGCACTTTTGAGGGAGATCTCATGGCTGCTGCCGGCTGTCACTATACCGTTGGACGCGAAGCCAACTCTCAATATGGTGAAACTTATAACGGCGGACGCACTACTCTTGAATATAATGGTCACCACTTTAAATCAAAAATTTCTCCCTATAAGATACCGGATGATCCCAAGAGCGGATTGCTCCCTTTCATCAGTCCGGACAAACTGACTCCCAGCGGTCAAGCCGATAAAAAGGTACAGTCCTACTGCTATAGAATGTGCCTGACAGATTATGAACCCAATCGCATCCCTATTGCCAAACCGGAAGGCTATGACCCGGCAGACTACGAACTCTTTGCGCGGTACTTTGCCGCGGGAGAAAATCCGCCTTGCATGACGACTTCTGCCATGCCCAATTTTAAAACCGATTCCAACAACCATGGTGCTTTCAGTCTGGACTTCATTGGGATGAACTATGATTATCCCGATGCATCCTACGAAGAACGGGAAAAAATACTGGAAGCCCACAAACAATACCAACTGGGACTCCTCTACTTTCTCCAAAATGATCCTCGCCTGGACGAAAAAGTCCGTCAGCGCTGGCAGAAATGGGGGCTCCCCAAAGATGAATTTACAGATAACGGCAACTGGCCCTTTGCCATCTACGTTCGCGAAGCCCGCCGTATGATCGGTAGCTATGTAATGACACAAGCCAACTGCGAATCTACTAAAGAAACACCGCAATCCATCGGGATGGGGTCTTACAATCTGGACTCGCATAACACATTCCGTTATGTCACAGATGAAGGTTATGTTCAAAACGAAGGTGATGTGGAAGTCCGGCTGAAAAATCCGTATCAAATTGCATACGGCAGCATTACTCCACAGAGAGAAGACTGCACTAACCTGCTGGTTCCTGTGGCCTGCTCTGCCACGCATATCGCCTACGGATCCATCCGCATGGAACCTGTTTTCATGATATTGGGACACTCCGCGGCAACAGCGGCTTCCCTGGCACTTGATGCCAAAAGCGATGTTCAGGACGTCGACTACCAGAAACTGAAAGAAAAACTCCTCAAAGACGGTCAGATCCTGAGCGTTGAAACTCAAAAATAATACTTATTTTTAAACCAAATTATAACTATGAATACAGAATCAAAAAATACAAATCAATCTGGCGGATTTTCACGCCGCCAGTTCTTAGGAAAAAGCATTCTGGCCTCTGCCCTTGCGGGCACTTGGCTGACCAACAGCATCACCTCGGTGAAAGCTGAAGACAAAGCGGAAAACAAACCCGCTGAATACAAAGCTCCAGAGCTGACCGACAAAGATGCCTTTACCATCGTTGTCATTCCTGATACTCAGACATACATCAAAACCGCTCGCAATCAAGGTATCTGCGAACTGATGACCGCCTGGATCGCGGAAAATATCCAAAAATTGAATATCCTCACAGCCCTGCACGTCGGCGACCTTGTGGAACGCAACGGCATTACGGAAGAAGATCTGGAAACCAAAATCATGGACCAAGTCAGCTCACAGCAATGGGGAGCTATTTCTGCGGCCATGTCCCGCCTGGATGGAAAACTTCCCTACGTTGCCTGCACCGGCAACCATGACTATGGTATCCGTGCCGCCGAAAACCGCACCACTCAATTCCCCACCTATTTCCCGGCCTATCGCAATACCGCATGGAAAGGTGTTCTGGTGGAATGCTGTCCCAACTGCTTTGACGTAAAAACATTGGAAAACGCCGCCTACGAATTCACCACCAAACAGGGTAAAAAATTGCTTGTGATCTCCCTCGAATTCGCTCCGGCGGATTTCGCCATCGAATGGGCCAAAAAAGTTGTAGCTCGCGAAGAATACAAAGATCACTTTGTCATTATTCTCACACACTCCTACCTGCGTAGCTACCTGGAAGACTGTAAGATCGGCGGAAAAGAAGGTTACAAAGTCACCGATGTCAATTACGGGGAAGATATCTGGAACAAACTCGTCTATCCCGCAGACAACATCCGCATGGTCATTTGCGGTCACATCGCTCACCCCACCGACCCCAAAGGCAATGTGGGCTTCCGCCAGAGCAAAAACCACGCCGGCAAGACCGTCTCCCAAATGCTCTTCGACACACAGACCGTAGGCGGCGGCTGGCATGGCAATGGTGGTGATGGCTGGCTGAGACTTCTGGAATTCTCACCTGATCTCAAGACAGTCAAAGCAAAGACCTTCTCACCTCTCTTCGCCATCTCTCCCAGCACTCAATATCTGGCCTGGGGACACGAAGATTACAACGAATTTGAATTCGCGTTGGATTGATTCCCGCACATAAACAATAAAAGAGCGCAACCCCTTTTGCGTCCCTTTTATTAAGCTAAAAGACGCCATGAGAAAAACCTCTTGTGGCGTCTTTAATATTGCACCCGCATTGTCAAAAAATGTTGTTTTTGCAACTTATCCTCATACTTCAAACAAATGAAAAACACCGCACACTGCATATCTTTCAAACGGCATGGCAACATATTCCTTTGAAAAAAATTTCTAACGCATTGAAATGCGATAGGATTTGTGATAGGCTGTCGCCTGTAGATGAATCAAAGTATTTGATTTTCGTTACGAATTGAACACGGCTGACAATATGAATCAAATTAAAAATAAGCTATTGGAAATGAACGTATTGTTCATAATGACAGCATTTTTTACCCTTAACGTGGCTGTATGCTCCGCGGCGGACATTGAAAGCCGCATCGGTCTGGTCGTGACCGATCACATCCAAAATGCCGATGGCAAGGATGTGGCCGATGAACTGCAAAAGCTGATCGACAGCCATCCCAATCGTACAATTTATTTTCCTGATGGTGAATACCTTGTCAGCAAACCGATCTATACCCCGGCCGATCCGCGCAAGAGTGTCTCGCTGAGGCTGACGGAGTTTGCCGTGATCAAAGCCATCGGCGAATGGAAGCCCGGTGAGGCCGTCATCCAGCTGGGCGGGATCCACCCTGCCAATGACACCCGCACCAACGGCAGTAATTATTCCATGGAAGGAGGGATCGTGGACGGCAGCGGCATGGCCAACGGCATTTCTATCAACAGCGGCCGTGAAACAGCTATCCGCAATGTCTCCATCAAAAATACCGTGGTGGGCATCCATATCAAGCACGGTGCCAACAGCGGCTCCTCTGACTCGGACATCACCGGTGTGAACATTATCGGCACCGGCAAGACCAATTCCGTGGGGGTGCTGGTAGAGGGATACGACAACACTTTCACCAATATGCGCATCGGCAATGTCTTTACCGGGGTGCATTTGAAGTCCGGCGGCAATGTCCTGCGTAATATCCATCCTCTGTATTACTCCGACTACACGGATTACCTGAACAGCTGCGGTTTTCTGTGCGAGCGCGGCGACAACTGGCTGGACTATTGCTACAGCGATCAGTTCGGCATCGGCTTCCGCACGACCGGCAACGCAACAGCATTCTTCAATGACTGTTTCTGCTACTGGTACGCGGCCAAAGGCGGCACTCAAACCGCCTTCAAAGCCGATCAGAAGTTCAACTCCATCATCACCAATTTCAGGATCGGTTTCAGGGACAAAGGTGTGACCAATGTTATCCTTTCCGTGGGTGAAAAAGGCGGCACTGGTACACTGGACAACCTCTCAGTCAATGAATCCCTGACACAAGACGATACTTATAAAACCTATCTGGACGGGAAAGCCCGCAGAAAATAACTTTTATATTGAAACAATAAACTCTATACACACGATTATGATTATAAATAACTATATGGCTGAATTCATGGGGACCTGCATTCTCATACTGATGGGCAATGGTGCGGTCGCTAATGTCAACTTGAACCGATCCGGCATGAAAGACAGCGGTACCCTGATGATCCTTCTGGGATGGGGTCTGGCCGTTATGATACCGGCCTACATTTTTGGGGATCGGTCGGGTGCCCATTTCAATCCTGCGCTCACGATCGGTCTGGCATTGTGCGGAGATTTCCCCTGGATTGGCGTTCCCGGATATATCCTGGCGCAATTCCTGGGTGCGTTCTTCGGGCAATGGCTGCTTTATCAGGTATATAAAGATCACTTTAGCGCGACCAGCGATCCGGCGACCATCTTCAAATGTTTTGCCACCAGCCCGTCCATCCGCAATCTGCCGCGAAACTTCCTCCAGGAACTCGTGGCTACCTTCATCCTCGTTTACAGCATCCTGGGAATCAGCGAAGTTAAGGATCTCGCCGGCGGTGTGAACTATATCTACATTTTCGGCATCATCTGTTCCATTGGCATGTCCATGGGCGGTCTGACCGGATTCGCTATCAACCCCGCTCGTGACATCGGTCCCAGACTGGTCCATACCCTGCTGCGAATCCCCAACAAGGGTTCCAGCAACTGGAGCTACGCGTTCGTTCCGGGCATCGCCCCTATCGTAGGAGCCGCGCTGGCGGCAGGAGTTCACTATTTCATTTAGCCGCATTCAAAAAGTTATGTCCAAATACATCATGGCCCTGGACGCGGGCACAACGTCCAACCGATGCATCCTTTTCAATGAAAAAGGCAAGATTTGCTCCCTGGCACAGAAAGAATTCGCGCAGTATTTCCCTCAGCCCGGATGGGTAGAACACGACGCGAACGAAATCTGGCTTTCGCAGTATGCCGTCGCCTCCGAAGCCCTTGCCAAGATCGGAGCCAAAGCCTCTGATATCGCCGCCATCGGCATCACCAATCAGCGTGAGACCACGATCGTCTGGGATAAAGAAACCGGCGAGCCGATCGACCATGCCATCGTCTGGCAGGACAGACGCACCGCCGATTATTGCGGAACGCTGGTAGCCAAAGGCCTCAACGAAACATATCGGAAAAAGACCGGTCTGGTATTAGACCCCTATTTCTCGGCCACCAAGATCCGCTGGCTGCTGGAAAACGTGCCCGGTGCCAGAGAAAAAGCGGAAGCCGGACAACTCCTTTTCGGCACCGTGGAAACCTGGCTCATCTGGAAACTGACGGGAGGCAAAGTCCATGTAACTGACTACTCCAACGCTTCCCGAACGATGCTTTTCAACATCACCGACCTCAAATGGGACGAAGAAATCATGGCTGAACTGGGTATCCCGGCCAGTATGCTGCCGCAGGTCAAACCCTCCAGCTGTGTCTATGGAGAAACCCAGCACGACCTCTTTGGCGGCGGCATCAAGATCGCCGGAGCCGCCGGTGATCAGCAGGCCGCCCTGTTCGGCCAAACTTGTTTCACACCCGGTGAAGCCAAGAACACCTATGGTACCGGATGCTTCCTGCTGATGAACACTGGCCGTAAACCTGTTTTCTCTAAAAACGGACTCGTCACGACCATCGCCTGGGGACTGGATGGGCAAGTTGAATACGCCCTGGAAGGCTCCATCTTTGTCGCGGGCTCGGCCATCCAATGGCTGCGCGACCAGCTCAAAGCCCTCGACTCCGCGGCCGATTCCGAATTCTTTGCCGGGAAAGTTCCCGACACCAACGGCTGCTACGTGGTGCCCGCCTTCACCGGATTGGGCGCACCCTACTGGGATCCCTACGCGCGCGGCGCGATCGTCGGTCTGACGCGAGGAGTCAACAAATACCACATCATCCGCGCCACACTGGAATCCCTGGCCTACCAGACCCATGACGTTCTCAAAGCCATGGAAGCCGACTCCGGCATCAGTCTTTCCGCACTGAAAGTCGATGGCGGTGCCTCAGCCAACAACCTGCTGATGCAGATCCAGTCCGACATCATCCAGGCACCCATCAACCGTCCTGTCTGCGTGGAAACCACCGCCATGGGAGCCGCCTACCTGGCCGGCTTGGCAGTTTCCTATTGGAACAACAAGGAAGATGTCCTCTGCAACTGGGCCATCGATCGCATATTCACCCCTCAAATCTCCCCCGCCGAACAACAGCAAAAACTCAAACGCTGGAAAAAAGCCGTCGCCTGCACCCGCAGCTGGGAAAAAGAAGATTGATACTTTCTTCCATTCCTCCTGCTGTAAATCACCGCCCGAAAGCGGGAATGACTTCAAGCTGTGTCAACAGAGAAAAGATATCGGGAAGACCATGCTCATGAATGATCTTCCCCTCTTTAAACTCATAGATATTCATTGCCGTTACGCGGATCTTCTTTCCTGTCGCCGGTATCCCCATCAATGGTTGAGTCTGAGTACCGGTCATCGTATAACGTACAAAAACCTTATCTCCTTCAGAGATCGTTTCTTCTATCTTCCATTGGATATCCGCCATAGCACCGCGCATCATTGCCAACACCCCCATATATCCCTCAAATCCTTTCAACGGCTCTGAAGAAGTCGGAGCATAGAAAATAACATCGTCGCTGATAATAGGTCTGCCGATCGCCGCATCGCCCGTGTTGATAAAACGCAGGAATTGTTCGATCAGTTCTCTGTTCGATTTCATAATTCTTTGATTTTGAAGTGAATTATCCATTCCTTGGTATTTCGGAAAAGATGCGTTCACTTTACGATTAAATCATAAAAGGGGAA
>JAEEGK010018169.1_pt1 | contig 15241 bp, 6 predicted proteins | sample 8958771 | NCBI WGS metagenome assembly JAEEGK01 (sample SAMN16246547, study PRJNA631951) | gut metagenome | biome: gut microbiome; feature: rumen; material: SC-attached | host: Bos | place: Iran: Karaj | collected 2018-10 | reverse complement strand
TATGGAGCTTATGGTTTACATAGCTCTACTCGGAGGGATTGTCCTCATTGCAGGCCAAGCGTTCAGCGATAGTTCCAAAATGCGCGTCCGCACGCAAAGCATGCTGCAATCGTCCCAGAACGTCGGGAACACGGCGACGCTCCTCAAGGAAGACATCGCGCAGACAGGTGCGAAAAGTTCCAAAGCAGAGAACGACCCTGACGCCCCCACCGTCATGGATAATTTCGATATCAGCCATATCCATGACGTTTACATGGATCCCGACAACGTCACCGATACCGACAAGGATTCATCTTCATTCAAAATCGGGAAAAAATTCGAATCCGATCATGTCGGGGACACCATTACCATGCGCCGCCTACGTTATACCAGCTCGGGTCTATATGAAGCCGTTGAAGAAGTATCGTGGTTCGTCGATCAGGACAGCATCCTGAAAAGATCTTGCAAAAGCCTCATTGGTTTAGGAACGGAAGATTGTCCCACGGACAACCCGAACATCGTCGATATCGCCGAAAACATCACCAGGTTTACGATTACCCCGTCAAAACCGAGCACTACGGTCACGACGGTCAACATTCTCCCGACAAATAGCGAAACGGAAAAAAATTTCAGGTTTGTCGCTCGTTTTGGCGAAGAAAACATAGAACCTATCAACATGGATCCTGAAGAAGGCGGCGAAGAAGTCAGGCTTTCCGGTTTTTACATGAACTACGACTTCGATACAAACGAACCCTTCCATAATCCCGACATGATAAAGGCGAACCAAGTATTCCTCGCTACCACAGGTAGCGGAGTCGGTTCCTGGAGTTCACAATGCGAGAAAGTCACCTTGGCCCCATTCATCGAATATGAAATTTCGTTCACCATGCCTTATGACGTTACGAAGCCGGACAACAGCAGAATGTTCTGTCCAGGCCGCGACCACATGACCGTAGGCTTCAGATATACCGAAAACGGTAAAAAGCCCAATGGCATCAGCGATTTCCAGTTTTACCCGCCTACAGTCGGTGATGACAGGGATACCGGGTTCCGCAAAATGCGCTTTACCACAAAAGATACCATCAAAAATGTCTGCCTTGGCTTTACCTTCGCCAATTTTTCACCCATCGCCTCTTCAGGAAACATCAGCTTCAAGGAAGTCAAGCTAAAAAAAATTCCAAGCTCAAATTACACATTCTCTAAAGACCCCATCGCCACGGTAGACAAGAAAAACGTCAAGGCAATAAAGATGGAACTATCCATTAAAATAAATGGGGAAGAAGGCACACAAACCGCAATTATAGCCATCCCCAGCAACGGCCCCAGGGACTAAGGAGCACAGCCATGTTCAATAAAAAAGGTGTTTCTCTCATAACAGTACTTCTGTTCATGCTCGTAGCAACCATCGCCGCCACGGCGACGTTCAAATGGCTTACATCCGAAAACCGTTCTTCGGCGTCCAGAATGCAAGTCGAAGAAGCTCGACAGAGCGCCATCGCCGGTATCCAAAGTACAAGAGCATGGATGACCAACAACGCCAACGAAGTCGGAGCCGTAGTACGTCAATATATCGTGGGCGGGAAACAGCCCATATTGCTCAACAACCGCGTCACAGCCCAAATAAGCAGCAAGCAGAATTTCAACGTATGGCTCACTGGCATAAGCGAAACCAACGGCTTTTACAAGTTCAAAATTCTGTCCGAAGGTATTTCGAGAAACAATGCAAAACATACCGAAGCGGCGATAATAAATGTCTCCGGGCTTTATCAGGTAGACCCGCCCGTCATTGAAGAAAAAATGAAGAATATCGTTTATGACTACACTTATTTTGGAGGTTCGGTCAGAAACCACGGTGCAGTAAAAATGTCTTCCATGCTCATCAATGGAAACTGGCACGGAAACCCCATGGATATTGACAAGAACCTGGTCATTACAGGTAACGCAAGACTCTCCGGAAACAATGTAAACATCTATGGAACAGGTTGCTTCGGAGGTGATCTAAATGCGGATAACGGGCTTGACGCAAAAAACATATACACTGCCGGCACTGCAAAAAAATTTGGAACCAAAGGAACTATTGGCGTAAGCAACCATGCGTATTTCGATGGAATCGTCGAACAGGACGAAAACAGGAAAATTAGAATTGGTGGCAATATGACCGCCAATAACCTTGTACAGACTCACATGGGAAATGGTACATCATCGTTCACGGTAGAAGGGAACATGTGCCTTGGAAAGAATGCGCAAATCCAAATTGGCGAAATACAAAAAAAGACATGTGGAAATAACTGCGACTATAATTACCCCGTTACTTTCAAAGTTGATGGAGATGTCTGGATAAATCATCCCTACTCGTTTTATGCTCGTGAAAAAAACAATGGCGATTTTCACGGGAAATATGACAAAATTATTCTCGGAAGCAAAGCAAATTCCAAAGTCTATATCAAGGACGCTTACCCCTATAGCAGTTACAGTGCTCTACGCACCGCAAAAACTTTTGTCGAAAATGAAAATTTCAGACAACAATGTAGTCACAACGTTCCGGGGAATTCCAAGGGTTGCTACAACCGTACCGATGATGCGGCCAGAAAAACATACCAGTGGGACTATTGGCATAACGAAAGGAAAACACCTTACATCAACATTTCCTCGAGCCCCAATATGTACTATTTCTATTACGTAGAACCCGGTGTAACCGATGTCGAATTCAAGGAATACAACAATCCGGACTGGCAAAACAGTTCTACAGGTTCTTCTTGGAATTCACCGACGGCCATTGGCGCCTACCACGTCGGAGGGAACGTTTTTTACAAAAAAACATTCAACAACCAGGGACAGGCACAAGACGTCTGGAATGAATATAATTTCGGAGACGGAGTTGAAAAGAAACGCTCTCCTTATTGTTTAAAAGTCAATTCTGATAAATTCCGTCCAGAATGTCATGTGGCCCCATGGTTTAAGTCAAACGGAACCATCACACGGGATATGCCCTCCACAAAGCCAGTCACTTGCGCCGACTCCGTCAAGAACGTCTGTGACGAAATTTGGGAGAAAAAACCGGGATGCGATGGCGCAAAATACAAAGTTGACGACATTCTCAAGACAGCTTATGATAAATTCGAGCCTTTCGCCGAAAAGGGCTGCGCAAAGAACATCAAGGTCATGAGCAGTAATTTCGTTTCTAGCATGAACTCTTGCTATAGCGAAAACATGGCTGACGCCACCAAAAAACAAACGAATTTATACAATGGCTACCTGGTCGTGAAAATCAAGGCCCCTGAATTAATAGACCATAATGCCGATTTAAAGGGAAAATTTATCATCATCCTGGAAGAAAAGCCTCCTTACGGAAGAGAAACCAATATCCCGGCAACTTCCGGCGACAAGGATTTCGTATTTCTTTACCTGACCGAGGGCGCCAACCAGATCAAGAGCAAGGACTATAAAACATACAACTATTTCATCTATACCCCCAAAGACGTAGGAACGCAAACGCAGCAATACACCTCCGAAGGAATTCAAATCGAACCCAGCATAAACGGATTCCTTTTCGGCAATGCAAAATTCCATGGTTCCATTTACGCCGTTGCGGCCACATGTGCAAAAATATCGTCAATCACTATCAATACACCCATGGAATTCAACCAAGCCCTGATTGATGATTTAAACCAAAGCAGAATCATTTGTGCAGCGACAGTCACGAACTGCGGAGGCACTGCTTACAGTTCGTCATCAGGAGCCGCCCCGACAAGTTCCGTATCTGCAGAAAGCCTTATTGGAGGCAGAGACCCCTATTATATTTCCATAGCACCACAATTGAACGTCACTCTTGAATCCCAATACAAGGCCACAGAATCGACACCAAGTAAAAATGTTAGCGAAGTCCAGCCCTCCATCCTCGTTCTTCCGCGCATCATCTACCTTACAAAGAATGCTCCGGGAACACTGGCGGACTACTACTCCATATTGAATCTAAATGGAGCGAACGAAGTCAAGTCTCCGTCCAAAGTAACCTGCAACGGAGGAATCGCCACCACAGGTAAACTAACCACCGTCGGTTCCTACTTGGAAGAAGGAACATTCAAATGCGATTATACGACATCAAGATACGGAGCTGTTCCTTTTTATGTCGTTGTATCCAACACCACCGAAGATTTACCAGAGGTCAGCTTTACGACTTCATCCCAAGCTTTGAACCTAGGTGAATCCGTCAATATTTCTGTCCATATCGACAAATCTGCGGCCACCACTGGAGAAAAGCTCAAGTTCGACTTCTCCGTATCCGACGTTTCTCTGTATGGCGGCTGGTCCGTAGAGTTGGCTCCTTCAGGTGGAGCCACCATCACGGAACGTAGCGGTAGCGGTTCCAACAAACGTTACTATACTGTAGAAGTCACCCCCAATGCAACCGAAGAACAAAACATCAATCTTTTAAAAGTTACCACAGAAGAAGGCGCTGCAGATGGCGACATTTACGTCACCCTGAGTTCCCCGACGGTAAAATGTAAAATAGGCGGAAGACACACCCATCACGTTTATGTCATGGGGCACACCTCAATTAACAGGGGATCACTCGCTGATTACTGCGCGCGGTACACATGCGACGAAACATTCCGGGAAAAGCAACTATCCCCCGACTGCAATTACACCGGAGAGTGGGTGACTATAAGTGGCACCGGCTGTAGTGAGCATTTACCAAACAACAGCTGGTCTTGCTTGACAAACACTCCTCTTTCATTGGAATCCGTCAACGAAGAAAACATTCCTTCTAACTGTGAAGTCATTCTCCCAACAGAAAACAACACTATAGACGAACCTCAAAGTGGAAACAACTACACCTTGTACGCTTCTCTTGTACAGAAAAAAATAGAACTTACCGTAAAACTTAACGACGCCAAGGATGACGATACCTATATCCGCGTTTACGACCAATATTTCATGGAAGAACACCGCTGCAAAAAAAGTGAAAGTCCATGTACTTTCAAAGTCATAGCAGGTTCCCATGTCGTCATTTCACACGAAGATTATGGAACAGACAGAGAAGGATTCAACAACTGGATCTGTTCCGGTGACAATTGTCCAAGCCCAACCATCAACTACAACGAATATGAATTCACGCCTTATGGCGACCACACCATTATCGCCGAATACAACAAAGAATCCCACTGCTATTACGACGACTTTGCTAATACAACCGCATTCTGTCCAACAGATGGCGTTGATTGTATCGATACTTGCAGAACATCTCTCCAAGAGAACAAAGGCTGCAACCCAAGAAATACGACGCAAGAAAAGCCACATTGGCTTATGACGTACCACAACAAGGGTAAAGGCAACAACTCCGGTTACGAGCGACCCATCTTTGGTTCCGGTTCCATTTTTGCATCCAACAGTCAAAATGCAAACAACCAAAGCGGAAAATCATCTATAATCCTCAGAAACATGAACGCAGGGCAATATGGAACAATGAACGCCCTTGTGCAGACGACCATTTTGAATAATTCAGATCCGAATGAATACCTTAATACGGGACTCATATTCAGAAGCAATGGCAGCGAACATCTAGTCCTAAATATATATGGAGCTAGTAACGAAGGCAACAATTCAGGAAAATTGACATTCCGCGTATGCAAGGTTATCGGACAAGGAATAAACAGTTCATCTAAAAGCAGTTGCAAGCTCGTAAACAAGAAACCCGCCGCATCAGATATTTCCATAACAAGCAACTCGTTTATAAAGGTCGCATTCACAATCGACAACAAGGACTTGTTGACCGTCAAAGCCAGTACAGATGATAAAACATGGGAAGGCGAAATCAGCGTCAAGGACTTCGGATGTAACGACATCACGCATACATACGTCGGATTCAGTCTGGCGGATCCTGCATTCAAGCTTTACGATAACGGTTGGGCCTCATCTTCATTTGACGAGACATGCTGGGAAATTCCATCCGTGTCCTGTTCGTTTGCAGACAACTACAACGGTGAAAAAGTCCCCCTTGCCGAAGACGTAACGCCCAAGGTTCTCATGTCCAGCTGGTTTACCGAAAAGAACTGCACGACAGAATACCATTACAACGGTTGTGACAACGAAACGTCCTCCAAGATAAACTGTACAGGTCCTCATGGAAACGGAGAGCCGGGAGAAATGGGAGCAGTTCTTACAGGTGACGCCTACAGATTCAGCCAAGAAGGCGCTCACGGTTACCTAATTGAAGAAGGCAAATTAGCACAAGATGCATCCGTCAAGGTCGTTTGCCCCGGTGACCAGACAAGTCTTGACCTGTCACAGGACCACTACAGCTGCGGTGCATTCTGGGTTGGCGACGTATATACTTGCTCCAATGAGATTTCTATATACAGCGGACCTCTGTATTTAAGCGAAAACACGACGCAGGAATTTACATTTGACGCCACCAACATGCGCGGAGCAAGCCTTCATATCCATATCGAAACAGACGAGAATGGCCCCAACAAGCCTCTCAACGCAAATATCGAAGTCCAGTTGGAATCCAGTAACGGGATGAAGAGTCTTACAAGAACAATCAACTCCACAGGCCCTCAAGAAATCAGTGTTGACGTTCTTGCAAACACCATCGGTTTCGATCCGCAACAAGTAACCAAGATGTTCATCAAGAGCAATCAAAACATCTACCTCAACGACATAAAGATTGAAAGCAAGTGCAAGGATAAACTTGAATTAAAGTGCAGTGATATAACGGCAGAATACAAAAATGACGGATGGCATATCAAGGTACCTCCTCAAAAGAAATCTGTCAAATGCACTTATACACCTTCCGATGACAACATCGAAACCAAGGAAAATATCATTGGCTGTACGGAAACAGTTCTAAGATACAAAGCGGGCGGTGGTTTCGGATTCGGTTGGATGACCGGTCCGATGAATACGATAACTTTCGATGTTACGGCAACGGACAAAAACGGTGCCACAGTCCAGTGTTCGAACATTTCTGGTGGAAATATTACCGGCATGTATCCGACATGTCGCATTCCTGAAGACAAGCAGAGTATTCCACTCGGCAATCCTCCGCCACCATTTATTTTCAAGGGATCGGACAACCCCATGTCTATGCTTTTTGACTTAGTCTATAAAGTAAGACTTGACGGTGAACAAGTAAGTTCAGGCAACGTCAAGAGCAACGTGGAAAAAACAGTAAATATCGACAATAGCATATCGCTTAGTAGTGGAACACATACATATGAAGTGGAACTATGCTTTAACGGTACCAATTGTCAATCCTGTTCAAAGGATTTTGTAGTTCAAGACCCCGAGCAAAAACTTCCAAAAATCAACTCTTGCAGTGTTAACAAGAACGGTGAATTTTCAGTCGTTATCACCAACGATGATGATGTCGAATACTCGTACGCTATTGCCGTTACAGATGTAAATGGAGTTTCCATAACCGGGACAAACGGCACAAGTTCAGAAACGAGTCTTTCTTACACCTATACACCAAGATTAGCCGGGCAATATGGCTATGGAATAACAATAAGCGGTGACGAAGAACATAAATCTTGTTTGGCGTCACTCACGGTAACTTCTAATTTATCAGTATCCTGTCCAGGAAATATCAAAAACCAGAATCCCAACAACGCAATCAATATAACGGCATCGGCATCTAACTGCGGTGAAAGCTGCTTCTATAAGATATTCGACGCTAACAGCGATAATGAAAGAGCATCTTCATCAGATCCTTCACTTTCGTTCTACGACGTAAACGGAACAGGTACCAAGAGCTACAAATTGCAGGCAACGGACTCCTACGGCAACACGAGCTCTTGTACATTCAACGTTTCCTTCGCAAGTGCCCAGTCTTCTGCCGCTGTCGCTTCTAGCAACAGCAATACCGGAAATACGTCTATAGCATTCAAATTCACCCAGACTTGGACAACACTAGCCCAAGGCAACTACAACGTCAGATGCATTAAACCAGACCAATACACATCGACACGTTTGTACTGTAGATGTATTGATAACCAAGGCTATAACTGCAACGTGGAATACAATGGTAAAAAGACAAGCATTGCAGCTAACAACGGAAACGGACAAAGCGTTGATGGAGAAAGTGACAAATGCGAAAACGTGGAATCTGCGACATTAAAGGTTCTTGCCCCGAGTACATCTGGTCTAAGCTGGCAACATTCACAGAAACCAGGAATTGAATGCAGATACAGCTACTAAATAATCTTCAATAATATTCTTCATCCATAGCTCCCCCGCCGGGGAGCTTTTTAAATTCTACTGACAAGCGTTCAGCACGTCGGTCACGATGCTGTCCATGAAAATCCAGCCTCGGCCGACAAGTTTCAAGAAACCGCCCTCAACCGTCGCGAAGCCTTTTTGGACCCATGGTTCATAGCCATCAGCCGAAACGGGAATGCCACTCGCAGCAAGAGCTTTCAAGTCTAGCCCGGAGCGTTGACGCAGCGAGAGCCACACGCGTTCCGTCAAAATGTCGTCTTTATCGAGTTCGTCGTATGTTAGCGAGGCATCCGGTGAACCCGCATTCACGTAATCACGCCACCGCGGATACATTTCTGGGGCACAAAAACGGCGGCCTTCAAAAAAACTGTGAGCCCCCGGCCCAAAGCCTATATACTCGCCGCGGTTCCAGTAATTTACGTTATGCAAACTTTCGTCGCCTGGCTGTGCGAAATTCGAGACTTCATAACGAGCAAAACCTTTTTTTTCAAGAATTTCGACACCGCCCAAATACATCGGCTCGTACAAACTATCGTCTATTTTTTCTTCGCCACGCGCCACACGACCGCCCAAAAGAGTCCGCTCGCCCACATTCAGACCGTAAAAGCTCAAATGCCCGAGGGGAAAATCCGATAAGCAATCGACATCGCTCAAGAACGAATCCACCGACTGTCCCGGCAAATCGAACATCAAGTCCGCCGAAACTTTCGCCTGCGGAAGCGAGGTCAACAACCGCAACGCTTCAAAGCCACGTTCCACCGTGTGCCGGCGACCAATACGGTCCAAAAGTGTCTGCGAAAACGTCTGGAGTCCGAGACTAAAGCGGCGTACCCCGCACGAAAGCGCTGTCTGAACAGACTCTTCGGTACACGATTCCGGATTGAACTCCATCGAAACTTCATCCAGTTCGCGGACACGAACACCGCACTCGGCGAGCACCGCAAAAATCCGTTCCAAGCAAGCACCCGGCAAAATCGAAGGAGTCCCGCCACCAAGATAAAGCGTCCGCGCCTGCGAGAGAGCGCCCTCATGAGTCTCGTTGAAAACGCGGATTTCACGTTCCAGCAGACCTGCATATTCCTCGAACAGCCGAGCATTTGCAGGCATCACTCGAAAATCGCAATAATCGCAAATTTTCGCACAAAACGGAACGTGGATATAAATACCGAACATAAATTCTTCTCACCAAATATAATTTTTTCCATATGCAGATTTTTTTTCACTTTTTTCAGGCATTTCCCTTTACAATCAGAAAGTTTATTTCTATAATTGGGTCACCCCGCGGGAATAGCTCAGTTGGTAGAGCACGACCTTGCCAAGGTCGGGGTCGAGGGTCCGAGTCCCTTTTCCCGCTCGAAAATAAAAGAACCACTTTCACAGTGGTTCTTTTATTTTTGTATTGGACATGGGTCGGACCCGAGAAGAGGGGCCGACTAAATTCTTTCGTGGGCGTAGCCCGAGGGAAGAATTTAGGACTTTGAGCGCAAGCGAAAAGCCCCTTAGGGTGAGGAGTCAGCCCGTGCCTTAGCACGGGTGACTGACGACGAATCACTAAATTCTTTCGTGGGCGTAGCCCGTGGAAAGAATTTAGGATTTATCGCGTAGCGATAAACCCGTAGGGCGGCGAGCCATCCGCGTAGCGGAATATGGCGAAGACGTCATTCCCGCTGCCCGCTCTAAAACAAAAGAAGACGCTGCAAAGCGTCTTTTTTGTTTTGTAACTAGAAGCCAGGCGTTACGGGCTGGCGCATGAAGCCCGTTAGAAGGGGTGATGAAAGCCCCGGCTATGGATTGCTTCGTCACGACGTTCCTCGCAATGACATGCGAGGCGAGTGCTGCAGAACCGCTTGCGAGTTCTATTGCCGAGCCGATGCGTTCATGCGTTCTACGCAATGACGTGCGAGGCGAGTGAAGCAACTTTGCATGGACACTGCCGGGGCTGCAATCAGGGGGAAGCCTCCCCCTCCCACCTATTTTTAGAACGCCATTTTGAGTTTGAGATCAGCCATAAACGGAGTTTCTGTTCCAATTACAACGCTTTTGCCAAACGCGGTCTTCGCAGAAGCCTGCACTGTAAGATTCGGGGTAAACGCATACTTTAAACCAACATAAGGGTAAACCGCATATTTCCCCGTAAGATTGTCGTTGTATCTTTTTCCAACTTCATTTTTCCCAGTAATATGGCCCATTAGCACCTGAACATCAGCACCGACAATCGGAGTCAAAGGAATGTTCAACTTAAAATCGGCCTCAGCACCATAATTCAATCTCAACGGAGCAGAAAAATCATCATCTGTCTCCAAGTTTACAGATAGGCCCACTTCCGAACCGAAATCAACAATTCCGAAATTTTTAGAAAACTGAGCACCAAAACTGAAAACCCACACATCGTAATAATTGTAACCATGACTTATAGGAACCAGGACATCCAAGAACACGTTCACAGAAGGCACAATTTGGTATCGCGCCATAAGTTTCGGATTATCAAGGCCGTTGTCGTTGTTCATAGTCAAATTCACATAATACGGAAGAATTACGCCCAATTCCAAATTCGGCAAGACCGTATAACGGGAGCCTAAATAAGGCTTAAGTTGCATGAGATCATAAGATCTCTCATAGTCAAAGCCTATTCCAACCACAGTTTCGCCCTTGTGATTTTCAAGGACAGGGAATTTATCCCAAGTTGCAAAAGATGCGGTTGCACAAAATGCAGCGGCGAGAAAAATTTTTTTCAACATATATATCCTCCTATTTTTATTTCTGTAATTTTTTTTCAAGGAATATACAAAAACCTGCAATTTGCAGAAAAGCAATTTTCATTGTTTTTTAATGATGTTTTTGCGTTCAAATACAAAAAGCCCAGCTTAATTGCTGGGCGATGTTTTATAAAAAGCTCATTTTGTTTTATCGCTTGTTACATGAGGCTAGAACAACTTTTATTCATGTCACTTTTGTCATAAAAATATTTTAAACCACCTGTAAATTCACTTCCGCAAATTTTTGTGGAAGACGGGCAACCATTACAACTTATACTTTTGCCATATCACGATAATTTCATATCGCTCAGGCGAGTGCTTTCGACCCTGTCAAATTCCAGCTGGATTTCGGCGGAGGGTTCCTTGGTGCAGAGGCTCACAACGACAATCGTCACGAACGAAAGCACGAAACCCGGTACAAGTTCATAAATCTGGAAGATTTCGGCGGAGAATCCGGAGAGGTAGAATTTCCATACAAATGTCGTGATGCCGCCCACAAGCATACCGCTAATAGCGCCTGCAAGAGTCGTGCGCTTCCAGAAAAGTGCAAGCAACATAATCGGGCCAAATGTCGCGCCGAAACCGCCCCAGGCAAAGCTCACGAGGCTCATCACCACGTCAAGGAAGCTCTTGCCGTGCTTCACGCCGTCGGCACTCGGAGCCCCCTGCATCGCGACAATCACAGCGACAAGCGTAATGAGGACGACAACGCCGCGGCTCACCCACATCACTTCCTTGTTGCTTGCGTTCTTGCGGAACAAGTGCTTGTAAAGGTCGTTACTGAACGCAGATGCAGACACGAGAAGTTGCGAGTCGGAAGTACTCATAATCGCAGCGAGGATTGCGGCCATGAGAATCGCGGCAATCGCCGGGTGGCAAAGCGCTTGGCAGAGAACCATGAAAATGCGTTCCGGGTCATCAACAGTAATGCCGTGAGCCGTCACGTAATAGCGACCGAGAAGGGCAATCATCACAACTGCGCCGAGGCAAATGGTCACCCAGGTCATAGCGATGCGACGAGAATCCTTGATTTCTTCGGCGTTCTTGATGGACATAAAGCGCACGAGGATGTGCGGCATGCCAAAGTAGCCAAGTCCCCACGAAAGGCTAGAAATCAGCGCGATAAGCCCAATGGACTTGCCCGTCGTTGCGTTCGTGAAAAGGCTCATCAAGTACGGATTCTGGGCGTTCACGGCGTCAATCGTCGAGGCAAAACCGCCCGAGCCGCTCATGATCATCAGCGGAATCACAAGCACCGCGACAAGCATCATCAGCGCCTGGATAAAGTCCGTCCAGCATACGGCAAAGAATCCACCCATGAACGTGTAGCTCACCACCACGACCGCACCAAGGATAAGTCCCGTCGTATAGCTCATGCCGAAAATCGTTCCGAACAACTTGGCGCAGGCGACAAATCCCGAGACCGTGTAGAACAAGAAGAACGCGAGAATGAAAATCGAAGCAATGACGCGGATGATTCCCTTCTTGTCGCGGAAACGGTTCGAGAAAAAGTCCGGGAGCGTAATCGAGTCACCGCAGAAATGGCTGTACTTGCGAAGCCTGCGACCGACGATTTTCCAGTTGAAGTACGTGCCGATTACAAGCCCAATGCCAATCCAGGCTTCGGAAAAGCCGCTCACGAACACGGCGCCCGGGAGTCCCATCAAAAGCCAGCCGCTCATATCTGAAGCCTGGGCAGACATCGCGACCACCCACTTGTTCATGCCGCGGTTACCGAGGTAATAAGCGTTCAAGCTGTTCGCCTTGCGAGAGAAGTACGCCCCGATGCCAAGCATCATTAACAGATAAAGGATAAAGACGACTAACGTCATGTGAACCTCCGATTTTTAAATTTTCCGCTTATATCGTTTCGCGAAGTTGGCGGTTATAAACAATACGCTTGCCTTTCACGCCATCGGTTGCGCAAACGTGATCCACAGGCGGCTTGAGCAAATTCGCCACGAGATGCGCCGCGACAGTTTCTGCACGCACCGGGCGGAAATGCGCCGGCAACCATTCCGGATGCGCCCCGAAAAGCTTTTGCATCAACTCTTCGCCAAAGCGCTTGTCCTTGTGCTTCCCTAGAAGCAGCGACGGCCGCACAAGCGTAAGCGACTCAAAGTTCATCATCGTAAGGCCTTCTTCGAGTTGTCCCTTCAAACGGTTATAGAAGAACGGCGAATGCGAATTTGCCCCCATGGAGCTGATACAAATGAAATGCTTTATGCCCTGCCGTTTGGCAAGCGCCGCCAGCGTGAGCGGCAAACGCAAATCAATTTTTTCCTGCGCAGCCTTGCTCCCCGCCTGCTTGAGCGTTGTCCCCAAGCAACAAATTACGGCATCGCAACCGCTAAAATTTGCACAAACACTAGATGCCCACTGTTCTTCGGGGCGAGCCGCCAGCAGGCCGTCAAAATCGACAACATCAAAATTGAACTTTGCAGCCCCCCGCAAAAAGCTCATCTGTTCCAAATCAGGAAGCGAACGCACAGGGCAATACACACTCTCGGCCTCGTGCAACTGAGCTAGCAGACGCACGACATTCTTACCAACAAGTCCTGTAGAGCCGAGGAGCGCTATTCTCATTGAGCGGATTCGTCCACTTCGTCTCTAGGAATCATCCAGCCCACTTCATCGCCACGGACTGGAAGCGCCGTCACAGCGCCAGCTTCATCGACAATCACGGCAATTCCCGACAAGTAATTAACCCAACGGAACGGCGTTTCATAAATTTTCAGGTTAATCGTTCTATTCGAAACGAATACAATCAACGGCTCCACCAACATGTCATGGCTCACAAGAATACTTACACGCTTCCATGCCGGCATGTTTGCAACAACCACTTCATTTATGAACTGGTTTCCGCGTTCAAACAAATCATAGAAATAACTTGGAATTGTCGCAGCCACAATCGCATTCGAATAAGGAACGCCATAGGCATACTGAGCAATGTATTTCGGATTGCCGCCTCTCGACGAGACAAGAGCGTCCAAGGTATCGCTGGGCACCGTCAAGAAATAACCACCATTAATGTCACTCCACGTCACGACTTCAACACCTGTTTCGCCACGGCCCGCGGCAATATTTTCGCAAGTCGCACGAGTTCGCAAGAAGTTCGTCGAAGCATAATAGAACGATTCATCACTCACGAGCTTTGCACCAAGCGTCTGCGCCATCTGGATACCAATCGGCGTCAGCGACGATTCCGTGCCCAAATTGTTCTTTTCGCGCTTGGAATGACGAATGACGAAAGCAATCTTGCTCGTCTTGGGCACAGCCTTATAGACATCGCCTATGTCATAGAAACCATCTGCATCCGGCGCAAGCGCGAGCGCACCTGGAGTTGTCGCAAAAGTGAAAGGTCCATTGTCGACTGGCGGAGTTACGGCAGAACTTGCAGGCGTAGCCGCACCGGACGAACTCGGCTGAATATCAGGGCCGACAGGAGCGGTCTCGCTCGAAGTTGCACCGGACGGAACACTTGTGGGAACGTTTTCAGCAGAAGACGACAGATTCTCTACCGGCTGACTAACCGGCGGTTCAGCAACACTCGAAGAAGAAACTGCACCTGTTGGCGGAGCTACAGGAGGAAGAGCGCTGGAAGAATCGTCGCCACAGCCGGCAAACATGCAAAGTCCCACAAATAGGGCACTGACCAAATACTTAGCAGAAAAATTTTTCATTCTAAAATTCCTTAATGACCATCAATTGAAATTTAAATTATTCCCTAAAAATTTCACGTAAAAGTTTCATAAACACCGCTAATAAGCGTCAAAATTCCATGAATCCGCTCATTTCAGCAAACTTCAAGCGGTTTTCCGCAAACGCGTACCTATAAAACAGCAAAAAACAAGGATTTATAGGTACCTATACCTCGTTTAAAGCGGATTTTCCAACGTCAACAGCACGGGGGAACCTATAAAAAACACCTAAAACAGACTTTTATAGGTACTCAACAAAACAAAATCAAGAAAATTTCTGTTAGTTTATACAAACATTTCGTAAAACGTACCTATAAAAACCATTTTTAACAAAATTTATAGGTATCCACACCATCTTTTTTGATAAAAAACGTATATTATAGACAATCCCGGCTTCCCCCTGATACATCCAGAATGAGGTCGCCGGGTGATCCCTTGTTGATGTATAGCCTGGGTGGTCATTTTTTTAATGAGGCTGGATGTTATCTAGTAAATATTGGTTCATTGTTTAGCGCCTTGGAAGACGAATGTTTTCAAGGCGGTCTTCCAAGGTGGTTGTGGCGATTCACACAAAAATTTTGG
>JAEEGK010018168.1_pt1 | contig 15242 bp, 8 predicted proteins | sample 8958771 | NCBI WGS metagenome assembly JAEEGK01 (sample SAMN16246547, study PRJNA631951) | gut metagenome | biome: gut microbiome; feature: rumen; material: SC-attached | host: Bos | place: Iran: Karaj | collected 2018-10 | reverse complement strand
CACCACTTTTAATGTCTTCTTCAAATTCATTATTGAAAATATTTAATTAAATATAAAAAAAAGAAACAATAATTAACATTTTTAAATATTTTTCATCATAATAATAATTTAAGTTAACTTCTTTTTAATTATCTTCATTAATTTGTTTGTTTTTACTTTTAATTTTTCATTAAACTTTTTTTTTTAAATTTTATTATATGTAAATTAATAATTACTTTCATTATTTTTTGATTAAGAGAATTAATTTTGGATTCAAGAGAATTTAATATTCTATTTAAATCTCATAAATAGAAAAAATTTATTTTTAAAAAATTAAATGTTTTTTATTGGAAATATCTTTTAAAATATAATTTAATTAATGTGTGTTTTAAATTTAAAAAAATAAAACTTTTATACAATAAAAATGTTTATTTATGAATAATTAATTTTTTATATTTATTTTTTTTTATTTCTTTTTGTATATTTACACTTCATTTTTTTTCATTTTCTGATACACAACCTATTTTGTAAAATTAATTCTATATTGTTTCATTCAAGCTATTATTATTAACTTTTATTATACTAATTTTCTTACTTTTTCTTTTTCTTTCTTTACTTCTGAATTCATTAAATAATTATTTTCTATTTAAAAAAATGAATATTTCATTCTTTAGAAAAAAACAAAATATCTTATTTTTATCAATAATAATATCATTTGTAACTATAATACACAATGAAGAAGTAAAATATAATTATTCTTCAATATTAAGCCATGAACCAAAAGTGACGGTTGATTTTATATTTGATGAAAATTATAAAGAAAAATCAGAATCATACACATCACAAAGTGATACTTTTGACAAATATTTTTTTACATATTATGAGACAGAATTACCTTTATATAATGGTGCAAAAATGGCATGTTATATTCCAAATAAAAAGCAATTATTAACTCTTGAAGAAAATGAAGAAAAAAATAAAACTTTAATATATAATTTATCTTTAGATTATGGATATATTTATCTTAGAGATGTTAATAGTCTTTGTTTTACTTCTTTAATTGAAAGATGGTATTATAAAATTTGTCCTTCTAAAAAAGCAGTACAAACTCTTTCTTACAATAAAATAGATGAAAAAACTGGAAAAGAAGTTATTGAAGTCAATAATTTAGGGTATTCAAAGAATTATACAAATCTTTTAAATGAATATGAAATATTTAATAAAGAAACTGGATTTAAACTTAAAAAAGAAAATGAAAATCAATTCAAAAACATTATTGCTATAAATAATAAAGTTGTTAAAATATTTGATAATGAAGTATTAAATGAATTTTCTAAAATTTCAAAAAATATTTTGGTTGTATCTTATCAAATTCCAGATTTATCATTAACAAAAAGGAAAGATTTAAAAATAAATCCATCCAAACTTAAAAATTTAACCATTGAAGAATTCCTGAAAAAAAACAAAAATTTTAGATCAGCAGAATTACAAAGAGTAATGTTAAAAAAATTAAATAAAAATACATTTTTATTAGATGAACCATTACCTGAAGATGTAAAATATGGTTCAATAAAAATTATAAATCAAGCAGGAAAAGATTTAACATATGAAAATGATATATTTGTATATCAAGATGTTTTATATTGTAATACTTGTAATTTTCCAAAATGTGAATATAATCAATGTTATGTATCTGCAAGTGTATCTGCAAGTAACCCAGAAGTTAGAAAAGTTATTCAAATATTAGAAGAAAATTTGGTGTTATTAGATGATTTATTCCCAGGTACTTTTGAACAAACAAAATATGCTCTTTGGTATGGAAATGATTTTAAAATTACTTATGGAAAAGGTGTTATTACAGACACTTTAAATACTAATATTCAAGGAAGTTTTGTTTTAGATTCTCAAAAATATAAAAAAGGAGACTATATTATTTTATTTAAAAAAGAAATCAAAAAGAGAAAAAAAAAGATAACTAATTTAATAGCTTTTAAAAATATTTTTAATAACACTAAATATTTTACTTGTGAAATTCAAAGAATTGAAAAATATTCTATAAAAATTGATCCTTTATGTATAAAAAATTTTCATGAAATTGATATGGCAAAGAATTATTTAATTGTTTCAAAAATGAACACTCAATTTAAAAATAGAATAAAGTCAAAATATATAGACCCATTATATAAAATTTCAAAAGTAAATATTAATAATTTAAATAAAATTTCAATTCCTTTCTCAAGAGATACAATATATTATTATGAAACTATATCGCCTATTGAATTTGATGTTCATTTTACTTTATCTATAATTAATAAAATTAAACCTTCATATATTAGTCTTTATTTAACTAGTAATAAAGATGAAGTTAATCCAAATGATTATGAAATTATATTTAATGCTAAAAGTGGTATTTTAATTAAATCAATAAAAGATGATCAAATTATCACTTTTTATACAAATGAAAGAATGAATTTATTTACTACAAAATTACAATGTGATATTATTTTAGTAAATTCTACTATTTATATTAGTACACTTGATAATGAATATGAAAAACTTTCAAGTATAAAAATTAAATACAATTTAAATTCAACAAATGCAAAAATTAATTATATTAAAATAAATGAAAAAGAAAGTTCAAATTTAAAATTTCTAAATATATTTTTTCAAGAGAAAATAACAAATGAACATAAAATTAATATATTTTTATATGAAAAGAAATATTTTTTTGCAGATAATATTACATTTATAGATTATTTTGAAGGAGGAGATTATTGTGAAGCAATAAAAGCAAACAGAAAAGTGAAAGTAATTTATTCATGCGATCCAACTGGAATTAATTCAATATATGTAAAAGATGTTCATGAAGATGAAAAAAAATTATGTGAATATACATATTATGTTCAATCTAAATATTTATGTAATCCAAATGTGATAATGAAAAATGTAATTAAATCAGCAGATAATCCTGTAAATTGTATACCTAAAAATGATAAATATAATCATAATTCAGAAGATTTTTTTAAATAAAAAAATTTAAACAATAAATTATATAAATAATTATAAAAAAATAAAAATAAAATATATTAAAAGTTTATAAAAGTGACTAAGAGATGATTTTTTGGAAGATCTGAAGTGCTTTTTATTTAAAAAATGAGAGTTATTGGGCCATGAAACCTCTACATTCAAATGCTCTCCCAGCTCTATTAAAATGCTTTTTATTATTTTTATTCTTCTCATTCTCTTTCTATGTATTTATTTTTTCTAATTCAATAATTTATTTATTATTTTTATTATTTTTAATTTCTTTTTTTTATTATTTTTTTTTAATTTTTTTTCATAAAAAATATTATATTAACATTATTTAATGTCTAATTTGGAACTCTCAAATACAGATTCTCCTAAAGTTATCCATTTTTCTAGTAATAATTTCTTATCTTTTGGTAAATTAGAAGATTCTCAAAATCCTATTTCTTCAAATCCTGTGAGTAATTTTGAATTAATATCTAATGATAATAAATCTATCTCTAACTCTCAAACTTCAAAAAAATCACCTAAATTTAATATTCTTTTAGAAGAAAATAATAATAATGATTTAAATGATATAAAAATATATTCTCCTATTATTAAATCATCTAAATATAAATCTTTTGTTTCAAATAAAAAAATTAACTGTGAATCTAGTAATTATCAATTTTTAAAGAAGAAAAAAAAACTTATGTCAAGTGAAGAAATTGAACTTGCTAAAATTAAAAAAGAAAAAGAAGATTTTAAAAAAGAAAAATTAAAAAATGAAAAAATATATAAAAAAAGTAAGAAATATATACCTATGACAATTACTCCTTCTCCTTTAACAATATTAAAACCTTTTCATTTATCAAGTTCTTATTCTTCTAAATATTTAAAAAACAGAATGAGTTCGACTGATTATGAAATTAATAAAATAAATAATAAAATCAAAGAGAAAATTAAAAAAAAATGTGATGAATTTCAAAAAAAAGAATTAAAATCTTTTTCAGAAAAAAAATCATTTAATTATTTATTCTATAATGATATAAGCAAAAGAAAAAATAATAAATTTAGTTCTCCAATTAATTCAAAAATTATTGAAAAAATTAATAATAATCCAATATTAGCTTTTAAAGAAAATAATTCTTTTTTTTCAAATAAAGAATCTTTTTCTTTGACATATAAAAAACAATGAGAAAAGAAATAAAATATAATTAAATTAATAAATCAAAAATTTTAATATAATTTATTTTAATAAATATATATGAATTTTTTACATAAAAGGAATATTTGACTTAAATATGATGATTATTTAAATATAAATTATAATAAAAATATTTTTTAACTTTTCAATTTATGACTTTTTTTTATTTTAATATTTTTTTAAAGTGTTTAACATATTATTAAATAAATAATAAAGAAAAAATATCAATTATTATAAATAACTAAAATTAAAAAATAAATTTCTAAAGAAATTTTAATTTTTAAATAGTTTTAAAAATTGCTTAATAATCATTAACTTTAATACCCCATAATTCGGGAAGATATTTAATAAAATAATTGACATTTTCTTTAGGCATTGTATAAAACATATTTTTATGAATTTCAATAAAATCAGATAAATCAATGAAAGGTTTATCCATTATTACAAATTTTATTGCCAAATCTAATTTTCTTTGAGCATATTCTTCTTTTTTATGGAAAATTTTAACTAAAGGATGTTTTTTAATATCAATGATACTCCATAAATATTCAGGAGAAATAGTTTCATTTTCTCCTTTAATTACTTCAAAAGTATCAGTTACATTTTCAATTAATTTTAAAGGAACTTCATCTCTAAAAATATTAGTAAATCTTTCTAAAGAAACTTGTTCTCCTGGATTTGTTCCTATAAATTTACATAATTGAGATTGTTCTTGAGAGGTTAAAAAAATTCCTAATTTTCCAAAAGCTTCATCTAATTTAATTTTTTGTATTTTTCCATCTCCAGTTCCATCTATTGTTGCTATATAAAAAAATACTTCATTTAATCCATATATTCCTTTATGTGATCTCATTTGCATTTTCATTTTTGCTTTTATATTTTCTATTGTATTAACTACATCCATTATACTTTTTAAAAATTTTATTTTTTTCTTTTTTATAAATATATTATGAAAATAAAATTTAAAAATATCAAATTCATAAATTTATTTAAAGAATATAATTTTTATTTTATCATTTTTATTGAACTATTCTTTGTCCATTTGCTGAAAGAACTCCACCTCTTTTATTATAATTGTCATCATAATTTTGATTAAAATTAGGATTATTAAAGTTTTGATTATTAGGATTATTGTAATTTGGATTATTAAAGTTTTGATTATTGTAATTTGGATTATTAAAACTTTGATTATTAGGATTATTATAATTTGGATTATTAAAACTTTGATTATTAGGATTATTATAATTTGGATTATTAAAGCTTTGATTATTAGGATTATTATAATTTGGATTATTAAAGCTTTGATTATTAGGATTATTATTATAACTTTGAGTAGTAGGATTATATCTTCCGTTATTTACATAACTGTTACCTTTATAATTCTCATTTGTACCATAATTTTGATTTGGAACAACTTCTGTAGCTTTTTTCATTTGGTTAATGTATTTATTGTAATAATAATCATCTACCGGACAAGTAATAGGATTATGTCTTAATTTAGAATCTCCTAAATAACCACCTGAACTTTCATAATCAATTAAAGTTTTATGTTGTGAATCCCATCTGAAAAATCTATTCATATCTTTATCAAAATAGTCTTGTTGATTTTTAGCAAATAATAAAGAATCTCTGGCTTTATTATATAAAGGAACTGGTCTATTAGGATAAAAATAAGCAGGCATAATTAATTGTGGTCTCATATCTTCATTTGATTGATTTAATTTATTCAAATGATCAATTTCGTTTTGATTATCTAAATATTCTTTATATAATCTTTGATTTCTCAGTTTTTCCTCTAATTTTAATCTATCAAAATCTTTTTGATCATCAATAGGAACATAAGTATCATCTTCTTTTTGATTTTTTAATTTCTTCTTTTCATCAGCCATAATTTTATTAAATTCATAATCATTCTTTGCTTTAAAAGCATCTGGATTAATTGCATCTCCATATAATCCATTTAAATTAGATAAATTATCATAAATCTTATCATTTAAACCTTTTATATGATCTTTATATCCATTATCATTATCAAAATCTATATAATTTTTTTCATCATCTGGTTCCTTTAATATCATTCTTCTTTGATTTATTAAATCTAAATTATCTTTTTGATTTTGAAGTTCTTTTTGTTTTCTTGCATCTGCCATTTCTTTATCTTTATCTCTCTCATTTAAATTAGCTAATCTTCTTCTTTCTTCTTCAAGTTCTTGTTTTCTCTAAAAATTATAAAAATATTTTACTCTTAACTCTTCTTCTTGTTTTCTTCTCATTGATTCATCTTCATATCCTTTAACCATTCCTTTTAAAAAATTTTTTCTATCCATTTCTCCATAAGCATATCTATCATTCATATAATTTATTTTCCTTTGATATTCTTCCCATTCTTTTTGAGTCATATCACCATAAGGTCTTCTTAATGATGTTAAAAAATCCAAATCTTTTCTATATTGATTTATTTCTCTTTTTCTAAATATTTCTTCTTCTCCAAATTTCATTCCATATGGTCCCATGTTTCTATAACCTGAAGACATTGCTCTTTGACTTTTTGGATCTGTATTATTTCTATTTGGATTTGTATAATATTGATTTTGCTATATTTAGAAAGTTAAAATTGATTTTTTTACATTATTATTATATTGTCGGTTTTCCATTTTCATTTTAATTTTTTATTCATTTAGGTTTTTAATATTTATATAACTTAATTTATATTTTAATTTTTGTTTAATTATTAATCACTTAAATAAAGTTAAAAAGATAATAAAAATGGAAAATGATAATATAAAAAATGAAAATGAAAACTCAGAAACCAATGAAAAAACTGAAGAAACTAATTCTGAAAAAAATGAAAATCAAAATTTAATTGAAGATATAAATACAAATTCCAATCAAGAAAATGATTTAAATTTAAATAATGCAAATAAAATCCAATATGACTCATTAAATAACGAGAATAATGAAATTAATACAAATATAAATATTCAAAATAATAATTCTAATGAAAATGATTTTATTAACTATTTAAATAGTTTGGAAAATATTTCTGAATATATGGATGTTGAAGCCTATAATAAAGTATTTATTAATAGAATAGTTCCAGATATGAATATTGTTTTAAATACAAGTGTGTCTCCTAATGCTATTAATTATATCAAAAAATTATTCTATTTTATTTTAAAATATTTAAAAATTAGATTAAATTACTTAAAAATAATGACAAACGAAGAAATTTTTCTAATATTAAAAATTATTCTTCCAAACAATCAAATTTATGTTTTTAATGATTTTTATCAAAATGATATTCAATCAATAAATATTCTTGAACAAAACATTTTATTTCCTATTCTTCAAAATATATGTCCTCAAATGACTCATATTGGTAATTCATATAAAAAAATAATGAATACTTGTGTATTATATAAATATATTCTTGAATTTCTGTATCAAGAAAATTTTTTAAATAAATTTTATGAAGAAATTTTAATAAAACCTGAAATCGAAATGATTTTTTTTTATAATTGTTGTTGTAGTCTCTCTTATTGTTTTTATTATTATGATAAAGAATATTTGCTTAAAGATAATTTAGCAATAAAATACATTAAATTAATGAATCAAAGATTTGATTATTTATTATTAAATGAAATAAAGGATAATAAAACAGAAATGGGAGTAATTCTCTTTAATAAATTAATGATTGATTTAAACATCACTAATAAAGTTTATTTAGATTTAAAAGATGAATATTTAGATGATTTTAAATGTTTTTTATCAAAAGATTTAGAATATTCATATAAATATTTAAAATCAAATAATTTAGAAACAAGAATAACTGGAATTTCTTTTTTATCAAATTTATGTGTTACTATTGAAAATAATCAATTATTTTCTCATTATGATAATTATCAAGAAATTATTGAATTAAAAAAGGAATGTTTTCTAAATTTTTTATTTAAAATAGATTTTTATAATTTAATTTTTGGAGAAAACATACATGAAGCAATTTTATCAAGAGCTTCTCCTTTATTAGTTTTTCTATATAAAAATAACAAATTATCTTCAGAAGATATTACAAATTTATGGAAATTTTATCAAGAAAAACATCAAAGTATTGGAGAAAGTATTCTTAAGGTTTTCAGTGAATTAATTCATGTATTTTCAAATGAACATTCAAATTTTGTTTTGAAAATTATTTCAGATATGAATTATAAAGATATCAATGAACATACATTAAAAATTTTAGAAAATTTTAATTTTGTTAATGTTAGAAATGAAAATTTATTAAGAATTTTATTTAAATTTTCAAATGAAAATTCTTATTATAGTGGATTAGCAGTAAATGTTATTTTAAAATGTAGGATTTTATTATGTAATATTTTATTAAAAAAAGAATATAAAAATGATTTAGTTAAATTTGTTAAAAAATGTATTTATGGAATTGGATGTAATAACATTGTTAATACATATTTATCTCTATTAGACACATTATTAAAAAATATTAAATTAAATGATAAAAAAGAAATATATCAAGCTTTTCATCAAAGTATTGAAGATTATACAAGTCTAATTAAATATTTAGATACCAAATTGACTTTAACTTCTACAATATTATATGCTTTAATAGATATAAAAAAAGAAATTTTATTTTTTTCTTCTGAAATTGATAATATACAAAAAAATATAATTAATAGGAAAAATGATGTAGAAAATCTTTTAAATGTAAATGATATAATGAATGATTATGATGAACATAGATTCAATTTAGAAAATGAAAATCCAAAAATAAATGAAGAAGTACATAATCAAAATAATAATATAAATAATAATCAAAATCAACATAATAATTTAGACTTAACTCAAAGTACAGAAAAAACTTTAGAAGATAATAATCAAATTGACATTGATAATGAAAATATTGATATGAATGAAAATGAAAATTCCTTTAGTTCTATTTCAACTGATATTTCAAATATTGAAAAAACTAAAAGAATTATTATTCAAAATTTTATTGATTCTTATCAAAAAGAATTACAATTAAAAGATTTTTCTTTAAAAGATAATTATGATTTTGTCTTTAGAAAACTAAAATTAAATTTTCAAGGTCAAAACTATTATTCTTTTATTACTCTTTTATTATCTTTTTTAAAAAGTTTAATTTTTACATCTTCTTTAACTTTAACTAAACAACAAATTGAATTTTTATATATTATATTAGTTAAACAAAGAGTAGATGAAAATGAAGCTAATATTTTTTATAATTTCTTTTCAGAAATTATTAAATATCAATTCTTATCAAAATCAAATTTTCTTTATGAAGAAAATATTTGCTATTTATGTTTAGATTTATTTTATAAAGATGATACTTTATTAAACGTAACTTATCCTGCTTTTGATTTAATTAAAAATTTCTTTATTTATATAAATTCAATTCATAATAATATAATGTTTAACACTAATAGTAATAGGATTGTTTCTATTAATAAATTTGATTGTTTAAGTTCTTTTAAGACAATTTGGAGGATTTATTTATTAACTACAAATGAAAAAATTGCAGAAGAATCTTTATCATTATTAAATAATATTGTTTCAATAGTTTCTAAAAATATTGATGATAGAAAAATGTTATTTGATGATATATTTAAAGAATTATCTATTTATCAAACTTATGTTTTAAAATATCCAGAATTTAAACTAATAATAAATAAATTATTAGGATTGTTATTTACTTTAAATGGAACAAAATTAAATCCAGTTAATGAAAATAATAATAATATAAATAATAATACAATAAGTTTAATAATTAAGAACAATTACTTTACAAATGATGGTAACGAAAAAAAAATAGAGGTTCCGAAAAACATAATTATAAGTGATTTAAAACAAAATATTATTGAAAATGTAATTTGTCCTAGTAATAATTCAAATTCAATACTAAATATTGATCAATTGAAAAAAAGTATATATCAAACAGGAATAATGCTTCAAAGTAAAGGGAAAATATTAAAAGATAATTTTAAATTATTTGATTATAATTTAGAAGATAATTCAAGAATAATAGTATTTAAAGATGATCCTGTATTTAAAGGAGGAGAAATAAATGAACAAATAATACAAAATGGATTAATGCAACTTAAAAATATTTTTGATTATATAGAAGATGAAGTTTTAATAGAAGCTTTAAAAAAACATAATGGCTTAATTGATGATACAATAATTTATTTAGCTGATGAAAACCAAAATCATATTGAGGATTTAAGAAGAGAAATTGAAGAAAGAAAAAAAAAGAAATTTGATAATATCATTGAAAATGAAAATAAAAATAATTTAAATTTCACTGAAGCTAATATAAATTTATTATTATCTTTATTAGATATAAATGATAAATCTATTAATTTTTTTGTTTGGAGATTATTTTCTGAAGTTCAATTTCCTGAATCAATATTGAAAATTATTTTGACAAAAAATTATCAAGAAATTTTTGATAGTAAAAAAAAGAAAAACCAATTATTACTTTTAATAAAATTAATTAATAGTATAATTTTTAAAGATGATTATTATACTTTAATCAATTTAGACTCAGAAAAAAGAAATGAATGGATTAATGATTTAATAAATAATAAAGAAAATATGAAAATTCTTATAAATTTTATATCTTCAATTTTAGATAAAACTGAATCACATTATGGAATTGAATTAAATATTTTATTTATTATATTAAATTGGTTAAGTGAAATTATTTGTAAAAGAATAGATTATATTTCCGATAATAATTTAAAAAAACAATTATCAGATATTATTGCTGAATTTTATGAAAAAAAAGAAATTACCTTTAGTTTAATTAATAATAATGTTTTAAATAGTTTTAATGATATTTTAAAAGAAAATAAATTAGATGAAATTTTATGGAATTTAATAAATAAATTAGATGAAAAATTAAATAATAATAACGATGAATTAATTGAAAAAATATTTATTGATTTATTTAATATTTTAATTTTATATTCAGGAATGAATTTTGATATTATAAATCCACTTTTAATTAAAGAATATAACACAAATATAATAATTAACTTATTATTTTCATGTAAAAGAAAAAATATAAGAAAAAATGCATATAACTTTTTTTATAGTGTATTATATATTTTACAACAAATATCTTTTGAACAAGATAATATTATTAATGCCAAAAATTCAAGAGAAATTGTAGTATTACATATAATTAATAATTATAAAAAATTATTTAATACTGAAGTAGTATATTCTGAATATTTTATTTTATTACTTGGAGATATGATTTCAAAGTCTGAAGAATATTTAAAAGATAAATCACTGATAGATTTTAAATATTTAACTCAATATGTAATTCAATCTATTGTTTCAATATCTGAATTAGATATAATTAACGAAGAGAAATTAGAAAGTTATCTTCATTTATTAAAATTTTTATGTCGAGAAGATATTATCAAAGAGTGTTTAAAAGAAAATTTTGAGAATAATAAAAATAATTTATTACAAACTCTTTTAGATTGTTTATTTTCATTAAATTCATCTAATTCCTATAAAAATTTTTTATACAAATATAAAATTAATAGTGTAAGAAATCACTCTTATGATTTATTATTAACATTTCAAAAAATTAATCCAATATATTCTAAATTTATTCTTGATAAAGTAATGTCTCAATTTAATAATTTTGAATTAAATGAAAATTATATCAATGAAGTTGATATTCCATTTAGAGATAAAGAAGATAAATTAATTGGATTAAGAAATTACGGTGCAACATGTTATTTGAATAGTCTTTTTCAACAATTTTTTATGAATCCTTCTTTTAATCATATATTATATAAATTTGAAATAGAAAAGGAAAATTCAGAATTTTCAGTGATTTCAAATATGCAAATTGCATTTGAAAATTTAAGAGAATCATGGAAGAAATATTATACACTAATTAATTTTATAAAATCATTTAAATGTGCATTTAATGGAGAACCAATAAATGTAAAAATACAACAAGATTCAGATGAATTTTTAGCAATATTATGTGATGAAATAGAAAAAGAAGGTAAAAAATATAATATGGAAAATTGTTTAGAAGAGTCTTTTAAAGGAAAAATTTCAAATGAAATTGTATCTTTAGAAAAAGAATATCCTTATTATTCATGTACAGATGAACCTTTTGTAAAAATAACATTAGATATTAAAGGTCATAGAACTTTAGAAGAAGCACTTGATTATTTTATTAAAGAAGAAATTTTAGAAGGAGAAAATAAATATTTTGTTGATAAATATAATAAAAAAATATCAATAAGTAAAAGATGTTCTATTAAAAAAATGAGTAACACTGTAATAATTCATTTAAAAAGATTTGAATTTGATTATTATACTTTCACAAATAATAAATTAAATGATTATTTACAATTTCCTAAAGAAATTAATTTTAAAAAGTGGACAAAAGCTTTTTTAAATGTGAATACAAAAAATGAATCAAAAATAACAGAAGAAGAAAAAGAAAATTTAATAGAAAATAAATTAGAATATCAATTAACTGGAATTTTAGTTCATTCTGGATCTACTCTTGCTTCAGGTCATTATTATTCTTTTATTATGAATCAAGAAAATGGAGAATGGTATAAATTTGATGATACAAAAATTTCTAGTTTTGATATTAAGAATATTGAATATGAATGCTTTGGAGATGATAAAGAAAATAATAATAATAATAATAATTTTTATAATTTTCAAAATTGTCATAATGCTTATTTATTGTTTTATACTAGAAAAGAAAACTTAAATTGTAAGAAATTTAAAGATGAAATTAAAGTAAATGAAGAAGTTATTAATAAAATGAAAAAGGAGAATGAAGATTTTTTAAAAATGAAAATATTTGTAAATAATGATTTTTATAAATTTTATAAAAATTTAATTGAATATGAAGTTAAAATGGGAAACAAAGAATTATCAGAAAAATATGAAAATTATTTAATGAAAATAAAAATGGATAATGAAGTAAAAGAATTAGTAGATTCAGTGATTTATTCAAATAAAGAAAATTCAAATGGAAATCAGCAACCAAAAAATATAAAAGAAATATATGAAAAATGTAAAGAAGAAATAATTCTAAGAAATAATATATTAGAAGAAGAAAAGAACATAAAGATTCCAGAACAAATAAAAAAATTAGAAAAAATTCCTCAAATACCAGAAGAAATATTATCCAAATTTTTACTTTATTATTATACAAACAATAATAAATAATTAAATAATTATAATAATAAATAAAAAGGAAAAGTATTTATAAAATATTTTTTTAAATGAAATATATATTATAATTTATTTAAATTAAAAAATCATGAATAATATTCTTTCTATATTAGAATGTTGTAGTCATCCAAAAATAAATGTAAATAATGAAACATTAATTCATCAATCATCAACAAAAAAAGTTACTGAAAGACCTAAAGCAAATAAATTATTTGAAAGTAAAGCAAATGAAAATAAATTAAAGATTAAAAAAGAAAATCCATTTGAAAATAATAATGAAACAAGAGCATCAAATGAATTAATATCTCCTCGTTTTATTGAAGATGGAAAATATGAAATGAGTTCAAAACTTTCTTATAAATCAAAAGATAAAAATTTAAACGTTTTTTCATCTTTTATTTCATTTTCAAATTTCCCTATTCAAATGTCTCCTACGATTGAAAAAGATAATAAAGGAGTAATTGGTCCTAAATTATTATTATCTGGAGAATTATTTTATGGAAAAGAAATAATTATAAGTTGTGATGGAATGATTAATGGTTTAAGAAATAAAAAAGATAGTCAAACTTTTTTTGGATTAAATGATTCTGTTGATTATAAAGGAACTTTTTATAATGATTTTGTTATTAATTATATAATGGAAAATGATGAAGATAATCATAAGAAAAAAAAAAAATTTTCAACTGGAAGAGTTTTTAATATTACTTTTCAAAAAAACACAAAAGATTATAGTCTTTATATGATACATGATTCACTTATTATATATTATGAAATCAATGACTTTGTTTATTTCAAAAATGATAGAGATTATTATTTATTATTAGGAAATATATTTATAACAATAATAACGAAAAAAATAAATAATTTAAAAGGAGTAGAAATAGAAATTGAAAATGAAGAAAATAAAAATCAAATATATACATTTACAGAAAATGAATGTCCAATAACAATAGGAAGAACTAATTGTAAAATAACAATTCCAAAACCTTCGATTTCAAAAGTTCATGGAATGATAGAATTTTCAAAAGAATGTAATATGTTTTATTATAAAGATACTGGAAGTACAAATGGTTCTATTTTATTAGTTAAAGAAGATGATTATTTAAAATTAAAAGGAGAAATGAATTTTAAATTAGAAAATATTCCGTTTAAAATTATGGAGTTACCTTAAATATTATTTTTAATTATATAAATAAAAGTAGTAGTGTAATATTTTTTAATTATATAGAAATTATAAAAAAACTAAATTTGTTCAATTTTATATTCTGAAAAATATTTTTAATTAAAATACTTTATTTTTATACAAGAACTCCTCCACTTTCTTTATTATCTTTATTATCTTTTTTATCCTCACTTTTCTTAGCACTATTTTCTCTAAGAATATCACCATATTTCTTTTCAAATTGAGTTAAAATATCTTCTTGTTGTTTCATAGATTTATTAACAACATCTAAAGTTGCTTTAATATTTGAAATTTCAACTGAAAGATCTTTTTTAACAGTTGCTAAATCTTTTTCAACTAAAACTCCTCCAATTTTTCTAAAGCATCTTCTATCATCTGTTAATTTCTCTATTGTAGATGCTACTAAACTAATTTATTTTAAATTATTAAATTATATATTTACTTATGTTCTACTAATTCTTGTTCAATTTCTAATGCTTTTTGAAAAAAAAGAGTATATTTTTGCTTAGTTTCATTATATTTTTTAATTATTTCATTATTTGTTGGTTCTTTTGGTACTTCTTTTTTTTTTTAAGACATGAATTTAATATTAAATTTTTAAATAAA
>JAEEGK010018163.1_pt1 | contig 15243 bp, 11 predicted proteins | sample 8958771 | NCBI WGS metagenome assembly JAEEGK01 (sample SAMN16246547, study PRJNA631951) | gut metagenome | biome: gut microbiome; feature: rumen; material: SC-attached | host: Bos | place: Iran: Karaj | collected 2018-10 | reverse complement strand
AGTTGGGATAATAGACATACTTGGCCACTTCACCCAAGTTCTTGTAGGCTTCCTTCAAGTTCGGGAGGGCGTTCTTGTATTCGGTCTTGTTGTTCTTGTTCACCCAATTGGTGAAGTCTTTTTCAAGAGCCACCTTGCTCTCGCTCACCTTGTTTTTGCGGAGCATCTTGCACTGGCCGATGAAATTCTTCCAAGTGTTGGCCAAACCAGCATGGTTGTCGGCATACATCAGGTTGATGTGTTCGTCGACCTTCATGTATTCTTCCATAACTTCGAGTTGCTTGCCGAAGACATCGATAATAGTGGGATAGAAGGTGTCGACATTGTAGTCAATGCCGTAGCTCGACATGTAGCGTTCGGTGCTGCCGGGGAAGCCCCAAATCATGGTGAAGTCGTCCTTTTGCACACCGTCGAGACTGATGGGAAGGTGATGCTTGGGGGTCAGCGGCACATTGTCCTTGCTGTAAGCGGCAGGATTACCGTTCTTGTCGGCATAGACGCGGAAAATCGAGAAGTCGCCAGTGTGACGGGGCCACATCCAGTTGTCTGTGTCACCGCCGAACTTACCAATCGAAGAGTTGGCAACGCCCACGAGACGCACATCAGGGAACACTTGATAAACGAACATGTAGTACTCATTGCCCTCAAAGAAACCCTTGATGACGGGGTTGTACTTGCCATTTTCAGAAGCAGCAGTTTCCAGCTCTTTGATTTTCTTGCGGATGGCAGCCTGCTGATCCTGATAGTCCATACCGTCTTTTACCTCGGCAAGAATGACTTTCGTCACATCTTCCATGCGGATGAGGAAGCTGGCGGTCATTTCGGGAGCGGGCAGTTCTTCGCCATAGTTCTTGGCCCAGAAACCGTCTCTCAAATAGTCGTGTTGGTCGGAGCTGAGCTTTTGGATGGCACCATAGCCGCAGTGGTGGTTGGTGAAGAGCAAACCATGTTCGCTCACGATTTCGCCCGTGCAGAAGAAGCCGCGCGGCATGGCTTCGCTGCCAAGACCCACGATGGCGTCCTTCAGACTGCTGTGGTTGATGCTGTAAAGCTCTTCAGGGGTTAGTTGCAGACCCATTTTCTGCATGTCAACATAGTTCAGGCGCTCGACAAACATCGGGAGCCACATGCCTTCATCGGCATACACGCGGCCAACCGAAACAAGGATGGCCATTGCAATGATTCCTAATACTTTTTTCATTGATTTGATAATTGTAATTTATTGTAATTCAAATAATTTAATATGCTTTATATTTGTCACCCGTCTTCTCGATGAGGATACGATAGTACTCGTCGCTATATTTGGGGTGCTCGCTCTTGATGGGCGTGTACTTCTGTCCAGGTTTCTCGGGCTGGGCGGTGTTCAGGTTGCCGTCCATATACTTCATGAACAGCTCATGGTAGAACTGCTTCCACATTTGAGTCATCTTGGAGGCCTGGTCGCATGAGAACTTGGTCAATTCCTTCACCTGAGCTTCTCTACCCTTGATGGTATTGACGCGTTCGTCCAAGGCGGGGATTTCCTTCTCCACCCAGTTGGTCTCCAACTCACGCTGACGCTTGCGAATCTCGGGGTGGATGTAGTTATACTTAGTGTAAGCCCAGTTGCTCATCTGATTGAAGGTCCAGAAGGCTGAGGTTTCCGACCACTCGCTCATCGAGCCATTGCCTTCACGGAAGCACTCGGGAATCTCGGTCATGCAGGTGTACATCGGGCAGTAGACGCAGTTGTCGGTGTCGTCAACGCCAAACCAAATGATGCCACCGATGGGCCATTCCCAATTGCCACGGCTTTGGGCAACGAAGCTGAAGCCCGTCTGCTGGGTGGCGGTGGTGCGCTCATGCACATAGGTCACGCCGTCAACTTCCCAATCCATAGGACGCCAGCGGTAGGGGCAGTGGAACGGACCAGCACCCACATCTTGCGACATGTCGAGATCGGTGCCTTCGAGGTGGTCGCGCATGAAGTCCATCATGTCGAGTACACTGATTTTCCTGTTGGGCAGCACCCAAAGAGGCATGCGGTTGGTCGGGAAGTTATCAGGGGTTTGGCACATGCCAGCGGTGTAAGGCTGCACGCGCTTGATGTCGCGACCCGTAGCATAGCCCCAATAGTCCTTCATGTTGTCGGTCACCTTGTTGAACATGGCCCATACGCGCATGTCGCAGAAGCGGGCACCGTCAAAAGTGACGGGGTTGTAGACATCGGAGAACGAGAACTTATCATCGGGACCATCATACAGTTTGGCTTGCTTGGCGAAGCTGATGACATCATCGGAATAGACGCAATCAATCTTGGGGTCTTTCAAGAGCTTATCGATGTTCTTGAAGGTGATGCTGGTCTTGTTTTTCTTGGCCAGCGGGAAAGTGGTGATACGAGCTTGGTTGGCGTGACCACTCACATAGCCGTCAGGGATGCGACGAGCCACCCATACGGCACCTTTGTTATGCTTGCCTTTTCCAATCATCTCGAGGATCCAACACTCTTCGGTGTCGCTGATGCTGAATGACTCACCCTCGCTGACATAGCCGTAGTTGGCCACCAGTTCGCCTATGCACTTGATGGCTTCGCGGGCGGTCTTGGCACGCTGCAGGGTGATGTAAATCAGGCTACCGTAGTCGATGATGCCGGGGCCTTCCCAAAGGCTTTCGATGCCACCGTAGGTCGTTTCACCGATGGCGAGTTGCCATTCGTTCATATTGCCGACCACATTGTAGGTGTGAGCCACTTGTGGAATTTGGCCGCGGAACATGCCGCCGTCCCAGTCGTACACATCGAGCATGGCGCCTTCGGGCCAGTCGGTGGCAGGATAATGATAGAGTTCGCCGTAGAGCACATGGCTGTCGGCAGCATAGCTGATCATGCAGGAGCCATCAGTCGATGCACCTTTGGTAATCAAGAAGTTAGTGCAAGCGTTGGCTTTTCCGAAACAGAAAACGAGAGCCAATGCCACAATTGCAGTGAATACTTTTTTCATAGGATATAGATTTGTTGATGATTACAAATTTGAGCCTACAAAGATAGGAAAATGTTTCTTTAGGAAGCGCTGATTTGCAGAATTGTTTTTTGACTATGGTTTATGACAATGACTATGAACACTTCAACTTCGATAAAAAGGTCATAGTCATAGTCGACACCCACAGTTTAGAAAAATATTTAAGATAATAAAAACCAACAATATACCCGACAGCAAACGACAACAAACGACTACTGTCGACAACAAATGTTTGTTCAACGGCTTTATCTTTAAGGGAGATGCATCTTTGCAGAATTAAATCCTAATTCGAGATGGAAAGCAAGAGATACAAACAAAGCGTTATTCCAAAAGCTGAAACACCTGCTGAATGGAAGGAATTGAAACTACAACAATTGAGAACTGTTATTTTTGCCCAAATTAAAAACAAATATGTAGGGAAGGTTGTCATAAATGTTGACACGGGATTGCCTATTATCATTTCTGTCACATCAGCAAGAAAGACCGCTTTTGGCGAAGCTATATACTTTAAAAAAGCTGCGGCAGTAGTAGTGTTGCCAGAAATCATCAAATATGCTGAATACAACAATTGGGGAAATCCAAAGACTACGGATGGTCCTAATATCATCGGATATTTGAATTTCAAGTGTAAATGCCTTATAGATGGAAAGAAAGAGAATATACGATTAGCAGTACAATTCCAAAAAGGAGGCAAATACTATTATAACATAGAAATAAATAAAAAGAAAGTCCACACCTGAAAGGAGCAATGCTTAACCTTATCCGCAGTGTGGACTTTCAAATTAGCCTATCGGAAACGAGCTTGCTATTTGGCATTTCCCGTCCGCTAGTTAATTTTCTGCCTGCAAAATTACAACAAAAACTAATACCCCACCATAAAAATGAAAAATAATCACTACTTTAGCCAAATGAACGCAATCCAAAGCATGGCGCAGCAAACCTTTACTAACCAGAAACTTGAGTTCGTCGAAGAACTGGTGCTCTACACCGACTCGCACATTTTCCTCACAGGAAAGGCGGGCACGGGAAAGACCACTTTTTTGAAGAATCTTCCACTGAAGACCTACAAGCGCATGGTCGTGGTGGCACCAACGGGAGTGGCCGCCATCAATGCGGGCGGACAAACGATCCACTCGTTCTTCCAACTGCCTTTTGGACCGCAACTGCCAGAAAACGCATTAGGTAGAGGCTACAATGCAAAAACAATGGCCGCGCAATACCAAAAACTCAACAAGAAGAAAATCAACCTGATGCGCAGCCTCGACCTGCTCATTATTGATGAGATCAGTATGGTGCGTGCCGATGTCTTGGATGCCATTGATGCCGTGTTACGCCGTGTGCGCCGCTCGCAGAAACCCTTTGGCGGGTTGCAACTGCTGATGATTGGCGATGTGCACCAGCTGGCACCTGTGGCCAAGCCCGAAGAATGGGAAGTGTTGTCGCCCTATTACGACACCCCCTACTTCTTTGGTAGCCAAGTGCTGAAAAAAGCACCTTATGTTTGCGTGGAGCTGGAACACATCTACCGCCAACACGATGACGACTTCATTTCCCTGTTGAACAAGGTGCGCAACAACCAAATGGATGCCGATTGCGTAAGGGTGCTCAACAGCCGCTTCAAACCAAGCTTCGTGCCCAAGGATGAAGAAGGCTACATCACCCTGACCACCCACAACTACCAAGCCGACCAAATCAACGAGTCGAAACTGGCCGCCATCAAGGATAAGACGCTGACTTTCAATGCAGAAGTACACGGCACCTTTCCTGAAAACACCTACCCCACCAAGGAAGAATTGGAGCTGAAAGTCGGGGCGCAGGTGATGTTTGTCAAAAACGACCCCACTCCAGAGAAGGCTTTCTTCAATGGCAAGATCGGACGGTTGGTGGGCTACGATGAAAAGGAAGGCACCGTCACCGTGGAAAGCGACGGAGAGCGCATCACCGTTCCAAAGCTGAAATGGCAGAATATGGAGTACGCCATCAATGCTGAGAATCAGGATATTGAAGAAAAGGAGATTGGCAGTTTCACACAAATCCCTTTGCGTCTGGCATGGGCGGTCACCATTCACAAGAGCCAAGGCCTCACCTTCGACAAGGTCATCGTTGATGCGGGACAAGCATTTGCCCACGGACAGGTCTATGTCGCCCTCAGCCGTTGCACCTCGTTGGAAGGCCTCGTGCTGAAGACGCGCATCAGCTCCAACGCCTTGGTCAACGATTTCTCTGTCAACCAGTTTGTTGAAATGCTTCCCGAGAAAGAGCCTACACAAGAGAAAGTCGACCAGTTGCGCCACGAATACGAACTGGAGACCATGCTCGAACTCATCGACTTTGATGGCATCTACAAAGACTTTGGCAGGCTGATGAAGGTGATTTACGACAACGACACCCTCTTTGAGCACTCGTTGATCCAAGACCTCTCGCAGCGACGCAACAAGATACATGAGGAACTAAGTTCAGTCGGTATCAAATTCGAAGGCCAGATTCAGAAGCTGCATGAACAAGCGCCTTCATGCGAGCAAAACCCAGTTTTGCAAGAGCGTCTAATAAAAGGTGTGGCATATTTCGACGAGCATTTGAAAGCCATCGCCAAGGGTTTGTTCGACTTGCCCTTCAAGACCGACAACCAAGCCGTCAATGAGCAACTCACCGAAGCCTTGAAGTTGCTCAAAGAAGACATCTATCTGAAAGGATGCTGCTTGGAAGCTTGCAAAGAGGGTTTCACGGTCAAGGAATACCAAAAAACCAAGTCGGTGAAAGCCATAGAGGCAGAGAAAAACGGAAAGAAGAAGGTGGAAATCAAATTTGAGCCGAGCAAGAATGGCAGTCTTTATTCCATTTTGCTGTCTTGGCGTGCAGCACGAGCCGAAGCCGATGATGTGCCCCCTTCCAACATCGCACCTATCAAAACCCTCAAAACCATTGCGACCGATAAACCCGTCACCCTTTCAGAACTGAGGGCAACCGAAGGCATGGGCACCAAGCGCGTCAGGAATTATGGAGCCGAAATATTGGACATTGTGCTACGATTCATTGGCAAAGACCCTCAAACTACCGACATCGGAGATCTTTCTCAAGTGACCAAAAAGAGACAAATAGGCGACACCTATCGTATCACCAAAGAATTGTTTGACAATGGATTGTCGGTCGAGGCGATCGCCAAGGAAAGAGGTCTAGCCATCAGCACGATTCTCGGTCATTTGGTCCATTATGTGGAAGAAGGCACTCTCAAAGCCTCACAGATCCTTGAAAAAGAAAAATACAACGAGATTTTAGAGTACTTTGAGTCCACTTTCGACCCTCAAATCAACATTGCGCGAGAAGTGCTTGGCCCAGAATACCAATACGGTGAAATCAAGGCCGTACTGGTAGAACTACAACAAGAGCACTTCTTTGACAACCCTCCACAAGAAGAGGACTAATCCAAAGCGTGTCGAAGACACGCTACTATCACAAAGCAAGCGCAAAAAAAACTTGTAATCCAAAACACCAACACCCTGATTATCAGCATCAAATTATTGTAAAAGGTTGTAATGACACGTTTGTGCGTGAAAAAGATGGTTTTTATTCATACTTTTGCAGTGGAAAATCGGACAAACAAAGTGCCACCTGGTTTGAAGTTTTTCATGTCCAATATGTAAACTACTAATTCTGTTCTTAATGAAAAAAGTAATTCTTCTTGTTGTTGCAGTTATGGGTTTAGCCTTTGCGGCAAAGGCACAAAACAATGCCATAGGTGTGCGCCTTAGCGGTGGCAATCAATGGTATTGCGGAGAAATCTCTTATCAGCGAAGTTTAGGTGCCCCCCACCGCTTTGAGGCAGACCTTGGTTACAGGGTTGATGATTATTTTGACATAGGGTTTTTGTTTTTAACGGGCGTCTATCAATTGCATTTTGATATTTCTGCCGCTAAAAACCTTGGGTGGTATTTTGGTTTTGGTCCCAGATTAGAAATATTCAACTATGATGGTCACTCCTATAATCATCCAATTAATTTTGCAGGCGCGGTAGGTGTAGTGGGTCAAGTTGGTATGGACTATCATTTCAATGCCATCCCTCTCCAACTTGCATTGGACTTCCGTCCCTGCTTATATCTTGTTCCTAACACTTTATTCCGGTGGAGTGATTTCGGCTTAAGCATCCGATATAAATTTTAATTTCAGCACTTCAAGCCGAAAAAAACGAAAAACCGCACAATGTTGCGGTTTTTATTATGTCAAGCAATAATCAAAAGTTTGTAATCAAAAATCGTAATCCATTGATTGTCAATATTTGACTTTTGCAAAAGTTTGTAATGGCCAATTGTGTTGCGTTTTTCAACGAAATTTTGTAATACATTTGCACCGAAAAACGGAACACGCAATGAATTGTGAATTGGTGAAAATAAAATCAAGTTTTTTGCTCCTCCTCGCGGTGCTTTCGTTCCTTGCCGCTTGCAACAATCGGAGCAAGACGGAACGGATGCAAGCTGTGGTAGCGGAGGTGCGCGCCAAATACAAGGCCTATGAGGACATCAGTCAAGATGACCAAATCTTTGAGGCTTACGGCTACTTCGTGAGGCAAAAGGACTACGAAAATGCCGCGCCCGCCGCGCTTTACAGCGGTTGTGTGCGCCAAGCCAAAAAGGAATATGAGGCAGCGATGAACTGCTACAAGAAGGCGGACGAATACGGTAGGCAGGTCGGCGACTCGGTGAGTGCAGCCTTCGCGCAATATTATATAGGTGACTTGCTCAACAACAGCGGCCACGAGGCCGAGGCCATCTCGAACTACAAGGCCGCCGCCGAACTGTGGGGCGACAGTCTTTCGCGCAAGGCCAAGTGCCTCAACGCCGTGGCGATGATGAACATCGTCATCGACGAATATGACAGTGCTTTTGTCTATCTCGAACAAGCCTTGAATTTGGCCCAAACCGCCAAAGACAAAGTCACTGAAGCCTCGGTTTGGAACAACTATTCCGTTGCCTATCAACTGCTTGACGAGAACGATGACGCCTTGGACTGCCTGCGGAAAACCCTGCCTTTGGTGGACGAAAAACGTCGTCCCATTGCTTTGCTCAACCTCGCCAAAGTGTATTTGGCTTTGGACGAGCGCGATTCGTTAGAATACTACAAAACACGAATGCTCAACGCAATAGAGGAAGTGGAATGTAGACCTGAAACGCAAGCTGCTGTTTATGGTTTCCTGATTAAGGACGCGCTAGCCGTAGGTGACTACGAAAGTGCCTATCAGTTTGAAAAACAGCATGAACAAGTCGCCTTGGACTTGCTTTCCGACCAAACCCAGAGTTCCGTCTTGGAGATTCAAAAGAAATACGACTTTGAGGCGCAAGCCAACCAACATAACCGCCAAATGCTCTCGCGGCAAAGGCTCATCATCGTGCTCACCATCATCTTGATTGCCGCCTTGGTTTTGGTCACTGTATTGATTCTCAACGCCTTGAAAAAGAAACGCATCGAGGCCGAAATCAACGCGAACCTGCTGGAACTGAAGAAACGCAATGCACAACAACAGCAAGAGCAGACTGCGATGCAAGAGCAATACGACAAACTACAGAAACAAAACGCGCAGCAAAGCGAATTACAGGCTGAATTCGGTGACAAACTGAAAGACGAATACCTGCAAAAATGCAACATCATCCGCTGTTTCGAAGTATTATCGCGTGACAGAAGCAACCCGATAGCTTTCAAAGACTTGGAGAAGTCACTCTTTGAAGGCGAAGACCATTGGGCAGGTTTTGAGGCTGCTTTCGAAGGGGTACATCCGGGCTTTATTGCTTTTGTGCATAAACAATATCCCGACTTGACTGATTTGGAGTTCCGCTATTGCCTGCTCTCGCACTTCAAACTTTCGCGTCAGGAATACGCCGATGTGCTCGGTTGCAGCGTCTATAATGTCGATAAAATCCGCGCAAGCCTAAACAATAAAATGAATACAAAACAATAACACCATGAAGACCAAACACTTATCATTAATTACAATCTTGTTTGTCACTTTGATAACGGCTTCTTGCCACAAGGAACCCAATACTAACGACCTCATTGACGACAAAGACAAAATCGACATCAAAGGCTCGCTTTCCAACGGCGACATGCGCCATCCGAACATCGAGGCAGGCTATTGGGGAAAGACTGTTTACGTGTACTTCCACGATTATCTGGGTGAGTGTGTTGTCAGCATCAGCAACAGACAAGACCATGTCATCTTTTGCGACACCGTAACTTCGGGATACAACACAGAAACGCGATTCTATATGGGCGACCAACCCTTGAGCCGTTACCATCTCGTCATCAGCAACGGCACCGACAAGGCCGAGGGATGGTTCAACAATTTCCGTGTCGTGGCGCACAAGCCTTAATAGAGGATTTAAAATTTAAAATTCAAGATTCAAAGATTTAATATTCAGTTTGTTATGAAGAAAACAGTTTTCATCCTTTGCCTATTAGTTGTGGCACTGACATCCTGCGACCCAATGTTTGACATTTCATACAAACTCGTTAATGACAGCGGTCATGCCGTCACCTTCATTTCCGTTGTCCAACCTGGTTTTTGGTATGACCATCCTGACGGCATCACCCTTGAAAAAGCCACAGACACCACTTTCTATAGTGTGCAAGGATTGGGAACAGCAAGTATTGAAAAAGCAAAAGGGAATTTGCTTTCGAACATCTATGGCGAAACCGTAACCTTCACTTTTGACGATGGCAAACAATTGGTTTACAAACAAGAAGAAGGAAACGGCCCCTATGATTTTGAGGGCGAGCACTATGTTTGGACAACAAAACGAAGCCATTTTTTCCTTATGAATTATGATGGTTTTGGATGCCTTACCTACACGATTACCGAACAGGATTATTTCAATGCCCAATAGTTTATGAAGAAACCATTTCTCGTGGTGGTCAGGCCGCAATAGTCGTTGGTTGGTCGGATTTGCAAATCCATCGGAATTTAAGATTGTTCTTCCGAAAATTTTTGTACTTTTGACGCATCCAAATAGCAATCGTCTAACAATTAAAACATCAATTACTATGAAGAAAGTTTTACTATTCGCAGCTGCCATGTGTTGCTTGATATCGGCCTCTGCACAACATTTCACGAGTGATCCAAAAACTCAAAAGTCATGGGAGGATAAAATTAAAACGATAGAACAACTGAATCGTGACAAGAACAATTTCACCGAGAAGTTGGACAGCATCACTGCCGAGGAAACCAGGATATTGTTTGATTATGACAGCCATTTCAACTGTACTCAAATGTATAGTTATTATTATTCCGGAAACAGCTGGCAGTTAGATATGGGCTATGACTATACCTATGATGAACAAGACCGGGTCACCTCTATGGTAACCTACTCCTACAACGAGTCACCTTCAAAGGAAGAATACGCCTACAATGAGCAAAACTTGATTGAGGAACAGCTTTACTATGATTGGTGGAGCGATACTTGGCATCTCACCGGAAAAGAAGTTATCGAGTACGACGATTTCGGCAATATTCTTTCATCTCAGGGATTTAGCTATGAAAATGACATTTGGACAGCATTCGAAAAGACAATCTATGAGTACGAAAACGGGCTCCTCGTATTGGAAACTTCCTATCTTCTTCAAGTGGAAATGGAACCTTACCATCAGATTGAATACAATTATAATTCCTTAGGCCTTTGCTCGGAAAGAATCGAAAGCCATTGGTTCGGCGAATGGGATCCATGGGAAAAGGTTGAGTATTATTATAACGGACAAGCCCTTTGCTCAGAGGAAATTGCATTTGGTAGGGCTGATGACGAATGGGTGAGTATCCGCAGATACACCTACGAATATGACAATAGAGGAAACTGTGTCCTTAGGACGTTTTACAATCATTACGATAATTCACCTGACTGGATTAAGTCGGATAAGGACGAGTATTTCTATGATGACAATGACAATTGCATCACTCATAATTCCTATTACTATGACGACATTTCTGAAGAATGGGAGTTGGATTATTGGGACAATTTAACTTACGATCTAACTTCGGATGCGAACGCTATCGCGGGGCTACAGTTAATTTGGGAAGAATTAAAAGAAGAATTTTTAATAGAGACCATCCATAACAAGCTCGAACAAATTGTTATGTATGGAGATTATACCGTTGATTTTCACTATTCATCAACCATTGGTTTGGACGAATCTGTCGGGTCAAAACTGGCTTTATGGCCTAACCCAACGACTGGATCACTAAGCCTTAACGGTGACGGTCTCCAGCAAGTGGAAATCTTCAGCATGGACGGCAAACAGGTGATACACCTTCAAAACGGCATCGAAACCATCGATGTAAGTGCCTTGGCCAAGGGCTGCTATCTGCTGAAAGCCACTTTCGTTGACGGCAGCAAGGCTATGCAGAAATTTGTGAAGGAATGATTTTCTAACACAACAAGTGTAGAACTTTGGGAATTACGAAGTCGGGAGAGCGAAACACGGCTTTCCATGACATTTTTTTCTGAAGTATTAATTATTCTCTGTTTTCTGATGAAAAAACAATACTTTTGCATCGACAAACCTAATTATTAATTTAAATACTATTGTTATGAAAAAAGTATTACTATTCGCAGTGGCATTGTGCTTTATGATTTCGGCACAGGCACAAATTAAAACGAATGAATCGACTGAAAATCAGTTGAAATCAAAAGTCAAAAGGGTGGAACAGCTCAATCGTGGCACTGAGGCTTATACCCAAAAACTCGACAGTATGGTCATGGAGTCGACAATGACGACGGTCTCCTTCCAGTATGATGAGCGGTACAATATTTCGAAAGTGGAAATGTCTTTGTTGATGGGCGCGTTTACGACGACCATCGATTTTTTCTATGACGACCAAAACCGTTGCATCAGGAGAATCGAAACCAGCTATGATGGGAGCATCGAAAAAGATGAATTTAGTTACAACAACCAAGGCTGGGTTTCGGAAGAAATCAATTATGATAATGAGAATGGCGTTTGGGAGGAAGATACCAAAACCACTTATCAGTATGACAACGATGGTAATGTTTTGGTTGCCACAGATTGGGATTATGAAGATGGCGTTTGGGTAAACGAAGAGAAAGTGGAATTCACCTATCAGGGTGGCAAAGTGGTTAAAAGCTTGGAATTCGTTTGGACTGTTAATCTTTGGATTGAAAACCACCTGACAGAATACATGTATGACAATCATGGTGACCTTGTTGAAGAGCTTTATTACAGTAAAAATGGCGAAGGCTGGACCGATGATGACAAGATTGTTTACTCCTACGACGAGAATCATAATTGCGTGAAGATGGTCGAATATGATTTTTCGTGGGATAATCAGGATTGGGAGATCGACAATGAGACCGTAATCACCTATGATTTAACCGTGCCCAGCAGTGCCATCGCTGGCCTTAGCTACCTTGAAGGAGACAATGTAAGCATTAACAACAAGGTGATGGCTTTTGAAGAAACCGACTATGACGATGGTATAGCTCAACAGACCCTCAAGACTGTTATGTACTATTCAGCTGCCAGCAGCCTTGGCGAATTCAATGAAAACCAACTCGCCATTTGGCCCAATCCCGTTTCGGAAACCTTGAACCTCAACGCCGAAGACTTGCAACAAGTGGAAATCTTCAGCATGGACGGCAGACAGGTGATTCGCCTTGGAAACGGCTCTGAATCAATCAATGTGAATGCTTTGGCCAAGGGTTGCTATCTGCTGAAAGCCACCTTTACTGACGGCAGCCAAGCTATGCAGAAGTTTGTGAAGGAATAATATTTCACGCAGAAGTCGCAGAACTATAAGAATTGAAAAAGTCGGAAGAGCGGAATGCTTTTCCGACTTTTTTTGTTTGTCCATCTGGACTGCTTCCACCACGCTTCACTCGTTGCAGGCTCTACCTCGCAGTGACACAAATGCCTGAAAGGGCGACCCGAATACACCCCGATATGGAATGTCGGGCCTGTAATTCTATCGATTAATCTTTTTCAAAAACCTCAATATACTCTTTCCCTTCTGGCGTGATAGGCAAATCCTCTTCAGAAACGGCCGTAAAGACATAAACCAACTCCTTCTCGGTCTTGGATTCCCTGATATATTGTCTCTTCAGCTTCAGGTTCGCTCCCGATAGTCCCAATTTTTCCGTCATTTTCCTCTTGAGCGTTTTCTCCGGTGTGTCGCCAAACGCCACATGCCACCAATAACGCCTTGTAGTCTCTCCTTCGCTATTCATGACATGCAGATGCGCGACAGGATGAAGCATCTTATTCCCTTGGTGCAACTCCACATACATGGCCCGTCCCACAATGTTGCCTCGCTCGTTGACGATGGGCAAAAATTCCGTGTTATTCACCTCAGGCTCAAACCGACGCGGCCCTTCTGCTTTGGCTGGAGAGTCGAGGGTTTTGTTCTCTACAATCGGCTGTGCCTGTGCCGTTGGCTCGGGTTGCTCTTCGATGATTCTTCGGGGGCGTTTTTCTGTTGTTGTCGAGGTTCTAACAGGCTTGTCATGCACCATCTGGGTAAGCGCCATCGGCTCAAACGACACCTCTTCGACCATTATCTTTTCCGAGCCTTTCATCTCAATGACATCACCCGCTTTCTTTCCTATCAACATCTTGGCTATGGGTGAGATGAATGAAATGAGGCCTTTATTTACGTCGGCTTCATCCACGCCCACAATCCGCACCACGTGACCGTTGTAGCGCACCCACGCTCCAAAGCTCACCGTGTCCTTGTTAGACTTGGAAAGGTCGACTTCCACGGCGCTGTTGATACGGTCAACGAGTAACTTCATCGTAGCGTCAATGTAATTGACCATGATGTAATTATCGCCCGCCTTGACACGTTCGGACTGAAGGGCTTTCAGCTCCTCTTTGAGTGCCTCAAGCCCTTCCTTCGTGACATAGTTGGGCACGCCTTCGGGCAGATATGCCCGCATCGGCACCCTCGGAATCTCTTCTTGATCGCCTTCTTTGATGAAGCCTCTGCTCATTTAATCACCAACTCCTTGATGATATTGTCGCATTTACCTACCTTCTCGATGCACCAGAGCAGGTAGCGGGCATCCATGCAGATGGTGCGCTGCACCTTGTTCTCGAAGCTGAGGTCACCGCTCATGGCTTCCCAGTTGCCGTCGAAGGCCAGGCCGATGAGGTTGCCCTCGCCGTCGATGACGGGACTGCCCGAGTTGCCACCCGTGATGTCGTTGGTGGTGATGAAGTTGACGACCAGCTCACCGTTTTCGTTGGCATAACGGCCGTAGTCTTTCTTGGCCACGAGGTCGCGCACATCCTGAGGAATGTCGAACTCCCAGTTGCCGGGCACGTATTTGGCCATCACGCCGTCCATAGTGGTGTAGTAGTTATAGTTGACGGCATCGGCGGCCTTGTAAGGTTCCACAGTGCCGTAGGTCAGGCGCATGGTGAAGTTGGCATCGGGATAGAAGTTGCGGTCGCTCTGCATCTCCATCAGACCCTTCATGTAAAGGCGCTCGCCTTGGTTGCCGAGGTTCTGGGCCTCTTCATAGCGGGCATACAAGGTTTGGTAGGACTCAATGATGTTCGTTGCGAGGGCAAAGATTGGGTCTTTGTCAAGGGCTTTGGGCTTCTTCATCCATTTTTCAAGACGAGCCTTGTCGGTGAAGACGGACTTCGCGAAGGCTTTGGCCACATATTCAGTAAAGTCTCCATTGTTTTCCAAACCGATGCGCAGAATCTCGCTCGGCATCAGGTTGGCTGGGATATTTTTGTAGAAGAGGTTGAGTAAAGCGGCAGTCACATCTTGGTCAAGAGGCTTGCTGTAGTCCTTGAAGAAGGTCTCAACGGCAGGTTGCATCTTCTCGGCAGCGGCTTTGATGTCGGCTTTGTCGGCCTTGTCCTCAAACATCTGGTTGATGCGCATAAACCTGCGGCTGAAAGCGATGGCCTCGCCACCATTCCAACCCGCCTCGCGGGGGTAGACGAACGACTTCTCAATCTCATCGAGAATGTCCCACTTGGCTTTGATACCCGTGAAGATGTCGCCATATTCGGCTTTGCGTTTCGGGTCGGCGTTCACCCAGTTCATGAAGTCCTCCTCTTGGGCAAGGCGGCGCTCATAGACATGGTTGCGCTTGAGTTGCTTCACCTGACCAATGTAGTATTTCCAGTAGTTCGACACGCTGGCCTGCTTGGAAGCGTACATGATGAACACCTCTTGGTCGGCGTCCATGTGCTTGCGGTCGTTTTCGAGTTTGGTGGTACGGCAGTCGATGATGGC
>JAEEGK010018162.1_pt1 | contig 15244 bp, 9 predicted proteins | sample 8958771 | NCBI WGS metagenome assembly JAEEGK01 (sample SAMN16246547, study PRJNA631951) | gut metagenome | biome: gut microbiome; feature: rumen; material: SC-attached | host: Bos | place: Iran: Karaj | collected 2018-10 | reverse complement strand
CCAATCCCCAATCCCCAATCCCCAATCCCCAATCCCCAATTATTTTTAAATTTTAATTAATATTTGTAATAAAAAATTTATTATATTCTTATTTTTATTATTTGTTTTTAAAAATTATATTGAACTTTCATTTTGAAAGATAAATACAATATTTATTCCTAACAAATTAACATTTTCTCGAAATTGGACAAAATTTTATAATATACTTTAAAAGTATGATTCTCTTTTAAAATTATTTTGATATTAGATAAAGTTATTTGAATTATTTATAAATTTTTGAATAATTTTTTGATATATTTTAATTTTATAACATTTACCAAAAATTTTTTAATTAAATTTTGCATTATTTATTTATATAACACAAATATTAAAAAAATAGTTTATTAATAATGATATAATAATATATGTCTTATTTTTTAAATAAGAACATAAAAAAAATAATAAAAAAATTTGATTTTTTTGGAGTTCAATTTGGTTTTCATTATAAATCAAAATCAAAATTTTATACCGTAACAGGAGGTTTATTTTTTCTAATATTCGTAATAATTGCAATAACATATATTTCATTAAACATAAAAAGTTTTATAATTCGACAAAATATAAGTTTAATTTATTATAATAAGCAATTAGATATAACAGATAAAATTACATTTGAAAATTATTCCATTGCTTATGCTTTTGGAGTAAGTTGTGATAATGTAGAACCTGATTTTTCAATTTATGATTATATTAAATTAAGTTTAAATTTTATAATATTAAATAAAACAGGAGGAATTTATAATAAAACTATATTTCCAATTAATTCAGATTATTGTAATGAAAGCGATTTTTATAATGAATTTAATTCATCTTTTCTTTCTAATTCTCTACAAAATTTTTTTTGTCCAAAAGAAAATAATTTCACTATGAGTGGAATTTATGCTAATGAAATTTTTCAATATTATGAAATTGGAGTTTCAATTAAATCTGATAATGAAAGTTTATTTGAAGAATTAAGTAATGTTTTAGAAAATTCAGAATGTAGATATGAAGTTTTTCATATTGATACTTCAATAAATGTTTATGATTATAAAAATCCTGTTAGAAGATTTGTGACAGGTGAATTTACTGTTTTGAAACCAGATGAATTTATGAAAATGAATGTTTATTTTAAGACAATTATATTTAATTCAGATGAAAATTATTTATTTAATGAAGATGGAAATAAATATTATTTAAGTTTTTCTTCTTATGAAATATATTCTTCAAAGAAAGGTTATGATAGATTTGTTACAAAAAGAAAAGATTTTGATAAATTAGCCAAAATTTATTTTAGAAGTGCTAATGAACAAACTATTGTTAGTAGAAAATATATGAAATTAAGTGAATTTGCTGCAAATATGTTTTCTTTGATTTCAACTTATTATATTATTTTATATGCATTGCTAACTTATATTAATTCATTTTATTCAGAACAATCTATTATGAAAAAGATTTATCAATTTAAAGATAATAAAAATTTAAAATCAAGGACGATAATTGAATATTTTAAAAGTAAATTATTAAATGAAAAAACAATTTATTTAAAAGCAAAAAATAAAATTAAAAATTGTCTTGGTTATACATTTTGTGATAATAATAATATTAATAAAACTATTTTAAAATTAACAACTGAAAATTCAAAAAATTTAATTAATAATTCCTTACATCATTCTTATATTATGAATGTTTCTAATAATAAAACAAATATGTTTTTGAACACTAACAACACCAAGCAAGATTTAAATTATCTGGAATGTATAAAAAATAATTTAAAAAAAGCAAACAATTATAAACAACAAATAGGAAAATTAAAAAACAATAAAGAAGAAAATATTTGTCTAGATTATAATATATTTGAAATTTTAATTCAATTTTTTTGTCCTTGTATTTCTTGGAGAAAATTAAAAGAAAAAAATATTATGTTACAAAAAGGAAGAGAAAAATTTTTTTTACATTTAGATATTTTATCTTATTTAAGAAAAATGCAACAATTAGATTTATTATGTTATACTTTATTAAATCATAGAGAACTTAATATGATTAATTTTATTTCAAAACCTTCAATTTCACTTGTGAATGAAATTGATTTATATCAAAAAATATTGTTGAAATATAATGCAAATATTTCTCAAAAAGAAATAAATGAATTTGTAGATTTTGTTAAAATTTTAATTAATAAAAATAAAAAAACAAAAGTTGAAAATAATTTATTAAATATAGCAACAGTACAATTAAATAATTTCATTTTCGATGATTATATATAAATTTCATAAATAGTTTTTATTAAACCAACAAAAAATCATAATCATTTATTTCATTCAAAAATTAAAAACATATATATATATTTAACATAATAAAAAGTTAAATTCTTATAAAATAGTTATTTCAAAATCCCATTAAAAAAAATAATTAATTAATATCCAAAAAAAATTCATTTAAAAAAATGGATTATGAAAAAACAATAAAAGAAATTTCAGAAACCTTTGACAAAAACATTATCCCATCTCTAAGTGACTACGTCCGTATCGACAATCTATCTCCAGCATATGATTCTGAATGGGAGACAAACTTCAAATTAGAAAAAGCAGGTTACCATCTTTTAGTATGGGCATTGAATCAAGGAGTGAAAGGAATGAAAGGTGAATTGATAAAGGAACCAGGTCGTACTCCAATGGTTTTCTTAGAGGTTCCTCCTCAAGGGTGTGACAAGACTATCCTTCTCTATGGTCACTTCGATAAACAACCTCATTTAGGAAAGTGGGCTGAAGGATTAGGACCCACTACTCCAGTAATAAAAGATGGGAATTTATATGGGAGAGGAGCTTCTGATGATGGATATTCTACTTATACTATTGTTTCTTCTATTAAAGCTATTCAGAATCAAGGAGGAAAACATGGAAAAATAGTTGTCACGATTGAAGGAGGTGAAGAAAGTGGTTCTCCTGATTTAGTTTATTATTTAAAAAAAATTGCAGATAGAGTAGGAAAACCTGATTTAATGGTTTGTATGGATTCTGGATGTAAAGATTATAATGCTTTATGGATGACAACTTCTCTAAGAGGAGTTACTGTTGTGAATTTATCAGTTGAATGTCTAGAAGAAAGTGTTCATTCTGGTTCAGGTTCTGGAATAGCTCCAGATTCATTTACCATAATGAGGATATTACTTGATAGATTACAAGATTCAAAAACAGGAAAATCACTAGTACCTTTAGAAGTTGAAATTCCATCATATAGAGTTGAAGATGCTAAAAAATTAGGAGAATACATGAAAGAAAAATGTGTATCTGATATTGTGAAATTAGCTCCTGGAGTAAAGCCATTAATTGATGATTATACTGAAGTAATTTTAAATAATACATGGAGAAGTACTGTTGTTGTAACAGGAATGAGTGACTTTCCTCCAGCAGAAACAGCAGGAAATGTTTTAAGAGCAAAAACTCAATGTAGAATTTCAGTAAGATTACCTCCTACTTTTAATTGTAAAGAAAGTGAAAAAATACTAAAAGAAACTTTAGAGAAAGATCCTCCATATAATGCTAAAGTTAATTGTAAAATTATACAAAGTGGAAATGGATGGGCTGCCAAAGATTTATGTGCTTCACTTAAAAAAAGTTTCAGTGAAAGTAGTAAAAAAATGTTTGGGAAAGATTTTTATAATTGTGGAGAAGGAGGTTCTATTCCATTCATTGCTGAATTAGGAGAATTATTTCCTGAGTGTGAAATGCTTGTCACAGGAGTTTTAGGGCCTGGATCTAATGCTCATTGCTTAAATGAATGCTTGAATATTCAATTTACTAAAAATATGACTGTTGCTTTGGCTCATGCTATTCATGATTATAGTTCATCTTAAGTAGATTATTGTTTAAAAAAACGTTTTATTTATTTTTTTTTTCTTACTTTTTTTAACAAAAAAATAGTTAAATATGCTTACAATAATTTTTTTCAAATAACATTAGTTAATTAAAAATGGACAAAGCATATAATGATAGTATTCGTCCTTACTTAGATTTAGCAGAAAAACTTCGAGTAATTTTAAAAGGAACATCAATAAAGATACCAAGAATTGCATCATGTGGAATGCAATCACATGGGAAAAGTAGTACCTTAGAGTCAATAACTCATATTAATCTTCCTAAAGGTGATGGGACTGTTACTGTATGTCCCATTAAAGTTCAATTAAGAAATGTGAAAGGAAATGAATTTGCAAGAATTAAATTTGAAGATGAAAAAGATGATAAATATGTAACTATTGATAAATTAGATGATATCGCAGAAAAAATTAATCAATATCAAAATATTGTAAAAAATAAATATGGGGTTAAAGATGATGAATTAAAATTATTTGATGAAGTTATTGAAGTTGAAGTAAATAGAAATAATGCTCCTAATTTAACATTGATTGATCTTCCTGGACTAAATTTTAATCCTAAAATAAAGGAAGATTCAGAAAAAATAAATGAAAAATATCTTAAAGAAGAAGAAACTACAGTTTTATTAGTTTTAAGTGCTTCTGAAGAAATTACTAATTCTTTTGCTACTGAATTTATGAAAAAAATTCCCAATTACCAAAAAAGATTCAATGCTATTATTTCCAAAGCTGATTATTTAAAAGATAAAAATTTAAATGAATATATGAAACAAATTAATTTACTTGGATTAATCAATAAGCCTTCTTTAATTATTAATAAGTCTACATCAGGTGAAACTTCTAATTTGTCTTTTGAAGAAATGATAGGAAAAGAAAAAGAAATATTGAATAATATAAAAGATATAGAAAAATATCCAGAAATAAATAAAGGAATTGAAGAATTAATAAATCAATTAATTCTAATTCAAAAAAAAGATATAACAAATGCTTTTTCTAATATATCATTTCAAATTTCAAAAGATATAAAAGAAAACCAAGAAATAATAAATAAATTACCAAAAGAATGTAAAGATATGAGAACTTTTTATTCAATGTTCGAAGAATGTATAAGAAATTTTGATAAAAGAATCAAAAAAAAAATGCAAGTATTAAAATGTAATTTTGATGGTTCTCCAAAGGAAAATTTAATGCAATACCATATTCAAATGAGATTTAAAGAACATATTGTTAATACTAAAAATAAAATTAGTTTTCTTCTTTCTGAAGCTTTTTGTAAAGAAGTAACTGAAAATATAATTCAATATAATTCAGATAATATTTCTATTTTAGAAGATACTCATCATTTTAATATTCTATTAAAACCTAAAATTGAAGTTATTTTATCTGAATTTGATTCTACTATTAAAGATATTTTTGATTATATGATTTCTCAAATTAAAAATGAAATAGAAGAGAGTTTTAAAATTCACGAGAAATTAAAAGAAAAAGTTAATACATTATATGAAAAATATGCTGAAGAACAAAAGAATCAAGTAGTTCATTTTTACAAAGAAATTTATTATTTAGAAACTGAAAATATATCTACTCATAATATTGATGTGATGAATAAAGTGAATAATATAAATAGATATATAAATTATTTTCTTTTTGGAAAAGAAATGAAGAAAAAGAATATAGATAAAAACATAGAGGATAAAAAAGATATAAATTTTGTCAAAGAAAAAGAAGAAGAAGAAGAAGAAGAAGAAGAAGAAGAAGAAGAAGAAAATGAAAAAAATGAAAAAAAAGAGGAAAAAAAAGAAGAAGATAAAAAAGATTCAAATAACAAAGATAATGAAAATGAAATTAAAAAAAATAATGAAGAAGATAAAATATTAAAAGAAGGAATAAATTATAATTATAATTATGAAGATGAACTAAAAACAAGATATGATGAATATGATGAATTTAAAGGAAGAATAAAAATAGCATATGTAATTCAAGATATAAGTACAATAAATGAAAGAATTGAAAATCTTTCTTTAAAAAAATTTGATGGAAGAAAAGGTAATTATGTTTTTATTCCTGGATTTCAATATATAGAAAAAGAAAAATTAAAAAATTTTCAACAACTTATAAAAAAAAAATTAGTTAAATTACAAACTGCAAATATTATAACTAAAATGATAGCATATTTAGAAATAACATTAAATAGAGTTTTAGATATTATTTTTTTAAGTATTAAAAAATACTTATATGACAGATTAACTGATGAAGATATGATTAGTCATATTAGAAATGAAATTCATTTATTAGATTTTACTGAAGCTCAACAATTAATGGAAATTTCTGCTGAAATATCCCAATTAAGAAAAGAATGTCAAGAAAAATTAAAGAAACTTACTGAAGCAAGAGATGAGATAAATAATTTAAAAAGCAAAAATAATAATAGAATATTTACTATTTAAAAATAATTATTATTTTTTTTGTAATATATTTCATTTTTTTATTTAAAAAAAAATAATAAATAAATAATTCATATGCTTTAAAAAAAAATAAATTAAATAAAGTCAAAAATTGAAAATATATATTATTATTCTATATTCTTTTCATCCATCAAAAAAAAACTATTTTTCTAAATTTAAAGAATAATACATTCAACTTTATTATAAAAATTTGAACATAAATTATTTTACAATTTAGATTAAGAAAAAAGAAATGATTTATTTCTAGAAAACATTTTAAAAAATAAATAAATATATAAAGAAAAAACTAAATAAGTGAAATAAAAAAATTTTTTTTATTTCATTAATGTCAAAGGTAGAAAGATATAACAGAGTAAAATCAAAACATTTAAATTTTCCTAATTTACAAGAAAAAAATTTATATTATAATGGAAATAATAATTATATTTTTGAAAAAGTACAAAAAGATTATACTCATCCAAATAGTTACTATCCAAAAAAAACTTTTTCAAAACAAAAAAAGAAATATTCTCAAACTCAGTTTTCAAATAATGATTTTTATCAAACAAACTATAATCACAAAAGAAATTTTCAAAATTATTATTTTAATGAGCCTTATCATTATAATTCAGAGAGTAAAAAATATAAAGGAAATTTCAATAGATATAACAAAACTTTAAAAAATTTTAATTATAACAATGAATATCAGGAAATTTTTGATTTAAATGATAATCAATTAAATGATAATAAAGAGGAAAATAACGAAGAAATAAATAAAAAAGAAAAAGAGAAATCTGAAGTTGAAAAAGAAAAAAATAATACAGTTAATATTAATATAAATAATATTAAAATAGTTAACTATTATTTTTTAACTTCAAATGAAAAAGAAAATTTCCATATTTTTTCAAATGAATATATTTCTCAATTTCAAAATTGGAAAATTTCAAACGAAACAAAATTATTAAATAATGATATAATAAATCATATAAATCTAATGAAAGATTTTATATCTGAATATCCAAAAGAAAAAGATAAAAAATTTTATAACTTAAATATTAATATAAATAACATTCCAAAAGAAAATTTAGAAAAATGGGGAAGAAAAGATATTACAAATGAAATTAAATTAGCAGAAATTTACAAAGAAAATTTAGATAAACTAAAATTAAAAGATCCAATAAAATTTGATTTAATAGAATTATTAAATATGTTAACTGTAGATAATTATGAAGAAACTAAAAATTCAATTTTTAATATAATATCTAAGGATATAAATTACCAAGAAAAATTTTTAGATGTTTTATTACAAAAGGCAGTTAATGAAAAAGCTTTTGTTAATTTATATGCTAAATTATGTAAAGAATTAGATGTTATTCTTCCTCAAAGAATAGAAAAAATAAATAATTCAAAAAAAGTTCCTTCAATAATGAGAACAAAATTATTAGATAAATGTAGAGAAATTTTTAAAATAGATAATAATAATCAATTTAATGATTATATTAAAGAATCAGACCCTTCTGAAAGAGAAGAAAAATTAAAGAAATTTATTTTAGGTAATGTTAATTTTATTGGAGAATTAATTAAAAATCAGATTTTATCAAGAAAAAATATTTTAGGGTGTATAAATAATTTATTTAAAAGATATGAAAAAGAAGGAGGAGATAAATTATTAAAATTATTTAATTTAGAAGGGATTGTAATTTTAATTGATAAACTCGGTACTTTATTAAAAAATCAAAAAGGAAAAATAAAAGAAAATGAATTAAAAGAATTTGAAAATAAATTAGATAATTATATAAATAAATTAAACTTTATTCAATCAAATGAAAAGCTTCCAGGTCATATAAAATATAAAATAATTAATTTAATTGAAAAAAAAAAATCAAATTGGGAAGAAACACAATATGAAAAAAATATTCATGCAAAAGGAAAAAAAGAAATAAGAAAAGAATATGAAGAATCAATAAAAGAAAACAGTAAATTTTCTCAAGAAGATATTAATGAACAAATAAGATTAGATTTATTTACTTGGAAAGAATCAATTGAAAATGAAGAAGAAAAAGATTACAAATGGGAAATTATAACAGATTTATATAATAATCATTGTAATTTATCTCAATTTTTAGAAGCTTTTATAGAAAATTCAATTGATTTTGTTTCTAATGAAAAAATTCTTAATTATGCAAATAAATATATTTCTGATTTATTATATTTTTACTCTGATAAAATTTCCAAAGAAGAAAAAAAAGATTTAACCAATAAAACTTTAAATTTACTTTCTAGAATTTATGATTATTCTTTAGATAATAAATTAATAATCGACATTTTTAGTAATGTATTGTTTCAACTTAGTACTAATTGTTTAATGAGTTATGATAAAATAGGAACTTTAAATGATTTAAATAATGATAATATCAATCAATTATTTCTTGTTTTTAGAAAAATTGCTGAAATTGATAATATGGAATTTGTTACTGCAATATTTAAGAGTTTTAAATTTGTAAAAGATAATTTCACTGAATTTAATAATATATATTTTGAATAAATAATCTACTCATTTTATTTATATAATCAAACATTAATATATTAATATAATAGTCAAGTTTTTTTTATATAATAACTTCTTTATTATTATAAATATAAAATGTTAGATAATTTAATAACAATTTTCCAAGATGAATTACATAAGAAATTATCATTAAAAGCAAGGACCACAACATCTGAAATGAATTTATTATTTAATGCTTTTAAATTTTATGATATAGATGATAATGGAACAATTAAAAGAGAAAATTGGTCAAGAGTTTTTAATAGAATTGGGCTAAATATTTTTTCAGAACCTGAATTAAATGAAATTTTTAATATTTTTGATACAAATTCTACTGGAGTTATCAATTATAGAAATTTTATTCAAAATATATTTGATTGGACTCCATCTAATTATCAAAATGATAATTATAATCTTAATACTAATTTTAATATAAATAATAATAATATAAACAACATGAACAATAATAATATTAATAATAATAATAATAATATTGATAGTAATGTTCAATCATATAATATTAAAGTAAATACTCCATTGAAACCTGATTTACAAAATAATATTCCAACTCAAATTTCATTAAATGAAAATGACAAATTAAAACCAATTACTCCTTTAAATAACAATAATAATAGTATAAATAATGATAAAATTATGAATAATAATATTGATAATAATATTATTAAAGAAGAATCAATTAATAATCCAGATTCTCAAATTGAAACTTCAAATAAAGACCCCATAAACATAAACAACAATTCAGGAATGAATAAATATTTCCAAAATTTACTTGAATTATTCCAAAGCAAAATTAACATAAATAATGGTTTAACATATTATATTTTAGTTTCCAAATTAAATGAAAAAGAAGATAAAATTTCCAAAACAATATCTTATGAAAATTTTTATTCAAGTATAAAAGAATCAAAAATAAATCTTTCAGAAAATGAAATAAAAGACTTTTTCATTTTATTAGATATTTCAGAACAAAATAAAATTGTAACAGAAGAATTTTTAAGATTATTAAGAGGATTTTTAAGTGAAAGAAGAAAAATGATTATAATAGAAAAATTTGCTAAAATTGATATTAATAGGGAAGGATATAAAGAGGTTAATTTAATTAAAAGTATATTTAATCCTCATTTACATCCAGAAGTTTTAATGAATAAAAAAAGTGAAAATGAAATTTTTGAAGAATTTATTTTTATGTTAGATACATATTTATCATTTAAAGGAAAAATAAACGATAATATAATAACTTTTGAAGATTTTATTGAATTTTATTCTGCAATAAGTGCTTCAATCGACAATGAAGATTACTTTATTGATATGATGAATAATGTATGGAGTTCAGCTACAAATTATTATAATATTAATAGAAATAATAGTCAAAATCAATTTTCTGAACAAAAGATTAACCAAAGAATTAATACTCCAATTCAAAATATTAAAAGTCCTCAAATTCAAATCAATAGACCTCAATCTTATAATCCAATAATTAGAAATCCTCCAAAATATAATATTATAAGTGGAAGATTAGATTACCGAAATCAATTAAGTCAAAACCAATTAAATAATATAAATATAATTCAAAGTCATTTTGAAAAGAATAATAAAGATATTATTCATAATAAACAATATTCTGAAACAATAACAAAAAAAAATTTTGGACCAAATAATCTATTTACAACAATAACAACGACAACAGTAAATAATAATACTAATAATAATAATTTCAACTCTTATAAAACAATAGATAATAACAACACTTATAATAGAATTAATAATAATAATATAACAATCTCAAATTTATTAAATCCAAATATAACAATAAATAATTCTACTTATAAAATATCAGAAAATCAATTTCAAATAAAAAACAATTCCAATGATCCTTTTCCTAAATTGAGAAGTATGTTAATATCAAGAGGTCCAAAAAGTTTATTTGTGATTGAAAAAATGATTTCAATGTATGATACATCTCATACAGGAATAATAGATTTTCAAACTTTTGAAAAAATAATTACTTTTTATCGCCTTTCATTATCTCATGATGAACTATTATCAATCTTTGATTTATTTGATCAAAATAAACAAGGAAAAATAAATTATGATGATTTTATAAAAGGATTAATTGGAAATTTATCTCCTCGAAGAGATTATTTAATAAAAAGAATATTTAATGTTATATCAAATGGAAAAAATGAACTTTCAATAAATGATATAAAAAATAATTATAACACTTGGAGAGATCCAGAATGGGTTGCAAGGAAAAAAACAAGGGAAGAAGTTATAAATGATTTTATGGATAATTTAAATATATTTTTAGAGTATAATTCACATATGAGTAAAGCAAATTCTGGTTTTATGAATTTTGATGATTTTTATAAATTTTATAGTCAAATTTCTATGGGAATTTCTGATGATAATTATTTCGAATATTTAGTTAATAATGTTTGGAATTTAGATGGTGGAAGTGCTAATAATTATTATAATTATGGACAAAATGCTTTTGAACAAAGAGGGAGAAATGTTCGTTCGGGTTATTAATTTTTGTTATTATTTTAAATTTTATTTATTTTTAAAATATATTATTATTCAAATTAAAATATATTTTTTAAGAATAATAATTTCATAATTTATAAATATCCTTTATTCACTCGTCTTCTTTACTTTTTCAACTAGGATAATTTTTTTATTTTTTGATTTAATATTTAGAAATTTTAGTTTAAAAAGATTTTATTTTGAAGTGAAATTTTATATATTTAATTTTTGTGAAAAAAATTTTTTAATATACAATTTTATATTATTATTACGACTAGTTTAATTTTTCTAAAATTTATCAAAAAATCTTGATAATATATTAAATTATAAATTATTTCACATTTTTAAATTTATTAGAAGTATCAATATTATTATAATCTTCTTCAAAAGTAAAATTTTTAAAAGTATAATTACTTCCTAAATTAAAAATATATTTATTCTTTTCTTTTGTTGAAGGAGCATTTTTGTCTTCTTGTTTATTATCTAATTCATTTTCAATAATTTTTTTTTCAATACTTGGAGAAGGTAAAGCTAATTCATTCTTATTATATAATATAAATAACATTTACATTATCTTTACTCTTGTAACATCCCATATTAAAATTAAATTAAAATAAACCAAAAAAATTAAAAAAAAAATAAAAAATTTTTAAGAAGAATAAACTGAAATAATCAATAAATTTTGTTTCTTTAATAAATTTTTTGTTATTTTTATTCCTGCTTTAATTCCTTCTTCAGGAATTCTTGAATTATAAATCCTTTTTTAATTAAATCTTTTGAATTTTAAACATTATCTTTAAATGTAGTTGAACATTTGTTATGATCTACTCCAAGATTTTCTTCTTCGGAATTTTATGTGTCAAATGATTTTTTGTGATATTTGTTTACTCATTTTTTTTCTAATTTATTCTTTTTTTAGTTTGAGATTTTTTTAATTATTGTTAATAAATTTAATTTTAGGAAATAATGGGTTGTCATGCTTGTTCAAATAAAATTGATTATACATTTGACAATTCTTTTAATGAAAATAAATCATTGAGTAAGAGAAATTTAAATTTTTTAATATATAATAATAATAAAAATGATATTAAATTAAATCCTTTTGATTCTAAAGGTTCAACAAATCAAACAACTACTAATAACATTCAAAATAATAATATAGAAAATTTAAATTATTTAATAACAATGAGAGAATCAATGTTTATGGAAATAAATTCAATAAGGAAAAATCCTTTAATTATTATAGAAAAAATAGATAAATATTCTCCTTTTATTAAATCTTTATCAAAAGATTTTTTTATTCAAGTTGATAAAAATAATAAAATTAAATTAAATAAAGGAAAAGAATTATTTGAATCTTTTAAAAATATTATAATAAAAAAAAAGCCAATGCCAGAATTAATTTTAAGAGATGAACTTACTTTTCCTTTTCCAACTAATTCAGATTATGAATTTATAGATTGTCAAAATTTAGATTTTATACAAGAACATTATTTAACAATTACTTTAAAACAGATTAAAAATAAATTATATGAAAAAAATATAGAATTAATAAATTTTCATTATGATATAATGAATTCAAATATTGAATTATCTGTTCTTCTTCAAATTGTCGATGATACAAATTCAATGTTTCAAAGAAGAAATAATCTCTTTAGTAAAATTGCTAAATATATTGGAATAAATATTGGAAAAATGACAAATGGATTATATTGTTATTATTTATTGTTTGGAAAAGATAAAACAATTTTAAAATAATATAAAAAAAATTTTGTAGTTATAATGATATGAATATATTTAAATTAATAGTATAATATAAATGATAGTTTATTATCAATATACATAAAATAACCAAAAATAAATCTTATAAACAAGAGGCCAAAAAAAAGAAGATTTTTAGATTTAAAATATAGAAAATTACAATTAGAGGAAAATTCCTTATTTCTATTATAAATTTAAATAAATATTTTTTTATTTTTATATATTTATTTTTCTTTTTATCAATAAAAAATAAAAAATATTTTAAAAAAACATATTTTGAAATTAAATAAAAAAGAAAAAAAATAAAAATCCCACTTATAAATTAGCATTCATTTTTTTCTTTTTCAAAGAATTTAAAGTTCCAATCATCAATATTTTAATTAAAAATCCAAAAATATCAAGAATAAAAACAAACTTTTTGTGATTGTTTTCTAAATCTCCTTCATTACCAACAAAAAAAAAATTATATTGTAAAATAAACCAAACCAAATCATAAACTAAAGAAAAAACAATAGAATAAATGAGAGGTTGTAAAAAATCTAAACTTTCATTATTTTTATCATAAAAAAACAAAATTAAAATAGCAAAAGAAATAAAAAAATTAAAAAAATCAGTTCTTTCTAAAAGTGAAAAAGTAGTGATAACAATATATAAAAACATTAAAAATTGAGTTTTTTTATTCCAACCAATTTTATTATTTCTATTTGAGAAAACATTAGTAAGTCTATTAGCAATACTATCTCTTCCTTCATTTCCTTCATAAGGTCTTTTTGCCCAAATAACATTTTTATCTTTTTCAACATTTGCAATTAAATCATCAATTTTTTTCAAATTATTTGAATATAAATTTTCATTCATTTTCTTTGAATAAATCATTCCAAAATCATTTTTATTATTTTCATTTACTAAATCTTGTAAATATAAACTATTTTTTTCTAATAAATTTTTATAATTTAAATTTTTCCTTAATTCATTTTCATAATATTTCTTCAATGAAATAATATATTGTATTTTTAATAATATTTCTCCATTATTTTCATTAGATTCTTCTAAAAATAAATCATACCATTGAATAACTTTTTCTTGAGTTTTAAAAGAATTTAATTGAATTGGAACATAACCAATTAATTTATTACCGGTAAATGTTTGATCATAAACTTCAACTTTTAAAACTAAATTTTCTTTTCTAATTTCAAATTTAAAACTTTCATTCCAAGCAGGATTATTAGTAGATTTTTTAATTAATGTTCTTTGACTTTTATTATCTAAAGTTAATAAAACAAAAGAATCACATTCACTTATTAATGAAGATGAATTTAAATTTTTTGCTTCAATAACACTAATATATAAATTTGAATTTGAAGTAAATCCATTGTCTAATTTTTGCTCTGAATCTTTTTCTCTTAAATATCCTTCATTATTTTTTTCCATTTCATCATTTAATTCAATTAACATTCTTTCTAATTTTGCACTTTTTAATTTTATTTTCTCTGATAAAGAAATATAACTTTCTACAAATTCATTAACGGTTATTGCTTTATTTGGGTTTTTATCTAATATTTTATATATTTTTTCTATATATTCATCATCATAAAATTCATTATTTGGCTATGAAAAATTAATTATAAATTTTTTTACACTTGTTTTATTTAAAAAATCTTTTAATTCATCTTTTGAAATTAATGAGTCTTTGTCTTTGTCAATTGATTGAAATTGTTCTCTTAATTTTGATATTTCTTTTTTTATTTCTTTGTCACGATTTCGAGACATATATTCATCTATACTTGTTCCATATCTTTGCTTTAAATTTTCATCTATAGTTCCTGCTGCTAACTCTTTTGCTGCTTGGATTGTATTTTTTCTATTTATCATATTATTTAATATAATTAATTTAATTATTAATTTTTTATTTTAAGAAATTTAAAAGATTTATTTCTTTTATATTCTTTTTATTATTTTATTTTTAAATATTTAGTTTCTTAATATAAATATATAATTTAAATAATTATTTAATATAATCAATTGTGGGGATGGGGATTGGGGATTGGGGATTGG
>JAEEGK010018159.1_pt1 | contig 15245 bp, 12 predicted proteins | sample 8958771 | NCBI WGS metagenome assembly JAEEGK01 (sample SAMN16246547, study PRJNA631951) | gut metagenome | biome: gut microbiome; feature: rumen; material: SC-attached | host: Bos | place: Iran: Karaj | collected 2018-10 | reverse complement strand
TATCCCTCGCCTCGACCCGGTCGGTCAAGGCTCGCTCATTTCGCTGCTCCTCCTCCCCAAATCGCGGCCACCGCAGCGGCCGCGATTTGGAAAGGACGTTTCGCCGGAATCTTTCGGGCATTTGCGCATGCGCGAATGTCCGTCATTCCGGCGATCAAGGACGCAGGGTGGCGGCCATGACGGCCTTGATGGTATGCATCCGGTTCTCCGCCTCGTCGAAGACGATGGACTGGGGTCCGTTGAAGACCTCGTCCGTCACCTCCATGCAGGGAATGCCGTATTTTTCAAAGATCTCGTTGCCGATCTCCGTGTCCAGGTCGTGGAAGGAGGGGAGGCAGTGGAGGAAGCGGCACTGGCTGCCCGCCGCATCCATGAGGGCCTTGGTGACCCGATAGGGGCTCAGGTCCCGGATGCGCTCTTCCCAGACCTCCTCCGGCTCGCCCATGGAGACCCACACGTCGGTGTAGAGCACGTCGGCCCCCTTCACGGCGGAAAGGGGATCCGTCTCGAATTTGAGGGTGGCGCCGGTATAGTCGGCGATCAGGCGGCAGGTGTTCACCAGCGCCGGGTCGGGGAAGTAGGCGGCGGGGGCGCAGGCGGTGAACTCCAGGCCCAGCTTGGCGCAGCCCACCATGAGGGAATTGCCCATGTTGTAGCGGGCGTCCCCCAGATAGACCAGCTTGCGGCCCTTGAGGGAGCCGAAATGCTCCCGGATGGTGAGGAAGTCCGCCAGGATCTGGGTGGGGTGGAACTCATTGGTGAGCCCGTTCCACACCGGCACCCCGGCGAAGGCCGCCAGGGTCTCCACGATCTCCTGGCCGTAGCCCCGGTATTCGATGCCGTCGAACATCCTGCCCAAAACCCGGGCCGTGTCCGCCACGGATTCCTTTTTCCCCATCTGGCTGCTCTTGGGGTCCAGATAGACGGCGTGCATCCCCAGGTCGGCAGCCGCCACCTCGAAGGCGCAGCGGGTGCGGGTGGAGGTCTTTTCAAAGATCAGGGCCACGTTCTTCCCCTCGCAGAGGCGGTGGGGGATCCCGGCCTTCTTCTTCTCCTTCAGCTCAGAGGCCAGGTCCAGCAGCCCGGTGATCTCATCGGGGGAAAAGTCCAGCAGCTTGAGAAAGCTCCTTCCTTTCAAGTTCAGCATCATCATTCCTCCCCGCACACGTCCTTCAGGACGGCGATGGCTTCTTCCAGCAGGTCCATGGGGATGTTCAGGGCGGGCAGCAGCCGCACCTTGTCCTTGGCCGTGAGGCAGAGGACGCCCCGCTCGTTGCACTTGGCCACCACTTCGGCGGCGCTTTTGACGGTTTTGATCCCCACCATGAGGCCCAGGCCGCTGAGGTATTCCACCCCCGGCGCGCCGGTGAGGGCGCTGCGGATGCAGTCGCCCTTGGCGCGGACCTCGGCCAGGAAGGCGTCGTCCAGCCGTTCCAGGATGCTGAGGGCCCCGGCGCAGCAGACGGGGTTGCCCCCGAAGGTGGAGCCGTGGTCGCCGGGATGGAACACGTCCTGCACCTTCTCACCCAGCAGGCAGGCGCCCAGAGGCAGGCCGCCTCCCAGACCCTTGGCGGTGGATACGATGTCCGGCGTGATGCCGAAATTCATATAGGCGTAGAGCCGGCCGGTGCGCCCGTTGCCGGTCTGCACCTCGTCCACGATGAAAAGGATGTCCTGCTCCCGGCAGAATTCCGCCGCGCCCCGGAGGAAATCCGGGTCCACCACCCGGACGCCCCCTTCGCCCTGGATGCACTCCACCATGACGGCGGCGGCCTTCGTCTCCAGAGCCAGCTTCCTGAGGCCCTCCAGGTCGCCGGGCTCCGCATAGGCAAAGCCGGGGGTCAGGGGCTGGAACAGCTCGTGGTAATGGTCCTGCCCCGTGGCGGCCAGGGTGGTGAGGGTCCGCCCGTGGAAGCTGTTGACCAGGGTGATGATGGTGTGGTATTCCGGCCCCTTTTTCTCGGCGGCGTATTTCCGCGCCGCCTTGATGGCACATTCGTTGGCCTCTGCGCCGGAGTTGCCGAAAAAGACCTTTTTCATGCCCGTGCGCTCGCAGAGCAGCTTCGCCAGCCTGGCGCAGGGCTCGGTGTAATAGAGGTTGGAGGTGTGCTGCACCTTCCCCAGCTGGGCGATGACCGCTTCCTTCCAGGTCTCGTCCCCACTACCGAAGGCGGTGACGCCGATGCCGGAGCCCATGTCGATATAGCGCTTCCCCTCGGGGGAATAGAGGAGAGAGCCCTTGCCGGAGGCGATCTCCACCGGGAAGCGGGCATAGGTATTGGCAATATAGGTCTGGTCGATGTTCATGAGCTCAGACATGCTCATCCACTCCTTTCACCATGGTGCCGGCGCCTTCGTCGGTCAGCAGCTCCATCAGGATGGCGTGGGGGATGCGCCCGTCCATGATGATGACCTTCTCCACGCCCATATTGATGGCCTCGATGCAGCAGTCCACCTTGGGGATCATGCCCCCGGCAATGATGCCCTCCCGGAAGAGGCCCACCGCCTCCTCCACGTTCAGCTCCCGGATGAGGGTACTCGGATCGTCCTTGTCCCGGAGGATGCCCGCCACGTCCGTCATCATGATGAGGCTCTGGGCATTCAGGGCCCCGGCGATGAAGGCGGCGGCGGTGTCGCCGTTTATGTTGTAGGTGTTGCCCTCCCGGTCGCAGCCGATGGTGGAGACCACGGGGATATAGCCGTGGTCCAGCAGGTCGGTGACGGGTTCGATGTTGATCTTCGTGATGGCCCCCACATAGCCCAGCTTTTCATCCCGCATCTTCGCTTCGATGAGCCGCCCGTCCATGCCGCTGAGGCCCATGGCCTTGCCCCCCTGCTTTTCCAGCAGGTTCACCAGGGTCTTGTTCACCTTGCCCGCCAGCACCATCTGCACGATGTCCATGGTCTCCCGGTCCGTGACCCGGAGCCCGTCCACGAACACCGCTTCCTTGCCCACCTTGGCCATCATGTCGCTGATCTCCGGGCCGCCCCCGTGGACCAGCACCACCCGGACGCCCACCAGCCGCAGCAGGCAGATATCCTCCATGACCTGCTGCTTGAGGACCTCGCTGGTCATGGCGTTGCCGCCGTATTTGATCACGACGGTCTTTCCCACGTATTTCTGGATATAGGGCAGCGCCTGCACCAGCACCTCTGCCCGCTCGTAATTGCTGAGAGCCGTATTCATAGCCTATCCCTCACGTCCGGTAGTCGCCGTTGATCTTCACATAATCATAGGTCAGGTCGCAGCCCCAGGCGGTGGCGGTCTCCGGGCCGTCGTTGAGGCCCACCAGGATGTCGATCTCCTTCTCCAGGAGGATCTCCTTGGCCTTTTCCTCACTGAAGGGGATGCCCGCGCCGTTTTTGCAGACGGGGATCTCCCCCTTGGCGGAGCGGAAGGCCACGTCGATCTTCCCCACGTCCACCGCCGCGCCGGAGTAGCCGATGGCGCAGAGGATGCGCCCCCAGTTGGCGTCCGCGCCGAACATGGCCGCCTTCACCAGGCTGGAGCAGATGACGCTCTTGGCCGTCACCCGGGCGATCTCCCGGCTGGGCGCGCCGGTAACGACGCATTCCAGCAGCCTCGTAGCCCCTTCGCCGTCCCCGGCGATCATGCGGCAGAGGGCCATGGTGACGGTGTTGAGGGCTTTCATGAACAGAGTGAAGTCCGGCCCCTCGGCGGTGATCTCTTCATTCCCGGCCAGGCCATTTGCCAGCAGGGTCACCATGTCGTTGGTGGAGGTGTCCCCGTCCACGCTGACCATGTTGAAGGTCTCCTGCACATCGCTGCTCAGGGCCTTGCGCAGCATTTCCGGGCTGATGGCCGCGTCGGTGGTGATGAAGACCAGCATGGTGGCCATGTTGGGGTGGATCATGCCGCTGCCCTTGGCCATGCCTCCCAGGCGGCAGGTTTTGCCCCCCAGGGTGAATTCCACCGCCGCCTGCTTATCCACGGTGTCCGTGGTCATGATGGCGGCTGCCGCGTCGTCGCCGCCCGTCTCCGAGAGGGAGGACGCCAGGGCGGGGAGGGCCGCCTTGATGGGCGTCAGGTCCAGGCTCTGGCCGATGACGCCGGTGGAGGCCACGATCACGTCCGATGCTTCGATGCCCAGGGCCTTGGCGGTCTCGGCGCACATCGCCTCCGCGATCTCGATCCCGTCGGCGTTGCAGGTGTTGGCGTTGCCGCTGTTGCAGATGACGGCCCGGGCCTTTCCGTTCGCCAGATGCTCCTTCGTCACCGTGAGGGGCGCGCCCTTCACCAGGTTGGTGGTGTAGACCGCCGCGGCGGAGGCGGGAACGGAGCTGAGGACCATGGCCAGGTCCTTCTTGGTGTGGTTCTTCCGGATGCCGCAGTGGATGCCCCCGGCTGTGAAGCCCTTCGCGGCGCAGACGCCGCCGGTAATCAGTTTCATGATGTCTTCCTTTCCGAAAGACTGAGACCTGCCGTTTCAGCCAGGCCCAGCCGGATATTCATATTCTGGATGGCGGCGCCGGATGCGCCCTTGCCCAGGTTGTCGAAGCGGGCGGTGAGGAGGATGCGCTCCCCGTTTCCGGAAACCGAGATCTCCATGTCGTCAAAGCCGGAGTAGGCGGCGGCGGAGAGGAAGCCCCCCTCGTCGCAGCCCTCGTCGAAGTGGACGAGAGGGCCGGTGTAGGCCGCCTTGTATGCGTTCTTGATGTCCTCCGGGCTGCCCTTCAGGTCCCCGGCGAAGAGGGGCACCGTCACCTCCATGCCGCTGTAAAAGTCCGCCACGATGGGGCAGAATACGGGGGCTTTTTCCAGGGAGCAGAGGAGGACCATTTCCTTCAGATGCTTGTGCTGCTGGCCCAGGGCATACTGCCGGGGCGCCCCCAGCAGGGGATCCCGGTCCGGAGCTTCATACTGGGCGATCATGCTCTTGCCGCCGCCGCTGTAACCCGTGAGGGAGAAGCAGCTGAGGGCGGCGCCCTTGTCTATGAGACCGGCGTCCGTCAGGGGCTTTACCAGGGCGATGAAGCCGCTGGCATGGCAGCCGGGGTTTGCGATGCGGTTGGATGCCGCCACCCGGTCTTTGCCCACCAGCTCCGGGAAGCCGTAGACCCAGCCGGGGTCCGTGCGGTGGGCGGTGGAGGTGTCGATGACGCAGGTCCGGGGGTTTTCCACCAGGGAGACGGCTTCTGTGGCCGCCGCGTCCGGCAGGCAGAGAAAGACGATGTCCGCGCCGTTCATGGCCTCCTTCCGGGCCGCAGGGTCCTTCCGCACTTCCTCCGGCAGGGTGAGGAGCGTCAGCTCGCTTCTCCCCGCCAGCCGCTGGCGGATGCGCAGGCCGGTGGTCCCGGCGCTGCCGTCTATAAATACCTTCGTCATAGATTCAGGACCTCTTTCACATAAGCGATCTGGGCTTCCACGGAGCTGCGGCAGGTGCCGCCCGCCGACTGGCGCTTTTCCACGCAGCTTATGAGGTCGATGGCCGTATATACGTCCTCGCCGATCAGCTCGCAGTGCGCCTTGTAATCCGCCAGGGGCAGTTCCTCCAGCACGCAGCCTTTGGCGATGCAGGCCGCCACCAGCTCCCCGGAGATCTTGTAGGCGGTGCGGAAGGGGAGACCCTTGCCCACCAGGTAGTCCGCCAGGTCGGTGGCGTTGATGAAGCCGGTCTGGGCGGCCCGGCGGGTGTTCTCGCCCAGCACGGTCATGCCCTCCAGCATGGGGACGCAGACGCCCAGGCAGGCCTTCACCGTGTCGCAGGCGTCGAAGACCGCCTCCTTGTCCTCCTGCATGTCCTTGTTGTAAGCCAGGGGCAGGCCCTTCATGGCGGTGAGCAGGGCCATCAGGTCCCCGTAGACCCGGCCCGTCTTGCCCCGCACCAGCTCCGCCATGTCCGGGTTCTTCTTCTGGGGCATGATGGAGGAGCCGGTGGTGAAATCGTCGGAGAGGGCGATGAAGCGGAATTCCCAGCTGCTCCAAAGCACCAGCTCCTCGCTGAGGCGGCTCAGGTGCATCATCACCACGCTGAGGCAGCTCATGAGCTCCAGGCAGAAATCCCGGTCCGAAACGGCGTCGATGCTGTTGCGGGCGATGCCGTCGAAGCCCAGGGCAGAGGCCTCCATCTCCCGGTCCGTGTCGTAGCTGGTGCCGGCCAGGGCGCAGGCCCCGATGGGGGAGAGGTTCATGCGTTTCCGGCAGTCCGCCAGCCGGTCCAGATCCCGCAGGAGCATCATGGCGTAGGCCATCATGTGGTGGCCGAAGAGGATGGGCTGGGCCCGCTGCAGGTGGGTGTAGCCCGGCATGACCACGTCGAGGTTGGCCTCCGCCTGCTTCGTCAGGGCGGCGGTCAGGGCCTTCAGGCTGCCGCGGATGCTGTCGATCTCCCCGCGGAGATACATCCGCAGGTCCAGGGCCACCTGGTCGTTGCGGCTGCGGGCGGTGTGGAGCTTTTTGCCCACGTCCCCCAGGCGCTCCGTGAGCACCTGCTCCACGAACATGTGGATGTCCTCGGCCTCAGGGTCGAAGGTGAGGGCGCCGCTGTCCAGGTCCTTCAGAATGCCCTCCAGCCCGGCGATCAGCGTTTCCGCCTCCGCCGGGGCGATGATGCCCCGGGCGCCCAGCATGGCGGCGTGGGCCATGCTCCCCGTGATGTCCTGCCGGTACATCCGGCTGTCAAAGCGGATGGAGGAATTGAAATCGTCCGCCGCCGCATTTACTTCGCCGGAGGTCCTTCCGGCCCAAAGTTTTGCCATGTCTGCCCCTCCCGGAGAATGTCAGTTGATCAGAGTTTGCCCTGCTCCCGAAGCGCCTGCACCTTGGTGGGCAGGCCCCAGAGGTTGATGAAGCCGGCGGCCTGGGCCTGGTCGTAGTCGCTCTCGCCGAAGGTCACCAGGTTTTCGGAATAGAGGGAGTAGGGAGAAGTGGTCCCGGCGGGGATGATATTGCCCTTGTAGAGCTTCAGCTTCACGCTGCCGGTGACGTATTTGTCGGCTTCGTCGGCAAAGGCCTGGAGGGCTTCCCGCAGGGGGCTGAACCACTTGCCGTTGTAGATGAGGTCGGCGAAGTCCACCGCCAGCTTCTGTTTCTCGTGGAGAGTGTCCTTGTCCACGGTGAGCATTTCCAGCTGCCTGTGGGCGGCATAGAGGATGGTGCCGCCCGGGGTCTCGTAAACGCCCCGGTCCTTCATGCCCACCAGCCGGTTCTCCACGATGTCCAGCAGGCCGATGCCGTTACGGCCGCCCGCCTCGTTCAGCTTCTCGATGATTTTGCTGGCCTTCATCTTCTCGCCGTTGAAGGCCACGGGGGCCCCGGCTTCGAAGTCGATGGTCACATAGGTGGGCTTGTCGGGGGCCTGGAAGGGGGATACGCTCATTTCCAGGAAGCCGGGCTTGTCGTAGTCGGGCTCGTTGGCGGGGTCCTCCAGGTCCAGGCCCTCGTGGCTCAGGTGCCACAGGTTCTTGTCCTTGGAATAGTTGGTCTCCCGGGAGATCTTCAGAGGCACGTTGTGGGCCTCGGCGTAGTCGATCTCCTCGTCCCGGCTCTTGATGTCCCACTCCCGCCAGGGGGCGATGATCTTCATGTCGGGGGCGAAGCGCTTGATGGCCAGCTCGAAGCGCACCTGGTCGTTGCCCTTGCCGGTGGCCCCGTGGCACACCGCGTCGGCCCCTTCCTCCAGGGCGATCTGGGCCAGCTTCCTGCCGATGATGGGCCGGGCGAAGGCGGTGCCCAGCAGATAGCCCTCGTAGCTGGCGCCCATCTTCAGGGCGGGGATGATCACCTCGTCCACCATCTCGTCGATCAGGTCCGCGACGATGAGCTTGCTGGCCCCGGTCTTCAGGGCCTTTTCCTCCAGCCCTTCCAGCTCATCGGCCTGGCCCACGTTGCCGGAAACGGCGATGATCTCGGGATTATTGTAATTCTCCTTCAGCCAGGGGATGATGATGGACGTATCCAGGCCGCCGGAGTAGGCGAGAACGATCTTCTTGATTCCTTCTTTATTCATGACGGTACCTCCTATGGTAGCGGCGGATATAGTCCGCCCGTTTTTCAGGATATGCGCCATTGTAAGCCGAAAGCCGGGGAATGTCAAGGGATAATTGAATAAAAATTCTGCAAAAACGAAGAATATTGCATAATTATACTCAAATTCAATAAAAACATTGAAGTGTTTTAATTGGCCGGATGCGAACGCATCCGGCGAAACGCATGGTATGCGAGGTGATTTGCAGTGCAATACGATCTTTTTCCAGCCGAAGGGCTGGAAAACTGCGGTGAGACTACACCGCAGCCATAAAACGGTTTATAACCGTTTTATGGAAGATCAGTATTATAAACGAGAGGGCCCCGCAAGGCAGGGCCCTTGTGTATTCTGTCGAAGAAGGGGGGCGAAAGTTAGCTTGATCGCAGATCAAATCCTCGCTACGCCGCTTGCTCTGGCCGCCTCCGCCACAGCCTTGGCCACCGCGGGGCAGACCCGGGGATCGAAGGCGGCGGGGATGATGTTATCGGCACTGAGCTCCTCCGGGGAAATGAGCCCCGCCAGGGCCCGCGCCGCTGCCAGCTTCATCTCCTCGTTGATGTCGCTGGCCCGGGCGTCCAGGGCGCCCCGGAAGATGCCGGGGAAGGCCAGCACGTTGTTGATCTGGTTGGGGAAGTCGCTGCGGCCGGAGGCCACCACGGCGGCCCCGGCAGCCTTGGCTTCGGCGGGGAAGATCTCGGGAGTGGGGTTGGCGCAGGCGAAGACCACCGCGCCGGGGGCCATGCTCTGCACCATTTCCTTCGTCACCAGGCCGGGAGCGGAAACGCCGATGAACACGTCCGCGCCCTTGAGGGCGTCCGCCAGGCTTCCCTTGCAGCCGCCGGGATTGGTGAGGGCGGCGATCTCCCCCTTGGCGGGGTTCATGCCGGTGGGCCGCCCGGCATAGATGGCCCCGGTGCGGTCACAGAGGGTGACGTCCCTTGCCCCGGCGGAGAGGAGCAGCCGGGCGATGGCCATGGCGGCGGCGCCCGCCCCGCTGATGACGATGCGCACCCTGCCGATCTCCTTATGCACCACCTTCAGGGCGTTGGTGAGCCCTGCCAGGGTGATGACGGCGGTGCCGTGCTGGTCGTCGTGGAAGATGGGGATGTCGCAGACCTCCTTCAGCCGCCGCTCGATCTCGAAGCAGCGGGGGGCGGAGATGTCCTCCAGGTTCACCCCGCCGAAGGAACCGGCCAGGAGGGCCACGGTCTTCACGATCTCGTCCACGTCCTTAGAGCGGATGCAGAGGGGGATGGCGTCCACCCCGCCGAAGGACTTGAAGAGGACGCATTTCCCCTCCATGACGGGCATGCCCGCCTCGGGGCCGATGTCCCCCAGGCCCAGCACGGCGGTGCCGTCGGTGACCACCGCCACGGTGTTCCACCGGCGGGTCAGCTCATAGCTCTTGTTCACGTCCTTCTGGATCTCCAGGCAGGGCTGGGCCACGCCGGGGGTATAGGCCAGGCTCAGGCTCTGCCGGTCGCTGACCGGGGCCCTGGCCGTGACTTCGATCTTGCCTTTCAGCTCATAGTGCAGCTTCAGGGATTCCTTCATGTAGTCCATAGCGTTCTCCTCATATCATTTGTTCCGGATGGAACAAGTCGTCGAATTCTTCTTCCGTCAGATACCCCAGGGCCAGGCAGGCTTCCTTCAGGGTCAGCCCTTCCCGGTGGGCCTTCTGGGCGGTCTTTGCCGCGTTCTCATAGCCGATGCGGGGGCTGAGGGCCGTCACCAGCATCAGGGAGGCGTTCAGGTTCGCGCGCATCTTTTCCCGGTTTGCCCGGATGCCGGAGACGCACCGCGCTTCAAAGGAAGCCATGGCCTCCGCCAGGAGCCGGGCGGACTGCAAATAATTATAGATGAGCACCGGCAGGAACACATTCAGCTGGAAATTCCCCTGGGAAGCGGCGAAGCCCACGGAAACGTCGTTGCCCATGACCTGCACCGCCACCATGGTCACCGCCTCGCACTGGGTCGGGTTCACCTTGCCGGGCATGATGGAGGAGCCGGGCTCGTTTTCCGGGATGGTGATCTCCCCCAGGCCCAGCCGGGGCCCGGAGGCCAGCCAGCGGATGTCGTTGGCCATCTTCATCAGGTCGGCGGCCAGGGCCTTCAGCGCCCCATGGGAGAATACCAGCTCGTCCCGGCTGCTGAGGGCGTGGAATTTGTTCTCCGCCGAGCGGAAGGGGAGACCGGTCATATTTGCCAGCTCCTTCGCCGCTTCTTCCCCGAAGCCCTTGGGCGCGTTCAGCCCCGTGCCCACTGCGGTGCCCCCCAGGGCCAGCGCGTACAGGGGTTCCAGGCTGCGGCGGATCATCTCCCCGTCGTCAGCCAGGCTGGAGCGCCAGCCGGAGATCTCCTGGGCGAAGCTGAGGGGGGTGGCGTCCATCAGGTGGGTGCGCCCGCATTTGACGGCGTCGGCGTTTTCCTCCTCCAGCCGCTCCAGGGTCCCGATCAGCTTGTCCAGAGCGGGCAGGAGCTTTTCCGTCAGGATGAGGGCGGCGGCGATGTGCATGGCGGTGGGGAAGGTGTCGTTGGAGGACTGGGACATGTTCACGTCGTCGTTGGGGTGCAGGAGGCTCCTGCCCGCCGCGGCGTTGCCCCGGTTGGCGACCACCTCGTTCACGTTCATGTTGGTCTGGGTGCCGCTGCCGGTCTGCCAGACTACCAGGGGAAACTCCTCCGCCAGGCCCCCGGCGGCGATCTCGTCGCAGACCTCCGAAATCCGCAGGAGCTTTTCCTCCGTCATCTTCTCCGGCTTCAGAGCGCGGTTGGCTCTGGCGGCGGCCTTTTTCAGCAGGCCGAAGGCCCGGATGATCTCCGGCGGCATCGTTTCCCGGCCCACGCCGATGGGGAAATTGCCCACGCTCCGCTGGGTCTGGGCCCCCCAGCTCCGTTCCGCCGGGACCCGGACCTCCCCCAGAGCGTCGTGTTCGATGCGGTATTCCACGGTTTTCCCTCCCTCCGGGAAGCGTTGGGTTTGCAACCTCTATATTATACCCTTCCGCCGCCGCTTCTGCAATCGTTATTTCATCCGGAAACGGGAGTGTCGGAAAAGAAGAAATTGCAATATGGACGGTTTGTGCTATAATAACTTAGTTAGGTTTTTCGGAGGGACGCCATGAAGCTGAGGCTGACCCATGTTCAGATCATCGTGGCGGGGTATCTCTGCATCGTGCTGCTGGGTACCCTGCTCCTCAGTCTGCCCTTCGCCTCGGCGGACGGGCAAAGAGCCCCCTTCCTGACGGCGCTGTTCACCGCCGTCTCCTCCTCCTGCGTAACGGGCCTGGTGCTGCGGGACACGGCCACGGGCTGGTCCGCCTTCGGCCATATCGTGATCCTGCTGCTGATCCAGGTGGGCGGCCTGGGCTTCATGACCGTGGCCACCTTCCTCTACCATGCGTTCCAGAAGCGCATGGGCCTGCGGAGCCGGGAACTGATGGTGGAGAGCATCAACACCACCCATGTGGGCGGCATCATGCATCTGGCCTGGAGGATCGTGGTCCTCACCGCCGCCTTCGAGGTGGCGGGCGCGCTGCTGCTGCTGACCCGCTTCGCCCCCCGCTTCGGGCTGAACCGGGGCCTCTGGTATGCTTTGTTCCACTCCGTCAGCGCCTTCTGCAACGCTGGCTTCGACCTGATGGGGGTCCTCAGCCCCGGCTGCTCCCTGACGCCCTTCTATGACGACCCCGTGGTGAATATCACCCTGATGCTGCTGATCCAGGTGGGCGGCCTGGGCTTCCTGGTTTGGGAGGACCTGTTCCGCTGCCGCTGGCGGGTCAAGCGCTGGCGGCTGCATACCAAGCTGGTCATGTCCGTCTCCGCCATCCTCACCTTCGGCGGGGCCTTGCTTTTCTTCTTCTTTGAAGCTGGTGCCACCGGCGAAGGGCTCACCCTCGGCGGCAGGGTGTGGACGGCGCTGTTCGCCTCCGTCACGGCCCGCACGGCGGGCTTCAACACCGTGGACGTCGGTTCCATGGCGGGGGCCAGCAAGCTGCTGACCATCTTCCTCATGGTGATAGGCGGCAGCCCCGGCTCCACCGCCGGCGGCGTCAAGACCACCTCCCTGGCGGTGATCGTCCTCTTTGCCTATGCCAGCTTCCGGGGCAGGGAAAAGCCCACCGTCTTCGGGCGCAGCATTTCCGTGGATACCTTCCGCAAGAGCTGCGGCGTCCTCTTTTTCAATATCAACCTCGCCCTTATCGCCGCCATCCTCCTCTGCGCCTGGCAGCCCCTGGACCCGGTGGCCGCCGTGTTCGAGACCGTGTCCGCCATCGGCACCGTGGGCATGACCGCCGGGATCACCCAGTCCCTCTGCCCGTTTTCCGCTTATATCATCGCCCTGCTCATGTTCCTGGGGCGGGTGGGCAGCGTGTCCTTTGCCGTGGCGCTGCTGGCCAAGCGCTCCGCCCCGCCGGTGGAGTACCCCGTGGAGGAGATAACCGTCGGCTGACCGTTCAGAAAGGAGCAAACCATGAAGAGCTTTCTTGTCATCGGCGCAGGCACCTTCGGCCACCACATCTGCCGGGAGCTGATCCGGCAGAAGTGCGAGGTCATGATCGTGGACAGCGACCCCAAGCCCCTGGAGGACCTGGTGAACGTGGTCACCAGCGCCAAGATCGCAGACTGCGCCAATATCGAGACCCTGCGTTCCTTCGACATCCCCAGCTTCGACGCCTGCTTCGTCAGCGTGGGCCGCAATTTCCAGTACAGTCTGGAGATCACCTGTCTCCTGAAGGAGCTGGGGGCCAGAAAGGTATTCGCCAAGGCCGACGAGGACATCCAGGCCAAGTTCCTGCTGCGCATCGGGGCCGACGAGGTGATCTATCCGGAGAAGGACTGCGCCATCCGTCTCAGCATCGCGGAGAGCTCCGACAGCATCTTCGACTGCATGCCCCTCACGGAGGATTACGGCATCTATGAGATCCAGGTGCCGAAGAAGTGGGTGGGGAAGACGGTGGTGAAGCTGGATGTGCGCCGCAGCTACAACATCAGCGTGCTGGCCATCAAGAACGGCGCGAACCTGCGGCCCCTGCCGCCGGTGGACCATGTGTTCAACGAAACGGAGCATCTCATGGTCCTGGGCCGGGACGAGGATATCCGCCGGGTCATCGACCGCTAACCTGCACAAGTCAGCTTCGCCTAACCGCCCGGGATTTGGCGAATCATACTAAATTAGCAAATCTTCTCGCATTTCATACATGACTATGTTAAAATAAACCGAACAGGAGAGTTTCCGCCCCGCCGGCGGAAGAAACACATATCTAGGAAAGAGAGGAATACCCATATGGTGCCAAAACTCGATCCCAAGGAGCTGGAATACAAAGAGTCCATCGGCTTCATGGGCATGAAGACGAAGACCCTCAATTATCCCCTCAACAAGCACGATCATGGCGTGGCCACCTTCAGCCGCGAGCCCTGGTGGCAGATGTATCAGGCGACGGACGCCCAGATCTTCACCCCCAGCGTGATCCCCGACAACGTGGCCCGCGGCTTCGTGTTCGAAGCCAAGCCCTTCAATGCCAATGAGCAGGGCGGCGGCCCCGACATGTTCGGCGTGGAATGGGAATACATCAAGACCGTGGGCGGCAGCATGGTGCGCCCCGGCAACCCCTACATGGAGGACATCTCCGAGTGGCGGGAAAAGATCGTCTGGCCCGACCTGGATTCCTGGGATTGGGAAGGCTCCGCCAAGATCAACAACGGCACCTTCCTGAAGAAGGAAAACTTCAACCAGATGTGGTTCCAGACCGGCTTCTATGAGAGGCTTATCGCCTTCATGGAGTTCGAAGGCGCCATCATGGCCCTCTTCGACGAGGATTCCCAGCCCGAGGTCCACGCCTTCTTCGACAAGCTGACCGATTTCTACATCGACCTCTTCAAGCATGTCATCAAATACTTCCCCGATGTGAACGCCGTCTTCTTCCATGACGACTGGGGCAGCCAGAAGGAGACCTTCTTCTCTCCCGCCATCGCGGAGGAGATGATCGTGCCCTACATGCGGCGCCTGACCGACTTCCTCCATGCCAACGGCATCTTCTGCGAGCTCCATTCCTGCGGCAACAACTACAAGCAGGTGGGCAACTATATCAAGGCCGGCTGGGATGCCTGGGCGCCTCAGCTGATGAACGACAGCTACAAGATCTACGACGATTTCGGCGACAAGATCCTGATCGCCACCTTCCCCCAGAATATCCCCGAAGAGATCATGAAGCTGCCCACCACCGACGAGCAGGGCGCCGCCTTCGCCAAGCTGCCCGAAGAGGAGCAGCGGCGGATCGCCCGGGAGTATGCCGACCGGGTCTGCGTGCATGGAAAGCCCAGCTTCTACAACTTCTATGCCGCCCACTGGCTGACCCCCGCTTTCCGGGAGGAGCTCTACAAGGAATCCCGCATCAATTACTCCAAGTAAACCTTCGTTTCGTATCGCCCGCCGGGGACCACGGAAAACCGTGGTCCCCGGTTTTTCATGTCCGGCAGAGGGAAAACATATTTGCAGAAGGCCTTATTTGTAGTATAGTATAAACAAAACAACATATCCGGGGAGGAATGACCGTGAGCCAGATGCGCTATCCCCATATCTTCGAACCCATCCGCCTGGGGCGTCAGCTTTTCCTGAACCGCCTCTTTGCGGCCCCCACGGGCTACCGCAACATGACCTACGACAGCATCTATCCCGAGGAGGCCCTGCAATACTACCGGCGCAAGGCCATGGGCGGCTGCGCCGCCGTGTCCACGGGGGAGCTGATCGTGGACACGGCCTTCGGGCGGGGAAGCCCCAACCAGATCTGCATCGACAATCCCGCCTGCAAGATCCCCCTGGGCAAGCTGGCCTTCGCCATCTCCCGCTACGGGGCGGTGCCCACGGCGGAGCTGACCCATGCGGGGATGTATGCCAACCGTACCCTGGCCATGTTCGGCGGCGTTTCCCAGGGGGAGGCCTACGGGCCCGTGGAAATGGAGCTGAGCGGGCGTCTCATCAAGGAGATGCCGGAGAGCATGATCGAGGCGACCATCGCCAAATTCGCGGAGGCGGCGGCCACGGCTAAAGAATGCGGCTTCGGCATGATCATGGTCCACATGGGCCACGGCTGGGGCCTCCATCAGTTCCTGTCCCCCTCCCTGAATACCCGGAAGGACAAGTGGGGCGGCAGCCTGGAAAACCGCTGCCGTTACCCCATCGCGGTGTGTCAGGCGGTGCGGAAGGCCGTGGGTCCCGGCTTCCCCATCGAGGTGCGCATCAGCGCCAGCGAGTGC
>JAEEGK010018158.1_pt1 | contig 15246 bp, 10 predicted proteins | sample 8958771 | NCBI WGS metagenome assembly JAEEGK01 (sample SAMN16246547, study PRJNA631951) | gut metagenome | biome: gut microbiome; feature: rumen; material: SC-attached | host: Bos | place: Iran: Karaj | collected 2018-10 | reverse complement strand
AATACTTTCCAAAATACAATTATGATTATTTATATTTTTGTTATTTTCATTTTCTAAATAATTTATCCAATCCAAGAAATGAATTTTTTCATTTGAAAAATTTTTTTTAATATCATTAAAATCATGTATTAAATTATTTTCAAACATTTCATAATAATATTTCATTTGTTCAACAATTTCAATTTCTTTATTTTCAAAATTATTTTGTAATTTTCTATTAAAATTTACAATAATTAGATTTATTTTTAAATTGAATTTAATTATTGTATCATTTGGATTACCATTAATTAAATTTAACAATATTTTACTTTTATTAACCTCTTCTAAAATTTCTTCTTCAATTCTATTTGTTAAATTATTAAATGTTAACCATTTATTTAACTTATATTCATAATATGGATTTATGTTATTAAAATTTTCAATATTATTATTATTTATTTTAAATAATTCATTAAAAATATATTCTCTCGCATGTAAAATATTTTCAACATTCATATGTTTTTCAATATTTTTTAAAATATCATTTTTAAAATTTGAATTATTTTCTTCTAAAACTCTAAAATTTTTATAACAATTGCTATATCTTTCTATATTAATTGCATCTTTAAAATAATATGAATTATGATATTTTTTTAATTTTCTTCTATATTCTTCTCTCACTGATTTAAATGCATATTTTAACCAATCAACATAATCATTGAAATTTACTTTTGGATTTTCTGGACGATAAATCCAATATTTTTTTATTTTTGATGTTCTTTCGAAAAATTTTTGTAAATTTGTGAGAAAAAATATTTTTTCTTTTGAAATATTTATTATTATTGGATCTTCTATATTAATATTTATAAAATTAACTTGTTCTTTTTTTGTAAAATCTGGTTGAAGATTATGTATAAATCTTATATCAAAATTAATTGGTTGTAAAAAAGGGTCTTGAACATTCATTGATTCATAATCATCAACAGTTTGATTAAAAATATTAAGAGAAAATTTTTCAACTTTTATTATTCTATTTATTATTGTTATATTTTCTTTTAGATTATAATCATATAATAATTTTTTTGATTTTTGAAAATCTTCATTGTCTTGGTTATTATTAGCAGAATATGATGAAATTATTTCATTTATTTTAACCTCAAATTTTTTAATCTTTTTTTTATCTTTATTTTGCTCTGAATTTTCAACAATAGCTATTCTTAAATTTTTAATTGAAATTTTTAAAAAAGAAAAACAATTTAGTATAAAATTTTCAATAAATGAATTTTTTTCTTTTTTAACTTTTTTAAATATTTGATGAACATTTTGCCAATTTTTTAAAATATTTTCTTTAATATTAATGTAATCATTTTGATAAAATTTTGATAAATAAATTGAAGATACTTCAATATTAATTCCTTGAATTTCTAATTGCATTGGCCCAAGTGACAATAAATCATTAATTGATAATTTTATTTCTGTTATTTTTTTTACATCTAAATTTAATGGAATTCCTAATTTTTTTAATAAATCTTGTTTTAATTCTAATTCTTTTATATAAAATATTGTTCCTAATTGATGAAATGATATATCAAATTCAATATTCATAAAATAAGGAGATAATAAATTTTTAAAATATGAACTTAAAATATTAGATTTAGTTTTGATATTATCATTCATAAATTATTTGAATATTCTATTAATTAATTTAATATTATATTAATTTTAAAAATAAAATTTTTTAAAACTTAGATTATAATATAAAAAATACTAATTAAATTTTATATAAAAAATTAAAGAATATTAATAATTAAAAAATAAATATTAAATTAATATTTTTTTTGGAATTAATTAAAGTTAATTTATTAATATAAAATTTAAATAATATTGAAAATATTTTTCCTTTTAATATTTCATTATTCATATTTTATAAAATTAATAACTATTTAAATAACATTTATTTCCATTCTTGGATTAATTGTAAGAATTTTAATTCCTAAAAATTTAGTTATTTCATTTGCTCTTAAAATAATAAACATTATTAATTCACTAATTTCCATTGTACAAATAACATATAAAAAAAATAATTTATATTTATCTCTTTCAATGAAAAAAGAAAATATAATTAAAATATTCATTAAAAAAACAAAAAAATTTACTTTTACTTTATCCATAGTAACAATTTTTATTTGAAGGTCAATTGTTTCTCTTGCAAATAAAAAACCACTTACTAAAATAATTATCCATTTATTTTGAACATAAAATAAATTATCTTTATATATATAAAAAATAGGGAAAATTAAGACAATATAAAAATAAATCCAATCAAAGATTATAATTGGAAATTGTCTTAGACCCCTTTTTTTATATGTATGTAAAAATAAATTATAAACACATGATATTCCACCACAAGTAACAAATAATCCTCCCGCTTGTCCAACAGTTAAATAATTTTTATATAAATTACATTTTAAAATCTTCTGCCCAAAAATTCCTAACAAAACACATGCAGATGAGAACATAATATTTCCTTCATCTGTAGCATTTATAATAGGAAAAAACATTTCACCTAATTTATATTCTTCATAAGTCATAGAATAAAATCCTAAAATTAATCCAAAAAAACATGAAAAACTCCAATAATTATTATTACCTAATAATAAAATATGAGTCATATTAAAACCGGATAATAAATTAGTAAATATATCACAACCATGATCTAATAACATACCAAATGGAGAACTAGTTCCAGTTCTTCTTGCCTGTTTTCCATCGAGATTATCTAAAATTTGATATAAAAATTGAGTTATACCTATTATTATACATGTTTTATGTTTAAGTTCTTTTTCAAAATCAAACCCTACATCATTATATGTATATAAAGCTGCTATTATATTACAACATAATGAAAATAAGGTGATTAAATTTGGAGCTAATTTATATGGTAATATATTTACTACTTTATTTAAACAAGGTGACATACATTTGTTATATAATAATGATTCGTCTGTTGTTTTATATTGAAATTTTTTCATGTTTTCTAATTTTTCTAATGATAAAGGAGCAACACACATTTAATAATAAATAAATTAAAATAATAATTAAATAATTAATAATTTCATAAATATTATTAATTTATATATATCTAAAATCATAAATAAAATATTTTTTTTCTATTGATGATAATTATAATAAATTTAATCCTATATCATTTTCATTTATTAAATTATCATTGCTTCTATTACTATCATTATTATTTCCTATTTTAGCATCCATATTATCATTAATGATATCATTTCCTAATTCTTTTGAATAATTATTTTGAATATCTCTTATATTTTTAATATATTCTTTAGCAGTATATAATTGTGTTGATCCAATAATTATTTTATGATTTACTAAATTATTTTTTTCTAATTTTTGAATACTAGTTATTTCATTTCTACTTAAACCTCCGATATTAAAAAATAATAATTTTCCTAGGTCATCATTTTCATTTAAATCATCATTTTTTCCGCCAAAAAGTCCTTTTGTTCCTCCTTTTTTTTGAATTTTTGGGAAAAATTCTTTGCTCCAATTTTTAAAAGGAAATTCATTTAAATCTAATTCAAAATTACTTGCTTTTTCTATTAAAATTTCGAATTTAGGATTGCTTGAAAGACCCACAAATTTAGCATCTGAATCATTAATAATAAGATTATTATTATTTTTTTCTCTTTTTAATAAAACATTTTTTCTTCTATCAATTTTATTTCCATCGAATTTATTAACTCCTAAAAAAGTTAAATTTTTAAATATTAAATCTTCATTTAATTCTAATTTTCCAGACAAATGATTAAAATCATTTTCAGGGATTAATAAATTAGTATATAAAATTAATAATAATCTAATTAATTCTTCTCTATTATTTTGTAATTTTGCTTTTAAAATTGTAAAATTTTTAAATAAATCTCTTTCTTTAATTTTCACATTATTTTCACTTTCTCCTGTCACAATTTGTTGTTCTAATTTAATAATTTCTTTTATGAAATTTTTTGAAATTAATTCTTTTAATTCTTTAGCTAAATAATAATTATTTGATATTTCTGCACTTTTTAATTTATAAGATGACATTTTTGTTATAATATTAGCCATATCATCTAAATTCGCCGAATCATTTTTTTTTTTTACTTTACTTAAATCGCTCGCCTGAAAATTTTCAATATCTTCAGAAATTTTTTCAAGAACATGTGCGAAATGAAGTAATTTATATGAGTTCCATAATTCATATTTATCAGATAATTTTAATATTTTTTTTACTTTTTTATTTTCATTTGAATTAGTATTTATAATATTATTATTTTGAGCTTCATTTTCGAAATTCACATCAATTTCATCGTTTTTATTAATTTTATCTGAAAAAATGTCATAAACTAAAGGTTCATATACATAATCATGTAATAATGGTGTCATTGGATCATATGTTCTATCAGTTAATAATAAAATTCCATTTCTTTGTAAATTTTTGGTTCTTCCAAATTCTTGCAATAAATTTTCTAAAATTTCACATAATCTACAACATAATTTACTATTATTTTGATATTGAATATAAGGAAAAAATTTTAATGTTGAACATACTGAAAATAATCTATATGAAATTGATTTAATTAAATTTTCTTTATTAATGTCATCTAATGTAAAAATTTTTAAGCCGGATTCAAAATTAAAATCAAAAACATTATTTTCTTTTATAAAAAAAGATAAATTTAATTCTTTGCATAGAATTGTTCTTTTAATTATATTATTAATAATTAAAAGATTGAAAATATTTTCTTCGATTTTATGTGTGAAATAAATTAAAATTTGTTTATATTTTGGTTTATTTAAAAAATCTTTTTTTAATAAATTTATTGAATTTTCTGTTGGAGAAATAAAATAAATTGCATTGTAATTAGGAAAATTTTGTCTTGTATTATAAATGCTTTCAACAGAAAAAATTCCTTTATTTAAAATATCAGTCATCGTTAAATAATTACTTAATAATTTTGCTGAATAACTATCAACTATAATTAAAGTAAAAGAATCTTGAGCTAATTGTAAAGAATTTTCAATTAAATCATCTATCATACGATTTGTTGTTAAATATCTTAAACTTTTTTCATAAAGTTCCATTATTATAATTAAGAATAAAATATATTTAATATTATTATTATTATTAATTTAAATTAAATATTTAAATAAAATATAAATAAATTATGAAAAAAGAAAAAGAAAAAATTCCTATTCAATTAATTATTGTTGGTGAATCTTGCGTTGGAAAAACGAGTTTATTATATAAATATACTCAAGGAACATTTAGAGAACAATATTTATCAACTATAGGATTAGAATATTTCACAAGCGAAGAAAATATAAATGGTAATAATATAAAAGTTAAAATATGGGATACAGCAGGTCAAGAAGAATATAAATCTTTAACTAAAAATTATTTTCATAATGCAGATGGTATAATTATTGTATATGATGTCTCTCTTAAGTCTTCTTTTGATAAGGTTCAAGAATGGGTTAATTCGATATATGAATATTCGGAGAAAAATATTCAAAAAGTTTTAGTTGGAAATAAAATAGATTTAGAAAGAGAAGTTAGTAAAGAAGAAGGTGAAAAAATTGCAGAAAGTTTTGAAATTCCGTTTTTTGAAACGAGTGCTAAAGAAGATGATGTGATTAAAGATGTTATGAAAAAAATAATTCAGGATATTTTAAATAATAAAGATTTAAGTAAAAGAGGAGAAAAATTATCAATGGATAAAAATAATAATAATAATAATGATAATAATAGTCGATGTGGATGTTAATTTTTTAATTAAATAATAATATAAATATTATTTGTTTAATAATAATAATATAAATTTATTTAATTATATTTCTTAAATTATTTAATAAATTTTCTCTTTCAGAATTTATTCTTGTTGAATCAATAATTTGAATAGTTTTTTGAAAATAAATAACTTCTATTTCACTACAAATATTTGTTTCTAAATCTTCTATTAAATTTCCAACATTTGTAATATGAAATTGATCATCAATATTATCTTTAAATTTAACATTTTTTTTTACATTTTTCATTAAACTTCCACCTAAATTTAAATTATTATTATTATTATTTTTAATTCCTGTTTTAATATTACCATTTAAATACACAACTACACTTGTAATTAAATTATAACTAACTTCTTTATTATCATAATCAACATTAATCGTACATAAATTTGTTGTTTCCCATTTTCCTTTTGAATTATTTTCTCCTTCTATAGAATGACTAATTAAAGCGCTTACAACGAATTCATCATCGTTATTTTCATCTATAGGATATACATATACACTACAAATTGCGTTAGTAGAATAATAAAAATTTGTATAAATTCTGAAAATTTTATTAAATTCGATTTCTAATTGTAAAAATTTTTCTTTTAATAAATTACCATCTTCAATTTGTGGCAAATATTCATTTGTTCCGGGAATTCTATAAGAATCTCCATCTCTATTAAATTCGCAACATATGAAACCTCCTTTTTTTTGTAAATTTATTATTAAAGGTTGGTCAACTTTTTGTAAAAATGAATCTAATGTTTCATCTTCATTGTAAATTAAAGATGAAATTGCGTTTATGTTTTTTTCTAATTTTGAAATTGGTAATAAAAGAGAAAGATTTAAACATGAAGATAATTTTGACATTTTGTTTTTTATTTTTAATTTTTTTATTTTATTTTTTATTTTTGAGTTTTGTTTTTTTTTTTTATAATATGAAAAAATTTAATGTTGTTCAAATGTTTTATAATTTTGATAATAATAATAATCAAATTAAATATTTCGATGAGTTTATTCCTAAATGTAAATTAAGAGATGAAGTTAAAAAATATTTGATTAATAAAAATAAAATGAAAAAAATTAAAAAAATTAAAAATAAAAGAAATTTATCTATTCATAATTTTAATAAAGTTTTTGATATTAATTTAAATAATAGTAATAATAATAATAATGATAATGATAAAAAAATAATAAGAAATTATTCAACGAAAATTAAAACACATCCAAATTTTCCAATTATTTTTAATAATAATAATAATAATAAAAATAATAATAATAAAGAAAAAAATAAAACTAATTATTTAATGAAATTAAATCCAAATTTAGATTCGATTAGAGAAAATTATAAAAAATTTATGAATTATAAATCAAAAATTTATAACACCGAAAATAATAATAATAATCAACCTTTATTTTATGAAGAAAAAATAAAAATAAACATTTTAAATAATTTTCAAATAAAATATAATAATAATATAGATAAATTTAAAATGAAAAAATATTTTAAAAATTTCGGTGAAATCACTCAAATTAAATTTTTAAATAATAATAATAATTAAAACTTAATAAAAATATTAATTTAATAATTAAATAATAAGATTATTATATAAATAATTAATTATCAAATAATTTCCAAAGAAAAAAGATGCATTTTGAAAAGTTAAAAATTTTTTTTTTAAATTATCTTCCAATTTTTTTGGATACAAACTAAAAAATCCCAAAACAAAACAAATATTCAAATTGAAACTATATTTTATATAAAATTTTTCTTTATAAAAATTAAATGGTTTCCAAAATAAAAAAAAATTAATAGATAAAAATATAAATATTAATAATAAATATAAACCAATTTTTGATAAATTTTTATGAATTGATTCATCATCAAAATCTTCTTTATTTGATTTTATTTGTAAATCTTTATTTTCAAATTCATTTAAAATTTCATAAACTAAAATTAAAAAACTTAAATATAAAGCAAAATAAATAAATAAAAATATAATAAAACCAAACATTTTTTATTATTATTATTATAAAATAAATTTAAATAAAATTAATTTTTTTATTATTAAAAATTATTTTTTTTCATAAAATTTAAAAATAAAAATTTTTATGTCTTCATCAAAATATTTTTATAATGATAGTTCAAATAAAAATTTTACTTCTTCAAATAAAAAATATAATCATTCTATTTTAAGAAAAGAATCGAATATTTTATTTGGAATAGATTTAAATGAATCAAATAAAGAAAATAATATTAATAATAATAATTTTGTTTTTAATGATGATTATGAAAATATTATTAGCAATAATAGTAATAAAAATTTAAAAACTCCTTCAAAAAAAATTATTTTATTTAATAAAGATAATAATACAAGTGGAAATTATAATTTAAATTCTAATAATAATACGAATAATAATATTATTATTACAAATAATAATATTATTAATACTAATTCTAATAATAATAATAATAATTTATTTACTTTAAGCAATGGAAATGAACAAAATATTGAAAAAAATAATATTAAAACTGAATTATTTAATTCAAGCATTAGTAAAAAATTTGAATTTTCTGAAGTTCAAAATAAAAATATTATTAATATTAAAAATAATACAAATGAAGATTTAAAAAGTTTAAATAATTCAAATAATAATTCAAATAATGATAATAATAATGATAATAATATTGATAATAATAGTTTAGAAATTATAAGTTACACTGAAGCAAATAATAAAGAAGAAGAAGATAAAAAAAATACTTTCAATAGTTTTACATTATTAAATACAAATGAAATTAATAATAATAATACTAATAATAATAATAGTTATATAACTTATAGAACTAAAATTGATACTGAATATAATATTGAAGATTTAAATTTTGATGAAAAAAACAAAAGCAAAAGTTGTTTAATTTATAATAATAATAATAATAATAATAAACAAAAATTAAATTATAATAATACTCATAATAATAATAAATATATTAATAATTTAATGACAATTGAAGAAGAAAAATTAAAAAAAATTCCACATTCAAAAAATTCAAATTTTGATAATTTAATTTCAAATAAAATAAAAAATAATAATAATAATAAATTTAATTTTCATTCAAAAACAAAAAGTATTTTAAATCATTCAGATTATTCAACTTCAAATAATCTTTGGAAATTTAATAACAATAATAATATCAACAATAATATTGAAAATAATAATGATGAATTATACAATTGGTTAAAAAAAATAAATTTAGAAGAGCATTACAAAACTTTTATTCAAAAAGGAATTTTTTCTATGAATAATGTAATAAATGACATTAAAAATAAAAAGTTTAAAATTAATAAAAATGACATTGAAGAAATTGGAATTTCAAATCCGGGTCACATTTATAGAATTTTAATAGAAATTGAAATTGAAATTGGAATGATTAATAATAAAATTATTAATGTTATTTTTAATGAAAATTCAATGTTTAATAATGATGAATTTTATGTTAAAAATGATTTTTTTGAATATGTTTTTGGCTGTTGTGGTGTAAATAAAAATAATAATAATAACAATAATAAATTTAATATTGATATTTGGTTAAAAAAAATTGGTTTAGTGAATTTAAAAGAAAATTTTATTTTTAATGGATTTGATAAGATTGAATATTTAATTTTACAAATGTTTTCTAGTTGCCCAGTAAATGATGAAATGTTACAAAAAGATTTGGGAATTGAAAATGAAAAAGATAGAGATATTATTATTATGAGATTAAATAAAGATGTTAAATATATTTTAAGAAGAGTTAATAATAATAATAATAAAAAAAATAAATTTAATGAATTCACACCAATTTCTGATAATAATAATATTATTAATAATAATATTAATAATAATATTAATAATATTATTAATAATAATATTAGTAATAATAATATTAATAATATTAGTAATTTTGATAATAATATAATTAATAATACATCAAATATAAAATCAACAACAGAAAATGACATTATATTAAAAAACAAAAGCAACAATATTAATAATAATAATTATTGTATAATTTTTTAAAATAAATTTTTTATATAACAAAATATAAATATATTTATTTTATTTTATATAAATAAATAAAAATATCAATTATTAGCAAATTGACTAGTCCATTCTTCATATTTTTTTAAATCTTTATCACTAACGCTTTTTGAAATATTTTTAATTGCCTTTTTAATATCTTCTTGCGTAATAGGAATTTCCAATTTTTCTTGCAATTGATCAGGCAATTTTCCATACTTTAAAATATTATCTCTTACCATTGTTCCATCTAATTGCATTCTCATAGGCATTAAAGCTGCTTCTCTACAAACAATACTAATATCCGCTCCACTATAACCATCAGTTAATTTAATTAATTCATCCATATTAATTTTATCATCTAATTTTACACCTTTCATATTAATTTTAAACATCTCTCTTCTTCCAACTGAATTAGGTAGTGGTATATAAACTCTCTTTTCAAATCTTCTTCGAAGTGCATCATCTAAATCCCAAGGATGATTAGTAGCAGCAAGAACCATAACAATTTGTTTTTTAAGTTCTTCATTTGAGATATCTTCATTTTCACTCATTCCACTCACTCCATCCATTTGAACTAACATTTCAGCCAAAACTTTTCTTGATGCTTCCGAATCACCATCCCCTCTTTTTGTACCTATACTATCTACTTCATCTATGAATATCGTACTAGGTGCATAGAATCTTGCCATTTCAAATAAGATACGTACTAATTTTTCACTTTCACCTTTCCATTTACTTGCAAATGTTGTTGCACTTACATTAAAAAATGTTGTTTTTCCTTGAGTTGCTAATGCTTTTGCTAAAAGGGTCTTTCCTGTTCCGGGGGGACCATATAAAAGTACACCTTTCCAGGGACGACGTATACCTCTAAAGAAATCAGGCATTAGTAATGGAAGTAGAACTGCTTCTTTTAATGTTGCTTTTGCGGCATCTAATTCTGCGATGTCATCGAATTTTATGTTTGGGTTGGTTTCTACGACTTCTCTTTCTATCATTTCTATAAGTTCTCCATCTGGTCCTGTTCCTTCTGGGTAACGATCGAGGTAAAATGCGGATTTTCCATCTCGGGGATCTTTTTCTTTTTCTCCGTCTTTGCCTGAACTTTGTTTTCCGGGTTGAGATGGTTGGTTTTTGTTGTTTTGATATGAAGGTGCATTTTTTCTGTTGTTGTAATTATTATTATTATTATTATTGTTATTATAACCTCCTCTATTGTAATTTTGATTTACTTGACGATTGTTATTTGAACTTGGTTTGTTATAATTTGGTTTATAATTATTTGATGAAGGTTTTGATACTTTTTTTGCTGGTTTTTTATAATCATCTGGTGGATCCCAAACATCAGGGTCTTTTTTTGGTTTATGTCTTACGTTATTAGGGTCATTTGGGTCATTTACATAACCAAAAGGAGGTCGACCTCCAAAATGTGCCCATCTTTTGTAGAATTTTTCTCCTTTTTCATCTATATAATATTCTCCATTTTCATCTTCTTTTTTTTTATCCGGTTTATAATCTCTCATTAATATTTTATTATTTTCTTCCTCTTCTTCTCTTTGTCTTCTTCGTCTTTCTTCTTCGGAATTTTCAAATCTTTTCGCAATTTCATATGCTTTATAAACTAACATAACTTCGTTTTTTAATGTATCTTCTGTGCCTTTCCATTTTTCTTTTAAATAATTATCTGAAATTTCACCTAATCGAGATTGAATTATGTTCAATGCGGTTTTGTATTTGCTTAATGATTTTTCGTAATTTCCTAAAATTGCAAGTTCTCGTGCGACTTTTACATAACGAGATAAATCCATTATTGTATAATTTTTATTGTCCATTTTTAAATTAAAATTTTTTTAATTTAATTATATTAATTTTTAATTTGTTTTTTTTTTTTTTTTTTTCATAATTTTTATTGTTTATTATTTTTAATATGAATTCTATTGAAATAACGGGATTAAAAGATGATATTAAAACGTTTATTAAAATTAAAAAAGTTGAAAATATTGATAAAAAATATGTAAAAGTTGATAAAGACAATAATTTTTTAACATTTATTGAAACTAAAGAAACTAAAAATGGAGCAACTACTTCAAATATTATTTATGAAGCTTCTAAAATTTTTAATGAAAAAGATGATTATTCTTTAATATATAAAAATATATCTGAAAATATTATTAAAGATTGTTTATTAGGAAAAAATTTTTCTATAATTTCTTATGGAGAAACTGAAAGTGAAAAACATTCTTTAATGTTTTATGATAATAATATTAATAATATTAATGAAAATAATAATGAAAATGAAAAAGGAATTTTTATTCGTTTGATTGAAAATATTTTTAATGAAATTGATGATAATTTTTATATTAAATCAAGTTTATTTATGGTTTATAATAATAAATTAATAGATTTAAATAAAATTATTATAAATAATAATCTAAATAATAACATTGATTTTGATATTGATAATATTATAAATAATAATATTATTGATATAATAATTGATTCTGATTTTATGATGAACAAAATAACAAAAATAAAAATAGAAAATTTAAATGATTTTAATAATAAATTTATACAAAATTACATTAAATTATTTAAATGTTTTAAAGAAAATGATTTTTATAATATTAAAAATGGAATTCCAAATACAAAATTTCCTTTTATTTATTCTTTTTCACATTTTATTTACGTTATTTATTTTTTTGATAAAAAAACAAATAAAGAAATTAGTAACATAACTTTAATAGAATTAGCAGGAAATGATCAAATGAATTTTGAAATTAATAATGATAATAATAATAAAAATAACAAAAAAAACAAAAAGAAAAATACTATTAATAATAATATTATTATTAACAATAAAATTTGGAACACAAAAAAAAACATTGAAAACGCATTTACATTCGAGAATTTAAAAGAATCAATTTCAATATTAAAACTTCAATCAATAATAAATAATAATAATAATTCATCATCTTCAAATAATAATAATACAAATGAAAATAATAATAATAATAACATTAAAATAAAACTCGAAACGAAATTAATAGTAATGTTAAAAAATTTATCATTTTCAAAAGTAAACACAAAATTTTACATTTTCGGTTGCATTTTTCCAAACGCAGGTTTTAAATCAACAGTAAAAGACACATTAAATTTCATATTAAACATAAACACAATTTCAAAAAGCAATATGAAAAAAATAAACATTGATCAATTAGAATCGAGCATTATTAACATGAATGAAGAAAATAAAAATAAATTAATTTCATTGATTTTTAATGAAATTCGGAACAAAAAAAATGAAATTAAAGAATTAAAAGAAATTAATAATCAACGATTAGAAAAAATAATTTTATTAGAAAAAACATATTCAAAACAAATAAATTATTTAGCTAAAATTTTTGGTTTTAAAGGCGATGTGAATGTTTTATTGAGCGGAAATGAAAATAGCAAAGAATTTAAATATGTAAAAAAAATAAAAGAAATTTTTGATGTTGTTAATAGCAAAAATTTACAAAATGAAAAATTAACTGAAAATATTGAAAAATTAAAGAATGAAATTGAAAAAATGAAAGAAATTAATAAAATTAAATTAAATGATAAACATTTTGTTGAATATATTCAAGAATTGAAAGAAAAAAATCGATTTGAAGAAGAAAAATTCAAAATTAAAATGGAAAATGATAAAAATTTTGTTTTTATGATTAATGAAAATAAAAGATTGAATTTTGTTAATGAAAAAATTAAAAATGATGTTGAAAATAAAAATAATATTATTAAAAATTTGGCTGAAAATTTGAAATTTAATATTGAAAATAAAAAAAATTTGAATGAAATTAAAGAAAAAATTCGATTTGAAATTGAAGAAAAATTCAAAAAAGAAATTAAAGAAATTTATTTTAATTTTGAAAATGAAAAAAAAATTTCTGAAGAAAAATTAAATAATATTATTAAAAATAAAGAAAATGAAATTAATGAAATTAAAGAAAAAATTGAAAATTTAAATAATAAAAATAAAATTAAATTTGAAGAAATTTATAAAGAAAATATTTTATTTCATTATTTATTAACAAATTTAATAAAAAAATTTAAATTTGAATTTGGTTATTTTAATAATAATAATAAATTAACAAATAATAAAATAGTTGAATTTATGAAAGCAAAAGAAAATTTTGAAAAAATTCTATTTTTAACTGATAAAAATATTAATTTAATGAATTTTCCTTTAACTTTAAAAGATGTTATTGAAAATAATAATAATTATAATAAAATATTAAAAAATATCAAAAAAGATTTTGATTTTGATAAAAAAGAAAATATAAATATTTTTATTAATAATAATATCAACAATTTTACTTTTGATGCCAAAAATAATAATAATATCATTAAAAATAATAATATAACAATAAATAATATTCCAAAATATATAAAAAAGAGCGTAGAAGATGATAAATTACAAAAAATAAAAAATAATTTCGACGCAGATAATAGTTACAGTGACGATTCAAATGGTTATAGTAATGCAAGAACAGAACAATATAATCATATCTCAAAAAATCTTAAAGCAAAACCCAAAAAGAAAATCGCAAAAAAAGAATTATCACTTAAAGTAAAACGAATTCCTAGTAAAACAAAAGAAGCAAAATCAATATCAAATTCAAACAATAACACAATCGAAACAAATGCAATAAAAACAAAAATACCCTTCGCATCAATAAATCCTTATATTAATATAACTTCAAATAATATATCATCAAATACAAAAGAAAAACCGAAACATAAAAATCAGAAATTTAATAGCAAAATTTTAATAAATTTAGAAGGGTTAGATCTTATCGCACGTGGCTTAGTAAAAGATGATATTGATTCATTAAGGAATCTTCGTGTAGGATATAAATTAATTTATCGTTCTTCAGAACATGGAGGAAAGGCGGAAGATTTTCATGAACGTTGCGATGATTTCGAAGGGACATTAATTATTGTAAAAACAAAAGATGAAAATATATTTGGGGGGTACACCTCGGTGTCGTGGGACCCGGAGGACGGAGGGGAGAAGCGAGATGAAAATGCGTTTGTTTTTTCGATTAATTTAGAAAAAATTTATTTTTATTTTGGAAGAAAAAATAATATTATTTGCGATAAAAATAAAGGACCGTGTTTTGTCGGAATGATTGATATAAATAATAATATATTGAAAAGTAAAGGATTTGTTAATAATGGAAATGTGCAATGTTTTGAAGGGGAAAATGATAAATATGAAATTAATGGAGGGAAAAATGAATTTGTTATTGATGAATTGGAAGTTTTCCAAGTTATTGTTAAAACTAATTAAATTATATTATATTTGTAATTATTTTACTTAATAGT
>JAEEGK010018157.1_pt1 | contig 15246 bp, 12 predicted proteins | sample 8958771 | NCBI WGS metagenome assembly JAEEGK01 (sample SAMN16246547, study PRJNA631951) | gut metagenome | biome: gut microbiome; feature: rumen; material: SC-attached | host: Bos | place: Iran: Karaj | collected 2018-10 | reverse complement strand
CAGTCAGAATTTTCGTCAGATTGTCTGAAAATCGCGGGGAATACTTCCTGTATTGGCCAAGATTTTCGGGCAATATGACGGAACATGATGCAAGCAAGATGTGTGCCGAGAATTATGCGGTGTTGCCTTTACTGTCCGTCCTCCGCCCGCGTCAGCTGCTTCACCCAGCGGTAGCGGTTGACCACGATGCCATTGGGGATGCACTTCAAAAACTGGTCCGCCTTGAGGAAGCAGAAGACCACCAGGGGCGGCGCGTGGAACACAAAGGCGCTGACGGCGGCGGAGGGGATGGTGAACAGCCACATGAACAGATTGTCCACGATGGCCTGATATTTGGGGTTGCCGCCCCCGGCGATGATGCCCCCCTCCACGGGGTATTCATAGCAGGAGCCCACGCTGGTGAGGGCCAGCACCACCAGAAACTGCTCCGCCAGGCTCCTCGCCTCCGGGGAAACGGCGTAGAAGGAGACGATGGCCTTTCGGGTGAGGAGCATCAGGGCCGCCTGCACGACGCCGATGGCGAGGAAGATCAGCTGCAGGGTGCGGGCATAGGGCTTCACAGAGGCGAAATCCCCCTTCCCCACAGTCTTCCCCATGGTGACAGAGGCGGCGTTGGCGGCGGACATGCCCACCACCACGAAGATGCCGAAGATCACCGCCGCGATGGCGTTGGCGGCGATGACGGGTCCCTCCATGTGACCCAGCACGCTGGTCTGGGCTCCCTGCGCCACGCCCCAGAGAAGGCCGGAGAACATGACCGGCAGGGCCGCGGCGGCGAAATCCTTCAAATAGGCGAAGTCGAAGCCGAAGATATCCCTCAGCTTCATTTTCAGCTTCTTGTCGATGAACAGCAGATAGACGAGGATGATGATGAGCTCCACCGTGCGGCTGGTGAGGGTGGCGACGGCTGCGCCCCGGATGCCCAGCTCCGGGAAGCCCAGATTGCCGAAAATGAAGCAGTAGTTGAGGCAGAGGTTGATGACGATGGTGCTGCAGGACATGACCGTGCCGATGAAGGCGGTCTCCACGCTCTGGAGGGAATACATGAGGGTGTTGGACACGGCGAAAATGAGATAGGTCCAGCACATGAGCCTGAGATAGCGCATCCCCTCGGCGATGACCGCCTCGTCCCCGGTAAAGAGGCTCAGGGCGGCGTGGGGGAAAATGCGGGTCAGCAGGCAGAACAAAAGCCCCGCGGCCAGGGCGAATTTCACCCCCACGCTGGTGATGCGCCGGATGGGCCGCGTCTCTCCCCGGCCCCAATACTGGCTGCCCAGGACGCTGACGCCCATGCCGATGCCGCCGCAGAGCTGCTGCAGGATGAACTGGATCTGGTTCACCAGCGTCGCCCCGGAAAGGGCCAGCTCCGTATAGCGCCCCAGCATGATGTTGTCCACCAGGTTCACCGTGAGGGCCGCCAGCTGCTGGAGGGTGATGACGACGAGCAGGGAGAAAAACCCCTTGTAAAAGCTTCTGTCGCGGGTGATGAAGGGCCCCTCCGGCAGCGCCGGGGCGGGCTTTTTAACGCGCTTCGGCATCCTCGCCCCTCCTTTCCCGGGAAATAATGATGGTATTTTACCCTGTTTGTATCCTTCCGTCAACACCGTGTTTCCCGGGAAAACGGGGGACGTTGCATTTTGCAACGTCCCCCGATGATATCGTGCGCTTACGCCGTCGGGTCGTTGACGATCCCCATAAAGAGGGGCAGGTCGTCCATGCCCAGGATGACGAAGAAGAAGGGCCTGTCCAGGATGAACTGCACGGTCCGCGGCGGCTCCAGCGCTGCGCCGCCGCCCGCACTGACGATGGTATAAGCGGCGGCCTCGCAGCCCTCCTCGTCCACCTTGACCCGGCAGGCATGCTCCGCCTTCGTCAGGGCGGCGGGCGCAGCCCCCAGAAGGGGGGTGAAATCCGCTTTTCCCAATTCCAGGATATCCGTCACCCCCAGATCCCTCAGGATCGGGATCAGGTCCAGGTCGGCGTCCACGTCGAATTTCGGCAGGGAGATCTCCAGGGTCACCTGCTCCCACTCCGGCCGGTTTCGGAAGTCGCTCAGGAGGAAATCCGGGATCGTCCCGTCCTCCAGAAGCTGCTCCGGGCTTTTTCCCTCCTCCGGGAGAAGGAAAAGGATCCGCCGGTTGCTGGAAAAGCGCAGGGAAACTCCGGTGAAGCCCTCTCCCCAGAAGATTTGGTCTTCCCAGCTTCCGTGCATGAAATCCCGCTCCAAATCCCCCGAAGGCGCATGGAAGGTCTGTGGAGCGGTCAGGGCCGGCTCGAATTTGTGCTCCCAGTCTCCCTTGAACCAGATGGTGGCCGCCAGGGCCATCACCGTTTGGGGGTCCAGCTGCACCTGCCCCGCCTGCTCCCGCAGCAGGCCGCCGGTCTGTTCGTTCAGCCAGTTCTGCAGGGCCCCGTTATAGCCCTCGGAGCCCATCTCCCCCCGGAACACCGAGGCATAGTAATCCCCCGCCAGGGTGTCTACGGCGGCCTTCACATAGTCCATATCCTCCCGAAGCCAAAGGGAGGAGGCCAGACGGCAGAAGCCCGCGTCCTCCCCGTCGTAGTAGCTCCGCTCCCACAGCGCCTTGGCGCGCTGCCGCTGGGTCTCCATATCCGGCGAATCCAGCAGCTCCAGAAGCTGGGCGCGGCTCTCGCCCCCTGCGGTCTCCGCCAGCATGCTCAGGGCCAGGTAGACGTTCAGGGGGGAGCAGACCCGGTTTTTCCCCCCGTTGTCGCAGAGGAATTCCGCCGTCGATGCGCGGAGGAACCGGTTCAGATCGCCGCTGTGGGGCAGATAAAGCCTGCCGCCCTTCTCCGCCGTGGGATATTTCGCCTCCGCCACGGCGTAGGCCGTGTTTCCCTTGCCGGGGCCGGAGAGGAAGACCGTCAGCGCCGCCGCCAGGGCGAGCACCGCCGCGAGAGGGGCGGCCCAGCGCAGTTTTCGCCGCCGGCGGGGCCCCTGGGCCTCCTCGATCTGTCCCTCCGCCGCCTGTCCGATGGCCTCATAGAGTTTTTCGCTTTCCCTGCTCACAGTGTGATCCCCTCCTTCTCCAGATAGCTTTTCAGCTTCAGCCGCAGCCGGTGCATCCGCTGGGCCAGAGCCGCGGGGCTGATCCTCTCCTCCGCCGCCAGGGCGTTCAGGGCTTCTCCGTTCCAGTAGCGCCGCAGAAACAGCCGCCGCTCCTCCTCCCCCAGGGCGCCGAGCCAGCGCCGCAGGAGCTCTCCCAGCTCCGAAGTCTCCAGGGCCCGCTGGGGGTCGTCCGAGGAGGCGGGCACGCAGTCCTCCAGCTCCAGCACCAGGTCCTCCACGCCGCCGAAGCGCTTCTGCCGGTGATTAGACCGCCAGCGGTCGATGGCGTTGAGGCGCACCACCCGCCCAAGCCAGGGGCGGAGCAGGTCCGGCCTTTCCTCCGGCATGGAGTTCCAGGCCTCCATCCAGGCGTCGCTGACGCATTCCTCCGCGTCCTCCGGGCTGCCCAGCAGGTTCCGGGCCAGGCTGCGGCAGAAGGGACCGTATTTCCCCTCCGTCTCCGCGATGGCCCGCTCGTCCCGCGCCCAATACAGGGCCACGATCTCCCTGTCCTCCATGCTCCGCCCTCCTTTCGTCCTTATCCGCCGGAATGCGGCGGTCGCCGCTAAAGATTCAGGCCCGACGCCTTTTCTGCATCTGCCCTTCACTCTTATAGTCGCCGTTTTTCGCCGGATATGACAAGAAAAAACCGGGAATACGCGGCGTATTCCCGGAAGATTCCTGGTTTTTTTACTGCTTCGCTTTTCCCAGGGTCTTTCTGATCTCGTCGTTGAGTTCCTTGAACACGCCCTTGGGATAGACGTTGTCCAGCATGTCCGTCAGCTGCTTCACCTGCTTGTCCGTCAGGTCCTTGTTGCCGGTGACGTCCCGGACCTTGACGCCCACGATATAGTTTTTGATCTTTGCGGCGGACGCCTGCTCGGCGATGAGGCCGCGCACCACGCTGCTGCTCTTGAGGAACTTGATGAGGTCCTTGTTGATGAGCTCATAGGAGAGCTTGCCGGTCTTGTCGGTGTACTTGGCCGCCAGCTTATCATAGGCCGCCAGGTCCACGGGGATTTCTTCCTCCTCCGCCTTGGGCTCCTGCTCCTTGAAGGACTTTTTCAGCATCGTCACCTTGCCCAGCTTTTTGTAGGGCAGGCCCCGGGTCAGCTCAATGGCCTCCGCAAAGGCTTCCGCGGGATACAGCTCCGCGGGGTTGTTCTCCGCGGGGATCGCCTTGCCGGACCGGGTGCTGATGGAGGCGAGGCCGACCTGCTTTTCGCCGTAGCGGCAGACGGTGATGCCGGACCCGCCGGCGGGGAGCTTCTGCCGGTAGGCCACCGCCGGGATGGTCGTCAGTTCCACGACGCTCGTTCTGATCATTGTCATTCGCTCCTTCCGTATTCCGGGCGGACGGAAACGACCGCCCTATGTTTGTCATGCCAACAAAATAACACGCTTTCCCTCCGTTTTCAAGCATCTGCGGCACATTTACAAGGGCAATTCCGTATGTTATAATGTGGGAAAAGAAATTATCCCTATGGAGGTAACGCCCATGAGCACAAAAGCCATCCCCAAGCGCAGCGAGGTCCCGGTGGAGGACACCTGGGACCTGTCGGATATTTTCCCCACGGAGGAGGCCTGGCAGGCGGAATTTGCTTCCCTGAAGGAGCTGCCTGCCGAAATCGCCGCCTTCCGGGGCAAGCTGGGAGCGTCGGCGGCAGGCCTGCTGGCCTGGTTCCGCCTGCAGGACGACCTCAGCGTCCGCCTCACGAAGCTCCACGGCTATGCCAACTGCCACTCGGACGAGGACACCGCCGACAGCCATTATGTGGACATGAAAAGCAAGGCCATGAGCGTCGTCGTGGCCATCTCCGCCGCTGCGGCCTTCGCCACGCCGGAGATCATGGCTATCCCGGAGGAGACCCTGGCGGACTTTTTGAAAGCGGAGCCCGGCCTGGAGGAATACCGCCGCAGCCTCTACCTCATCCGCCGCAGCGCTGCGCACATCCTCAGCCCGGAGTGCGAGGCCCTGCTGGCCGCCGCCGGGGAGATGGCCGACGCGCCGGACAACATCGGCAGCACCCTGCGCAACGCAGACATGCGCTTCCCCCCGGTGAAGGACGCCCAGGGCGCGGAACGGGCCCTGACCAACGGCACCCTCACCACGCTCCTGGAGGACCCGGACCCGGATTTCCGCAGGCGGGTCTTCGAGACCTATTACGACCGGCTGGGGGAATACCGCAACACCATCGCCGCCACCCTGGACGGGCAGTTCAAGCAGCTGATATTCCACGCCCGGGCCCGGCATTATGAAAGCACGCTGGAGGCCGCCCTGTTCGGCAACGAGATTCCGACGGAGGTCTATCTGAACCTGATCGAGGCGGTGCACCAGAACCTCCCCGCCATGTATCGCTACGTCGCCCTGCGGAAAAAGCTGCTGGGGCTCAGCGAGCTGCACATGTACGACGTCTACACCCCCATCGTCGCCGACGCGGCGGCGACCATTCCCTTCGCGGAAGCCAAGGCCACGGTGCTGGAAGCCCTGGCCGTGCTGGGGAAGGACTACACGGACCTGCTGCGCAAGGGCTTCGGCGAGCGCTGGATCGACGTGTATGAGAACGTGGGCAAGCGCAGCGGGGCCTATTCCTCCGGCAGCGCCCGGCCCCATCCCTATGTGCTGCTGAACCACAAGGACAATCTGGACAGCATGTTCACCCTGGCCCACGAAATGGGCCACGCCCTCCACAGCTACCACAGCTGCGCGGCCCAGCCCGTCAGCACCGCGGACTATGTGATCTTCGTGGCGGAGGTCGCCAGCACGGTGAACGAGGTGCTGCTGATGCGGCACCTCCTGGGGAAAACGACGGACAAGAAGGCGCGGGCCTACCTCATCAACCATTTCCTGGACCAGTTCAAGGGCACGGTCTACCGGCAGACCATGTTCGCGGAATTCGAGCTGATGATGGGCAAAATGGCCGAAAGCGGCGAAGCCCTCACCGCCGACGTGCTCTGCGAAAAGTATCTGGAGCTGAACAAGCTCTATTTCGGCCCCGACATGGTCTCCGATCCGGGCATCGCCCTGGAGTGGGCGCGTATCCCCCATTTCTTCTATGATTACTATGTGTTCCAGTACGCCACCGGCTTCTCCGCCGCCGTGGCCATCGCCGAGCGCATCCTCTCCGAGGGGGAAGCGGCGGTGGCGGACTACAAGCGCTTCCTCTCCGGCGGCAGCAGCGCCGACCCCATCAGCCTCCTGAAGATCGCCGGGGTGGACATGTCCACGCCCGCGCCGGTGAACAGCGCGCTGCAGCTCTTCGCCGAGCTGGTGCGTGAGCTGGAAGGCATGGATCTGTAAGTCTGACAGTGCATCGTTTCCCGGCGCGGGCCGGGGAGAACAGGAGGTCAACATGTATCAGTTTCGCCCGGTAACGGAAAGAATGAAGGTCATGAAGGAGCGGGTGCGGGAGCGCATCTTCCATGTGGACGCGGAGCGCTCGCTGATCGTGACCAGAGCCAGCAAGAAGTATGAAAGCGCCGTCCCCGCCATCAAAAACGCCATGATCTTCAAGGCCATGTGCGAGGAGCAGACCACCCGGGTGGAGGATCATGAGATCCTGGTCGCCAACCATACCCGCTATTTCTGCGGCACACGGCTGGACCCCCGCTGGGGCGACGGTCTCATGTACCTGAACTTCGTGGAAAACGGCGAATGGAAGCTGGGAGAGGACGGTCTCTACCACAATCCTCCCTCTGACGAGCTGCGCCTGGTGATGAGCCAGGAGGACCTGGAGGGGCTGCGGAGCGTGCGGGACTACTGGAAGGGCCGCACCATCGAGGAAATGGCCCAGGCCTGGCACCCCGACGGCTATGAGGAGCTGAACCGGCTGGGCGTCCGCTCCTTCGGGGAGAACATGCCCATCGTCATGATGCCCGCGGGCCACTCCACCCCCGGCTACGCCAAGCTCCTCAGCCGGGGCTACGCCTCCCTGCGCCAGGAGGCGCGGGACTGGCTGGAAGCGCACCGCAACAACCTTATGGGGGAGGACGCGGAGAAGTGCATCTTCTATTCCTCCGTGGACATCGTCTGCACCGGGGCCATGACCCTGCTGAAGCGCTACAGCGAGACCTGCCGAAAGGCGGCGGAGGAATGCGCCGACCCGGCGCGCCGCTCGGAGCTGCGCACCATGGCGGACAACCTCCTCTGGCTCAGCGAGAACCCGGCCCAGACCTTCTGGCAGGCCTGCCAGCAGACCCTGCTGTATGAGATGATGATCTCCATGTCCGGCATGACGGACATCGGCTCCTTCGGCCGCTTCGACCAGTACACCTGGCCCTATCTCAAGGCGGACCTGGAGGCGGGGCGCATCACCATGGACCAGGCCCAGGAGATCACCGACTGCTTCTTCATGAAGATCAACAGCTTCTACAACGGCGGCGTGGGGCCCCTCACCGTCATCATCGGCATCGGCAACACCTATCTCCACACCACCGTGGGGGGCGTGGACCCGGACACCGGGGAGGACGCCACCAATCCCGTCACCTATATGACCCTGGAGACCCTGGGCCGCCTCAGTCTCCACGACCCCACCATCTCCCTGCGCATCAACAAAAACACCCCCGACGAGCTGTGGGAGTGCGCCATCGAGGTCAACAAGCTGGTGGGAGGCCTGCCCCTGTTCCAGAACGACGAGGTCATCATCCCCAGCGTCATGAAGGAGCTGGGCTTCACTCTCCGGGACGCCAGGGACTATGCCCTCATCGGCTGCCAGGAGATCACCGGCTCCGGCAACGACTACGCCGGGGGCAACGGCACCACCCCGCCGGAGGCCTACACCCAGTACTCCACCATCTTGGACATGGCCCTCAACGACGGCCTCAACCCCATGAACGGCGTCCAGTGCTCCATCCATACGGGGTATCTCTACGACATGACCTCCCTGGACGAGGTGAAGGAGGCCTGGAAGAAGCTGGCCCGCTATGTGCTGAAGGCCCAGGTCTCCATTGAAAATTTCGTGGAATACCTGTTCATGCACTATGACCAGCACCCCATCCTCTCCGTCACCATGGAGGGCTGCATGGAGAGCGGCAGGGACATCGTCTGCGGCGGCGCGAAATACAATTCCTACGGCTCCACCGCCGTGGGCCTGGCCACCGTGGCGGACAGTCTCACCACCATCAAGTACATGTGCTTCGACAAAAAGCTCATCACCACCCGGGAGCTTTACGACGCCTATATGGCCAACTGGGAGGGCTACGAGCCCCTGAGGCAGCGCATCCTGAGCCAGGTGCCCCACTACGGCAACGCCGACCCCTATGCCGACGAGCAGATGCAGTGGGTGGTGGACACCTACCGGGAGCTGTGCTCCGAATGCTACAGCAAGCGCTGCCGCATCTTCAAGGGGGGCATGTACTCCGCCGCCAGCCACGTGGCCCAGGGCTACACCACCTGGGCGACCCCCGACGGCCGCAAAGCCTTTAAGCCCATCGCCGACGCCGCCTCCCCCGCCCAGGGGCGGGATTGCTGCGGCCCCACCAGCGTCCTCTCCTCCGCCCTCAGCTTCGAGCACGGCAGGTTCATGAACGGCCTGGCCCTGAACATCCGCATCCACCCCTCCGCCGTCAACAGCGCCGAGGGCGTGCAGAAGCTGAAGGACGTCACCCGGACCTATATGGACATGGGGGGCATGGAGGTGCAGTACAACATCATTTCCTCCGACACCATGCGCGCCGCCCAGGCGGACCCGGAAGCCTACCGGGACCTGGTGGTGCGCATCGCGGGCTACTCCGCCTACTTCAATGAGCTGTCCCGGGACTGCCAGGACGACCTCATCAGCCGGACGGAAAACAGTCTGTAAAACCCCATTACGCAGCACGGCGGCAGGGCAAAAGCCCTGCCGCCGCCTTCTATTGTCCGGCCGGTCGCGTTTCCGCCTCCAGCGCCATTTCCGCTTCGTCCACGCCGCCGGGATGCTCTATGCGTTTTCCCGTCCGCCGGAAGCCGAAGCGCTCGTAGAGCTTTTCCGCCCCCGTGTTCGTCTCCAGGATCCAGAGCCGGGGCGTCTCCGGGCAGTCGGCGATGGCCCGGCGCAGGAGGGCGGAGCCATAACCCTTCCGCTGCTCGGCCGGCAGCACATAGCAGTCCGCGATCAGGCTGCCGCTGCGGGAAACCAGCCCCAGGGCCTCCCCGCCCTCCAGCAGCAGATAGATCATGCTGCCCGCAGCCTGCTTTGCCCGGAGATACGCCTCCTGCCGCTCTGTCGTGTGGGCTTCCACGAATTCCGGCGGGCAGATCGCCCGGTGGGAATCCCGCCAGGAAACGGCGTGGACCTCCGCCGCGGCGCGCAGGTTTTCTTCGCTGACGGGAACGATCTCCATCTTCCATACCTCCCGAAGCGACCGGGAAACGGTCGCTTAGCGGTAAAATTAAGGGACAGGGGAATTCGTCTCCCCTGTCCCCATCGCGCTAAGTCATCGCTGCGGCGCTTCTTCCGCCGCCCCGTCCCCGGACAGGCGGATGGCCGCCAGGCCGAAAGCGAAGACGAACCAGAAAATGCACATCACCCGGGGATAGGCCCAGATAAAGTCCACCATACCGGTGAGGAGGGTGCCCGCCAGGCTGCCGCAGCTGGCGGCGCAGAAGAGCTTCACCGTCTTGTCCTTCCCCCGGCGGCTCCGGCGGGCCAGGCTGCGGAGACCGCAGCAGCAGGCGCCCAGGAAGCCGAAGATGCCCAGCAGCCCGTTTTCCACCCACACCTCCAGGAACAAATTGTGCAGGTGGGCGTAATAGACGATGAGGGGATAGATCCGCCGGTCCCGGATAAAGCGCTTGACCGCGTCGCCCCCCAGGCCAGCGCCGAAGATGGGGCTGCGCACCAGCACCTCCGCCCCCGCGCCGTAGAGGGGGAAGCGGCTGGTGACGGTGGAGTCGCTGGTGGCCTTGCCGATGGTGGAGAGGCGGTTCAGGATGGTATCCGGCAGCAGGGGGATGCAGAGCAGCGCCAGGATCAGGAACGGGGGGATCAGCCCCGGCTTCCACAGGAGGAGGAAAACCAGGGCCGCCGCTGCCAGGCCGATCCAGCTGGCGCGGGAATAGGTCATGGCCAGGGCCAGGACGCCCACGGCGAGGACGACCGCGGCGGCCGCCTTTCCCAGGGGCTTCCTGGAGGTCAGCATCAGCGGCACCGTCAGGGGCAGCAGCATCACCAGCACCTGGGCATAGGTGTTGGGATTGTCGAAATAGGACTGGACCCGGCCCGGCATGCCGGCGTTGAGGGTCTTGTCCACATAGGCGGCCACGATGTCCACCCCCTGGAAGCGCTGCACCACCGCCCAGGCGGCGGAGATCAGGATCACGACGCCGGAGGCGGCGGCCATGCGTTTCAGGTCCCCGGTGTGACGGGGGGCGTTGACGGTGACATAGACGCAGACCATGCAGATGATGTGGTAGCGCAGATAGCGCTGGGAAAGCTCCGGATGGTGGCTCAGGGGCACGGACAGCACCACCGCCGCGGCCAGCATCGCCAGGAACACCCCCGTCTTTTCCAGCTTCATGCGCTGTCCCCGATGCATCGTGCGGACATACAGCAGGGCCAGCACCGCCAGGAAGCCCAGCAGGTGATAGGTGTTGTCCCAATACTTGAAGGGGATGACCCACAGCCCCAGGATGACCCAGCTCTCCAGCAGGGCGGCCCCGTCCCCGGCCTCAAACACCAGGCCCAGCAGGACGCTTTCGTCGCACTTGGCCCGGTATTTCAGATAGAGCCGGTGGAGCAGGAGCCCCGGCAGGTTCAGCACGAAGCTCACCACCCGATAGGTGAGGCTGCTGCGCCAGAGGCGGTCCGGCCCCGCTTCCCGGAAGCAGGCGCCGATGATGAGGGAATGGGTGAACAGCCGCCCGAAGGCGGTGAAGAAGCGGCCCAGAGCGGCATAGACGCGGACCATGAAATGAAACAGCAGGCTGTTCCGGTATTCCCCGTAGATGCCCCGGCAGATGCGGGCGATGCCGCTTTCGCGGATCAGTTTTGCGACCATAACGGATTCACCTCCGGTTTTTCAGGCGGTACAGGATGTCCAGCAGCAGGAACTGCCGCTTCAGCAGCAGCTCCGCGACGATCTGCTTGCGCTTCCCGCAGCCCTTGGGGCGGAGCGCCTTCATGGCCCCGGCGTATTCCGGCAGGGCGCAGAGGGCGCGGATGTTCTTTCGGTGTTCCCGGTGGCTCACCTCGTTGCCGGGAGCGTATTCGTTCCCCACGGCGATCAGCAGGCCCGCCCAGTTGGTGTCGGCTTCCCAGCCGGGGCAGGCCTTTTCCAGTGCCGTACCCGCCACCCGGCTGCGCTTCCGCTCCATGAAGCGGCGGAAGACCTGCGGGAAATCCGCCATATAGCGGTGGGTGGCGGAGGCGGGATTCATGAGATAGTCGTAGATGGGCGCCTGGGTCGCCGCCAGCTTTTCCGCATGGAGGAAATAGTCCATGAGGAAGATCTCGTCCTCCAGATAGCCTCCCTCGAAGGTGACGGCGTTATCCTTCAAAATGGACGCCCGAAAGAGGAAGCGGACGGTGTAGCCGTTGAAGATGGGGGTCCGGAGGCGCTGCCCCGTGAGGGGCAGGAGGATGTGTTCCCGGATGCCCGCTTCGCCGTAGACCCCGGCGGGCAGGATGTCGTCCGTGATCTGAGACCCGTCCGCCTCCGTCAGCACCACGGCCCCGGCGGCGGTGTCCGCGCCGTTGTCCTCCGCCAGGCGGATCAGGGTCTCCAGAGCGCCGGGCATCAGCAGATCGTCCGAATCCAGGAAATACACCCAGGGGGAGCGGACCTCCCCCAGCCCCCGGTTCCGGGCGGCGCTGACGCCGCCGTTGGGCTGATGCAGCACCCGGATGCGCCCGTCCTTCTTCCCCAGAGCGTCGCAGAGGGCCCTCGAACCGTCGGTGCTGCCGTCGTCGATGAGGATCATGGCCCAGTCTGCAAAGCTCTGGCTGCGCACGCTCTCCACGCAGGCCTCCAGGGTCTTTTCCGCCTGATACACGGGCACGATGACGTCGATCTGTGCCAAGGGGTTCCCTCCCTCCGTGTTTCTCTGTTTTCAGCGCTTCCCTGAAAATAATAGGACAGGTTATTATACTCCTCTACGCTCCCGCCGTCAATCACCGTGCGCAGCGTGCGCTTCCGTCTGCAAAATCGCTGCGGCGGGGGTGTCCCTCATCCGTCAGCCGCCTTGCGGGAGACGGCGTCTGCCACCTTCACCGCACGCCCACCGCTCCGCGGCGGGTCCCCATTCCAGGCGCGAGGGCCCCAACGCTGGGACGCGCCTGCTGCCCCTCGCGCGCACCGATCCCCAAGGGAAGGTAGTCCTGCGGTGGACGGGGACGAAGGCCCAAGGATGAAAGACGCAGCGACAAACGGTACAGGGCAGCGTCAACCACCCCAGCTTCCCCTAGGGGAAGCTGTCACCGAAGGTGACGGATGAGGGAACCCCCGTCCCCGCCCTCAAAGAAAATTTCAAATTCCCCCTTGACAACGTAACATAGTTATGTTACGTTATAGCCACATAACAGTGTTACGCCGAAAGGAGGCAACGAGACTTGGAAGACAACATGATCTCAAAGAAGGAGCTGCTGGAGCGCTACGGCATGTCCTACGGGGCTCTGTACCGCTGGAAGCGCAAGGGCCTGATCCCGGAGGACTGGTTCATCCGCAAGGCCACGGCCACGGGGCAGGAGACCTTTTTCCCCGAAAACCTCATCACCGAGCGGGTGGAGCTGATCCTCAGCGGCAAGAACGAGCTGGAGCTGGACGAGCTGGCGCGGAAGCTGCGGGGCGAGGAAAAGGAGGCCTGGGTGCTTCTCCTGGGCACGTCCTACGGGGACAAGCGGTTCCAGCTGGAGGAAGTGAAGCGCATCCTCCTCATCCGGGGAGAGACGCAGAAGGACGTGACCGCGCTGGTCATGGAGCAGAGCAAGGAGGCATGAACATGGATATGAAGATTTCCGGCGCCGGGGTGCTTTCCGGCGGCGAATATGATGACGTTAAGATTTCCGGCAGCGCGAAGATCGAGGGCAGCGTCCGCTGCCGCAGCTTCAGCTGCGCCGGGGCCGCCAAGGGCGAAGGGGACCTCCGCTGCCTGGAGGATTTCCGTTCCTCCGGCAGCACCCACATCACCGGCGAAGTCAGCGCCCAGAACGCGGAGGTCAGCGGCTCCCTGAAATGCTCCTCCCTGGCGGCGGAGAAGGAAGTGAAGCTCTTCGGCGGCGTGAGCATCGAGGGCAAGCTCTCCGGCGGCGACGTCCGGGTTTCCGGCGGCCTGAAGGTCGGGGACATCGAGGCGGAAAGCTTCCGCTTCCAGACCTCCGCGGCCGGGCCCATCAGCGTCGGGGGCAAGCTCCAGTGCGCCGGGCTTCTCAATGCCGAAACGGTGGTGATCACCCTGGGGCTGGAGAAGCACAGCGTGAATGCCATCGGCGGCGGCAGCGTGCGGGTGGAGGAGCGCCCGGAGGGCGGCATGTTCGGCATCTTCGGCTCTCCCGGCCCCTTCGCCTTCCCCTGGGGTAAGCCCCCGGCGGGCTGCCTCACCGTCAGCGAGAGCATCGAGGCGGACCAGGTGGACATAGTCAACACCGTTTGCCCCACGGTCTCCGGCCGCAAGGTGAAGATCGGCCGGGGCTGCAGGATCGACCTGGTGCGTTACAGCGAGAGCATTGAGGTGGACCCCGACGCCCAGGTGGGCAAGCAGGAAAAGGTCTGAGCGTTCCCCATAACCGACACTGTTTTCATCTTTTTTCTTCTCCTCTCAGAAAGGCGTCTGCTGCGGCAGGCGCTTTTCTTTTTCTCCGGGTAAACGATCCGTTGAAAAAATCAACGGAAATTCAAAAACCCGGTCATTGAATCCCGCCGGCGGCTTTGATATAAAAAAACCAGGACAAGGCCTTGTTACTTACCCGAAAGGAAGATGAAAATGACCATCCTTTTGAAGGAACAGCTGAAAAAGCTGCGCAGGGAAAGAGGCGGCACCCAGGAGGACCTGGCGGCCCATCTGGGCGTCACGGTCCAGGCGGTCTCCAAATGGGAGCGGGGCGAGGGCTTCCCGGACATCCAGCTTCTGCCCGCCATCGCCTCCTTCTACAACGTCAGCATCGACGACCTGCTGGGCGTGGGGCAGATGGAGAAGGAGAAGAAGATCAAGGAATACAGCAACAGGGATACGGAGCTGTTCCGGGAAGGCAAAAACGAAGCTCGCGTGGCCTTGTGGCGCGAAGCGCAAAAGGAGTTTCCCAACGACCTGTCGGTCATCTACGGACTGATGTATGCGCTGCTGAGCGAGGATGTGAAAGAGAACGCGGATGAGATCATCGCATGCGGCGAGCGGCTTCTGGAAGAATCTACGGACAACGGCAAGAGAAGCGGTGCGCTCCAATGCCTGTGTTACGCTTATTCTGACGGAAAAGGCGATGTGGAATCCGCGAAAAAGTACGCGAAAATGGGGACGACTTACCATACCACGGTGAACCAAATGCTGCCCCGGCTCCTTGAGGGAGAGGAAGCGGTCGAATACTGTCAGGGCAATATCCAGGGGATGGTGGAGCTGATCGGACTTAATGCCCAACTCATGTGCTGGAAGGGCGGATTCTCCCCCGCAGACACGATCAAAGCATATAAGTTCGTGATCGATCTGTACGATTTGCTTTATTCCGACGGGAATTGCGGTTTCTTTCATGAGAGATACTGGGAACTCTATCGGGGGATGGCCGTGCAATATCGAAAGCTGGGCGAGGAGGATGAAATGTTCCGATGTCTTGAAAAGGCAACGGAACACGCGATCCTGTTTGATACGAGAAAAGACGGCTTTTACACTGCTTTTATGGTGAACAAGCAGGAAATGCTGGTGAAGGACGCATATAAGGATTATGAAGAAAACGACTCCGGACTCCTTCTGAAACAGCTGCAAGGCAAAGCCTACGACCCCTGGCGAAACGACGAGCGTCTCCTGCGCATCACAGAAAAGCTCCGGGCCGTCGCGGTATTGTGAACACCGAATACTCTACTCTTTTTGTCTCCCGTCCTCCGTCTCTCGTCCCCCGCAAACCCCTGGGGGATCTCAAGGGGGCCACAGCCCCCTGGCCGATGGGGAAGGATTCCAAAGGGAACCGCCTTCGGGATAGGTTCCCTTTGGCGCATTTCTTTCGCTTCTTTCTTTGGGCGAGCAAAGAAAGAAGCCCGCCGGAGGCGACGGGACA
>JAEEGK010018155.1_pt1 | contig 15247 bp, 10 predicted proteins | sample 8958771 | NCBI WGS metagenome assembly JAEEGK01 (sample SAMN16246547, study PRJNA631951) | gut metagenome | biome: gut microbiome; feature: rumen; material: SC-attached | host: Bos | place: Iran: Karaj | collected 2018-10 | reverse complement strand
GGTCAGCCGCCGCTCGCCCGTGCCAAGGACTGGACGTACAACGGTTATCCGCTGGAAACGAGCACCATGCCCGGTTTCGCCGGCTCCAGTGCCTACTACCTGCGCTACATGGACCCGCACAACGGGGAGGCGCTCGTAAGTAAGAAAGCCGATGAATACTGGCGCAATGTAGACCTCTATGTGGGCGGTACCGAGCACGCTACCGGTCACCTCATTTACAGCCGCTTCTGGAACAAGTTCCTCTTTGACCTGGGCTATGTGGCAGAGGACGAGCCTTTCTGCAAGCTCATCAACCAGGGCATGATCCAGGGCCGTTCCAACTTCGTGTACATGATTCCGGGAACTAACAAATTCGTGTCGCTGGGCCTGAAGGACCAGTACGAGACCATCCCGGTGCACGTGGATGTGAACATCGTCTATAACGACAAACTGGACCTGGACGCTTTCCGCGCCTGGAGACCGGACTACAGGGATGCCGAGTTCATCCTGGAGGACGGCGAGTACATCTGCGGATGGGCCATCGAAAAGATGTCCAAGAGCATGTACAACGTGGTGAATCCGGACAAGATCTGCGACACCTATGGTGCCGACACCCTGCGTCTCTATGAGATGTTCCTGGGCCCCATTGAGCAGGCCAAGCCCTGGGATACCAAGGGAATTGACGGTGTCAACCGCTTCCTCAAGAAGTTCTGGCGCCTGTTCTGGGACCGCGAGAAGTGGCTGGTCACCGATGACGAGCCCACGAAGGAGGAGCTCAAGGCCCTGCACAAGCTCATCGGCAAGGAACAGGAAGATATTGAGAACTTCTCCTACAATACCACCATATCGGCCTTCATGATTGCCCTGAATGAGCTGGGAAGCTGCTCCAAGCGGGCTGTCCTGGAGCCCCTTACCATCCTGCTGAGCCCGTTTGCCCCGCACATTGCGGAGGAACTGTGGCACCAGCTGGGACACGAGGATTCCGTGGTGTATGCCGCGTTCCCGGAGTACAAGCCCGAGCTCACCGTGGACAGCTCCGTGAACTATCCCGTCTCCTTCAACGGCAAGACGCGGTTCTTCCTGGATGCACCGGCATCGGCCAGCCCTGCTGAGGTGGAGGCCCTCGTCCGCGCCCATGAGAAAACGCCCCAGTACGTGGGAGAGCTTTCCATTGCCAAGGTGATTGTGGTGCCCGGCCGCATTGTCAATGTTGTCCTTAAGAAATAGTTATGCCTACGATTCTTAAAAAAACGGCTTTCACCGTTGTCAAGGAGTGGCTGCTGGTCACTCTGGGCATCCTGACCTATGTGTCGGGCTGGTCGCTGTTCCTCATCCCCAACAACCTGGTGGGCGGCGGCGTTTCCGGTATTTCGTCCATGATTCAGTATGCAACAAACGGCGCCATCCAGATGGGTTATTCCTATTTTGTCCTCAATGCCGTTCTCATCATTGCCGCAGTGGTTATCCTGGGAATGGGATTCGGGGCCAAGACGCTCTATGCCATTGTGCTGGCGTCCGTGGCGCTGCGGTTTCTGCCGGGGCTTATCCCCGCGGAGATCATCAAGCACCTGGCGCTGGATAACGGTAAGCTGCTGTCGGTGCTGATGGGCGGCCTGATGGCCGGTATCGGCATCGGCATGAGCATTTCCAATGGCGGTTCCACCGGAGGAACGGACATTATCGCGCTCATTTACACCAGGTACCACAACGTGTCGCCGGGAAAGGTAATCCTGTTCCTGGACTTTGTCATCATCCTGTCTTCGCTGGTGGTGCCTTCCTTCGTCCCGGACATCGACCCCGAGACCGGCAGGGCCATGGTGGATGCGAATGGTGCCGCAATTACGCACCTGATGCCCTTCTATGACAAGGTGACTACGGTGCTGTACGGCCTCATCCTGGTTACCGTGACCAGCTATGTGCTGGATATGTACATCTCCGGCTCGCAGCAGAGCGTGCAGCTGTTCATCCTGTCGCAGCACTACGACAAGATTGCCGATTCCATCACCCACGACCTCAATCGCGGCGTTACCGTGCTGGACGGCAAGGGCTGGTACACCAAGCAGGACATGCGGGTTCTCATGGTCATTACCCGTAAGACAGACCTGAACCTGCTGCTTCGCTACATCAAGCAAATCGATCCCCAGGCCTTCCTGTCCGTGAGCTCTGTCAACGGCGTGTATGGCAATGGCTTCGATACCATCAAGAAATAAGAGATCTCTGACATAGAGGATAGGGCGCCCCGGCCACCAAACTATTCCTCATTTTATGAATCACCTGTTAGTGCTTCTTTCGGCACTTCTTCTGGCTGCAACATCCCTGATGGGGGTCATCCTCTATCTGAAACTGCATCAGAAGGATGCCGAGCCCATGAACGCAGACTGTATGCCTGCGGCTTATCAAACGGCGGCAATCGATCAGTACCTGTACGACAGGTGTTGCCGGTATATGACTGAACGCAGACCTTTCCTGGTGGTGTCGTTTACCCTCCAGGATCTGGCCAATGCAATCTATACCAATAAGGCTTATTTAAGTAAAACCATCAACCGCTACTCGGGGAAGAACTTCCGTCAGTATGTAAACTATTACCGGGTTATGTACGCGATGGAACTGTTCCGGAGGAACATGGGGCTGCGGGTCTCAGAACTTGCATCCCTCTCGGGCTTCCGGTCACAGACCGTCTTCCTTCGTAGTTTCAAGGCAGTGATGGGGGAGCAGCCCGGTGCGTGGTGCTCCCGAATGAGAAAAAAATATAACAATAAAATTTAACCAGCGCCGGGGCGCCTATTCCTCGATTCCTTTCCACGAAGAAGGAACGGGAGCCGTAACATCCACCTCTGTCTTTTTGACGGGGTGGATGAATTGTATACGGCGGGCCATAAGGGAGATGCCGCCGTCGGGGTTGGAACGTCTGGCGCCGTATTTGAGGTCTCCCTTGATGGGACAGCCCATGTGGGAGAGCTGGCAGCGAATCTGGTGATGGCGGCCGGTATACAGTTCTACTTCCAGGAGGAAGTACCGGTCTGTGGTCTGGATAAGGGTGTACTTAAGGCGGGCTTCCTTGCCGTTTTTGGCTACATAGGACTTGTTCTGGGCCTCGTTGCGCACAAGGTTGTCCGTGAGGGTGTCACTGTCTTTCGGAGGCCGGTTGGCCGTAAGGGCCCAGTAGGTCTTGTGGATGTCTCCGCTGCGGAGCATTTCGTTGAGGCGCTCCAGGGCCTTGGAAGTTTTGGCAAAGACACATACGCCGCTAACCGGGCGGTCCAGCCGGTGCGGAACACCCATGAAAACCTGCCCGGGCTTTCCGTCCCGCTGCGCGATGAACGCTTTGAGCGTTTCCGACAAAGGTTCGTCTCCTGTTTTGTCTCCCTGCACAATTTCGCCGGTTCTTTTGTTGAAAATTAGTAGATGATTGTCTTCCAGCAGGATACGCTCTGCAATGTTCCGAAATTCGGATTCCGATAATGTTCTGTATACTCCCATAACGTTGCAAAGTTACAATTTTTGTTGATAAAAATTTTGCAAATTCAAAAAATAGCCGTACATTTGCGGTCCAATCTTCTGGATGTAGCGCAGTTGGTAGCGCACCTGGTTAGGGACCAGGAGGTCGCTGGTTCAAGTCCAGTCATCCAGACTTCCGAAACTCCAAGCTTTACGGCTTGGAGTTTTTTTTGATATTTGCCGGGCCATCGGCCAAAAGATTCTAATCTCGCTGGGCTACCGGCCAAAGGAATTTATTTTTCGCAAGGCTTTGCGAAAAACCAAATTCCTTTGGCCATCGCAACCCCTCGCACCATATTGATCAGACTCCCAGCACGTGGAGATGCGCAAAAAGTGGCCAAAATGCGCATCCAGAAATGCTCGAGCACGTGGAGATGTGCAAAAAGTGGCCAAAATGCGCATCCAGAAGTGCTACAGCATGCCGCCAGAACCAAATTCGCGGGGGAATGGTCCTGGCGGCGTGCTGGTGGAAGCCAAAGCGGCTCAATTTGAAGAAGACAAACCTCTATTCGGAGTAGTAGGCCGGAGCAAGGGGACGGCAATTGTACTGCGAGGCCATGGACTGGCCATAGGCGCCGGCACTGCGGATGGCAATGATGTCTCCGCGGTGGCACTCGTTCAAAAGAACGTCTTTCCCAAAGACATCGGAACTCTCGCAGCAGGGACCCACTACGTCATAGGGCAGTTCGGGACCGTCCGAGGAGAGGTTCTCGATGCGGTGTACGGAGTGGTACATGGCAGGACGCACGAGGTCGTTCATGCCGGCGTCCACAATGGCAAAGCGTTTGGCAAGGCCTTCTTTCACATAGAGTACGCGCGTGATGAGCGTGCCGCAGGGCGCGATGATGGCGCGGCCCAGTTCGAAGTGCACCGGCCTGGAGCCGCGAAGGCCCCGCTTGTAAGTGCCGAAATACGCCGCAAAGTCGGCCATGGGAAGGTGATTGGGATGCCCGTATTCAATGCCAAGGCCTCCGCCCACATTGATATCTTCTACGGGAATGCCTTCCTTTTCCAGACGGTCCGTAAGCTCGTTAATACGGTTGCAGAGCGCCGCAAAGTCCGGCATTTCCAGAATCTGGGAACCAATGTGGAAGTGCAGGCCGCAAAAGCGTATGGAAGGCAGGGACAATGCCTCGCGGGCTACATCGTCCACCATGCCGTGGTAGATGCCGAACTTGTTCTCCGCAAGGCCCGTGGTGATGCCGGCCAGGGTATGCGCGCCAATGTCCGGATTCACGCGAAGGCTCACGGGAGCCACCACGCCTTTCTCGGCGGCCAGCTGGGCAATGACGCGGAGCTCGGCCGATGATTCCACATTGAAGCGGCCGATGCCCTTTTCGAGGCCGAGTTCGATTTCCCAATCGGCCTTGCCCACCCCGGCAAAGACAATGTCGGAGGCACGGAACCCGGCGTCCAGGGCAGCCTGCACCTCACCGCCGCTCACGCAGTCGGCGCCGAAGCCCGCTGCTGCAATCTGCCGGAGCAGTACGGGGTTGTGATTGGCCTTGACGGCATAGTGCATGCGCCAGGAGGGACGGTCCCGGAGCTCTGCCTTGATGGCATCCAGGGTGTCCTGCAGAAGGCGGGTGTCGTAGTAGTAGAAGGGCGTCTGAAGGCCCTCGAAACGCTGGAGGGGATAAGTACCTTTGAGCATCATGCAAACAAATGACGGCTCAGCGCCTGCAGGGCGCGGGCCTTGTCCTCTTCTTTCACTAACAGGGAAATGTTGTAGTTGCTGCCGCCGTAGCTCACCATGCGAACGGGGATGTCCTTCATGGCGCCCAGTACGCGGCTCTCAAAGCCTACATTCTCCCAATCCATATCTCCTACCACGCACACAATGCACATGTCCAGGTCTACGGAAACGGTGCCGTACTTCTTGAGGTCGTGGACAATCTCGGAGAGGTAGCGGGTGTCGTCAATGGACATGGAGACACCCACCTCGGAAGTGCAGATCATGTCGATGGGCGTACGGTAACTCTCGAAGATTTCGAACACTTTGCGAAGGAAACCGTGCGCCAGCAGCATGCGGGAGCTCTTGATCTTGATGGCGGTGATATTGTCCTTGGCGGCCACGGCCTTGATGGTGCCGGGCTCGGGTACATTGTCGATGAGCGTGCCGGGAGCCTCGGGCTCCATGGTGTTCTTCAGGCGCACGGGCACGTTGGCGAACTTGGCCGGCTGGATGCAGGTAGGGTGCAGGATCTTGGCGCCGAAGTAGGCAAGCTCCGCCGCTTCTTCGAAGTGCAGATGCCGGACGGCCGACGTCTTTTCCACAATGCGGGGATCGTTGTCGTGCATGCCGTCGATGTCGGTCCAGATCTGGATTTCCTCCGAGCCCACGGCTGCGCCAATGAGGCACGCCGTATAGTCCGATCCGCCCCGCTGGAGGTTGTCCACCTCCCCGTGCGCGTTGCGGCAGATGAAGCCCTGGGTGAGGTAGATATCGGCCTTCTTCTCAAGGAAAGGCTTGAGGTGGGCCGATATGTATTCCTGGTCGGGCTCTCCCTGAGAGTCGGTTCTCATGAACTCCAGGGCGGGGATAAGGAGCACGTTCACTCCCTGCTCCTTGAGGTAAATCTCCATCATATGGGTGGAAAGGAGTTCTCCCTGGGCCAGGATAAGCTTCTCCTGCTGGGCTCCGAAGAGCTCCCGCGTGGTGCCGGTGATGCCCTCGAAAGTCTGGCGGATGAAGGCCTCGGCCGCGGCCCGGCTCTCCTCCGTGGAATACAGCTCCCGGATGGTCTTGAGGTACTTGGCCTCCAGGCGGCCGATGACGTCGCGGGCGCCGTCGGCGTTGCGGTTATACAGATAGCCGGCAATCTCCACCAGCGAGTTGGTGGTACCGGACATGGCCGATAAAACCACCAGTGTGCGCCCTTCTTTTTGTACCAGGCGGGCGACTTCCTGAATCCTGGCGGCCGACCCTACGGAGGTGCCGCCGAATTTCATGATTTTCATAACTGTTTGCTTTTTTGCTGGTTGCAAACATAATAAAATATTTGTAAAATTCCCAATCTTGGAAAATGTCAAAGGTGTACAAAAAAACGTTTGTATTTACTGTTTTTGACTCCCTTTTTAAAAATATTTTAATACCTTTGACGCCGGTTTAGTGGTGCTCTGAAGCCCGAACGAAATTACAATAGCAAAATCAACCTTAGCTTTCTATGAGCTGGCAACGCTGGTTCTTGTTTTTTTGTGTGTCTATGGTTGCCTGTGTGCGTATGCGCGCGCAGGTGCCCGATGATACCCGTTACATCCAGTTGCCCGGTTATCCCTTCGTTTTTGTTTCGGATGAATCTGTTACCACACCGCCCGTCGTTTCCGATTCCCTGTTCGACGCCATTGCCCGGGGTATCCGTTTCAAAGTAAACCGTACCGAACTCCTCGCAGAGGATCCCTTCATCGCCCTCTATAACGAATACCTCCTTCCCTGGCTCAAGTCGCAGGACATGGAACTGCGCCAGATGTACATCAAGGGCGCAGCCTCCCTGGAAGGTCCCTACCAGAACAACGTGCGTCTGAGCCGCGCCCGTACCCGCCGTCTCATCGAGTTCCTGAGTGAAAGCCTGGACCAGCCGGCCGAATCCCTCCCGTACCAGGCCCAGAGCATCACCGAGGACTACGGCCGCCTGGTGCGCATGCTGCACGATGCCGGCGACCCCGACTACGGAAAGATCAATGAGATCTGGCAGCGAAGCGGGGGAGACGAGCAGTGGTGCAAGAAGCAGATGATGGCCCTCGAGGGCGGCAGGGTGTGGAAACGCCTCCTCGTGGAATACTTCCCGTCCCTGCGTGAAGCCCGCGTGGTGCTGTGGTTTGCCCGCAAGAAAGATTCTCCGAGAAGGAACCAGTCGCTGCGGGCATCGGCCATCCCGGCCCGTCCCATCCCGGTCCTTTTCCCCTCCGAAACCCCGGTCTTCGAGCCCCTGGCTCCCGTGTGGAAGCCGGTCGCAACGAAGGAGCGTCGCCACCTTCTGGCCGCCCGCACCAACCTCTTCCATGACTTCCTCTATGTGCCCAAGTTCGGGTTCGCTCCCGGCGCCAACATCCAGCTGGAATACTATCCCCTGGACGGGCACTATACGGCTAATGCCGGTTTCACTTTCACCAACCACCGCCACTGGGATGCCTACAAGTTCTTCCAGGTGAGGGACGTGCAGCTGGAGCTGCGCCGCTACTTCCGCGGAGGCGGCGTGTTTATGGGCCCCTATCTGGGCCTCTATGGCCAGGGCACGGTCTATGGTATCGGCTTTGGCAAAAAAGAGGGCTGGGAAGGCGAAGGCGGCGGAGCCGGACTCAGCGCCGGCTGGGTGTGGCCCCTGAACCGGAAAGGCAACCTGCGCCTGGAGGTAAGTGCCAGCCTGGGCTTTTTCTATACCCGCTTCGACCCTTACGTGTATGGCAATCCCATCACCGGCGTGGAGGACGGACGCTACTACTACGAATACTACGGCAATACCAGCGATTTCAGGAAACGCAATCACCAGCTTTTCTGGTTCGGCCCCACAAATGCCGGTCTTCACATCACTTATGATATCCTGTACCGGCGATGAAACGTAAATCACTTCTCCTTTCCTTAGTCCTCCCGCTCCTTTGCACGGCCTGCATCGAGCCTCCGCTGCACCTTCCCGGTCAGGAAATCCTCACCGAGATACCGGCCGTGGAGACCGAACTCTCCGTAGTGTGGGACGTGGACGTAGACTGGCAGGCAGGCTGGTACTACGGCTGGGACGCCCAGGACGAGCAAATCTGGGGCAGCATGGGATATCCCGTGCCCACCAGTTTTCAGGTTCGCCGATACTATACGGGAGAAGATCCCAAGGCTCCGCATACGTCCGTGGACGCATTTTCCATCCAGGGCACGCGCTTTCGCCGCTACTTCTCCTTCGGGTGGTTTGACATGCTGTTCTGGTCCGATATCGATTCCCCCGACGGTACGCAGGTGCTCCTCATGCAGGAAACTCCGGAGGTGGTGATGGCTACCACCACGGGAACCAAGGGCCTGTCCCGCTTTGCCCTGGGCGGCGGAGACGGAGTCATCGGCCTCCGCAACCAGCCGGAAATCTTCTACGCCACGTACCTGGAAGATGTCTTCATTTCCCGGAACCTGGACGACTATGAGTACGATCCCGTGGAGAACGTCTACATCAAGCACATCGAGACCAAGCTGCGGCCGCTGGTGTACATCTACCTGGTGCAGATTATCCTGGTGAACAACGACGGCCGCGTAAAGGGCGTGGACGGCAACACGGCGCTCTCCTCCATGGCCGCCGGCGTGAACGTAAACACCGGCGTCACCACCGACTCGCCTTCGCTCGTGTACTTCAACACCCGCCTCAAGAAGGGGATGGTGGCCGATGGTAAACCGTGCGACATCATCGGCGGTAAATTCACCACCTTCGGCCTGTGCGGCATGGAGCCTTACACGCGCGCGGGTTCCTTGTATGATGGCCCCCGCGCATCGCTTACCAACCAGCTGTATTTTGACCTCCTGTTCAGTAACGATGCCGTGAAAACGTTCGCGGTGGATGTGACCGCCCAGTGCCAGTCGCAGGCCCATGGCGGCGTCATTACCGTGTGGATAGACTGCTCGGGGCTGGAGATTCCGCCCGTGGATGACAAGGAGTCTTCCAGCCTTTTCCTCCCTACGCTGGAAGATTATGAGAATGTGTACTGGGAGATAGAAATGTAACTAACGATATTAACTTATTACTATTTAATACAAAACTATTTATGAAACAGAGTCTTTTACTCGCAGTCGCTGCACTGGCCCTTGTGGGCTGCAGCCGCCAGGGCCTGGTGACCGACCCGTCCCAGCCTAATGGCAAACTCGTCCCCGTGGCGTTCAGTGTCCAGCGTCAGAACATGACCAAGGCCACCAACCTGGAGGCCGTAAACCACTACAACTTTGGCGTGTTCGCCTACAAGGTGAACGGTTCCAACAGCCTGGCCGATGCCGAGGTCATGAACAATTACCTGGTGGGCTACTCCAATGGTACCGACAAGGGTTATGACAAGACCAACGCTACCACCTATAATCCGGCTGCCGGCACCAACAAAGACCACACCTCCCCCTGGTTCTACGAGGGTCTGGGTACGGCCGAGTACACGTATGAGGGCACGGATGGCTTCTACAAGAAGGATCAGACTGCCTACATGTCCAACAACGCCCATCAGTATCTCCGTTACTGGGACCTGGCCTATGCCAACACCCACTTCTACGCTTATGCTCCGTACGTGAAAACGGATGAGGCAAAGGGCCGGAAGGTGTCCTACGACCATACTACGAGTAAGCTCACTTTCGCGAAGAACACCCTTCGTGACGGTTACGACAATCCGGTGAACACGGCTTATGACGGTTTTGACCGCTCCCTGTCCGAGTTCATGTATGCCGGTGTGGAGGCCAAGAACTCCGACCTCGCCGACGTTACCATCCCGTTCAAGCGCATGGGCGCCATGGCCCTCATCCGCTTCTACGAGGACATCCCCGGCTACAAGGTGGAAATCATTAACCTGGCCGATGACAACGGTACGGTGAAAACCGATACCAGCGACGATATGAAAAAGGGCATCCAGCTCACGCCTTCCGTAGCTTCCACCGCTACTCCCACTACCTATACGCTGGGTGAGTACTATACCACCAGCGGCGCTATCGTCACGTTTGACGAGCACGCTGTCGCTTCTTTTACCAGCGATTTCACAGGTTCTACCAAGGTTTCCACTCCTCTGATGTTCGCCGTTCCCACGACCGGCCTCACCACTTACAACGGTCATAAGGTGATCAAGGAAAAAGTGACCACCGGTACACAGGAGTACAGCGCTTCCGAGACGGCCTACTACGCTGTGGCCCAGCCCACCGACACCAAGACCGGCTTCACCATCCACGTGTCCTACCGCATCATCGCCGAGGACAACCAGGAGGTGATTACCGTACACAACGCTACGGTCCACGTGCCCTATACGGAGACGGCATGGAAGGCCAACACCAAGTACACCTACACCTTCAAGATCACCAAGAACACCACCGGTACCACCAACCCCGGCGGCGTGATCGATCCCACCGATCCTACTCCCAGCACCACCAAGTCTCTCTATCCCATTGTCTTCGATAACGCTACCATTGAAGACTTCACGGAGGTGGCTCCCGAGACCGTCGTTTCTGAGAATACCAACTATTAGTATGACCCTTTTCCGTCATATCACCCCTCTCACGGCGGCGGCACTGCTCCTTACGTCCTGCTTCTCCAGCGGAAAACTGGTAGATGAGAGCGTAGTGGACACGCGCACCCCCATGGTTTTCGGTACCTCCGTCCGTCAGGATGAGGAAACGGAGACCAAGGCCGCCGTGCTGCCCCAGGGCTTCAAGGTGAATACCTGGAAAAGCTTTGGCAGCGCTTCGCAGCAGACGGTGATGGACGGATTCAAGGTAGACTATACCCCCACGGCATCTTCCAAGTGGGACTACGTGGGGGTCCTTCAACAAGTGCAACGTTACTGGGACCTGGGCGCATTTCCGTACGAATTCCGTGCGGTGTCGCCCTGGTCCGGGGACGTTACCATTACCGAGACAGGCGTGTCCATTGACCGTATGTACTATGGCCAGACACTCCTTGACGGTGTATATAACAAAGAAGCGGCACTGTGCGAACCCTTTGTGGTGGCACAGGTAAGCCGCGAGGACCTGGGAAAGGGCGTTGCCGAGCGCTACGTGGACCGGGACCTCATCAAAGGGCAGGAAATCAATGCCGCAGCGAGGGCCGATGGTACCCGCAGCGTGCACATGCCCTTCCACCACCTTTTGTGCAAGGTGGGATTCAGACTTTTTATTGACGACCCGCAGCCTTCCTCTCCGGACTATGTGGTTACCCTCCAGAGCGTGGAGGTGAGTGTTGTCAAAGACGGTTTCCTTACCAAAGGAACTTATGCGGCTACCGCTACCCAGGGCCTGGGCAGCGGTACATTCGCAGACGATTCACCGAAAAGCGGCGAGTACTGCATCCTGAAAAGAAATACCGAGTACCCCGAGAACATGCGGGAGTACCTTAATATAAATAATGCATTCGACCTTACCCCCGGAGAGCTCCATCAGATTCCGCAGGGAAATGTGAAGCTTCGGGTAAAGCTCCGGATGCAAACCCATCACGGGAGCACTGTAGACGGAAATTTTTCCTATGAAACGGAGATAGAACCGTATACCTGGGCGCCCGATACAAGACATATTTATTACCTCCACGTTCCCAACCTGCATGCGCACGAAGTGGAACTCTATACCTGCGAAATACTGCCCTGGGAAATAGTGGAGTCGGAAGACATTCCGGTTGACGTAGAATAATACAAACTATTTTTTATATGAAGCACATTCTTACCTTAACAACTTTGTCTGCAGCTGCTCTGCTTGCCGTTGCAGCCTGCTCCAAGACGGGCTCCGAGCCTGCGAATCCCAATGCAGGGAAAGAGCTTATCTCATTTTCCGGTGAAGGTGGCGCAGCCACCAAGGTGGGTTTCACCACCACTACCCATGTCAAGATGCGCGTGAAGGCCGAAGCCACCGGAAAAGCGGCCCGCTACACCGAAGCCATCGCTTCGGCGCTGGCATGTGGTACGGAGGATTATTCCCTCCTCCAATACACTCCCGGGCAGGAGCGTTACTGGGACGACGCCTACGGTCGCGATTCCAAGCTCACTGTCTATGCCTTTGCCATTCCCGGCAACGAGGACGATGCCAAACTTCCGGTATGGAGCAAAACTGGCTGGGAGCCGGTGAGCGCAACGACAAACCCCAACTGGAATACCGATGACTCTGAGGACAATACCGTCTCGTGGAGTGTGAAAACCGTGCAGAATACGGACGAAATCCTTTCCCTCGAAGACCTTACCTTCAGCAACAACATCCGTGTAGGCGGAAAGGGTGGCCTGTACACCTATTCTTTCAATGGAAGCGCCTGGGTTGAGGCAAAGGGTGACGGCGTCATGGTCTGGCGTCCCAAGACGGACGCGGCAGGAGAGACTTCCGGTAAATTTGACAAGGGTCACCTCATCTTCGAGCACGCCCTGGCCAAGATTGAGATCAACCTCAAGGAAGGCGCCGGTTTCAACAATGAAGCCAATACAGACTTCACGTGGACCAAGAAGCTCAGCCTGGTCGGTGTCAATACGATGGGTACCTTCAATGTAAGTAACGGTACCTGGTCGGAGCAGACGTCCGGCACCATCACCGAAATGTTCGAGACCACCGGTACGCCTGCTGCCAAGACGGTCCGTCAGTTGACAGCTTATGTCATTCCCGGCAACAACCTCTACGAGACCGCTTCCAACGTGCTGGAGTTTGAGATAGATAATGCCAAGTACTACGTGACCGGCAAGCAGATTGCCGAGGCCATTCGCAGTTACGATTACGGCGCCGAGGGCCAGAAGTATGCTTCCTTCGAAACCATCGAGGGCGGCAAGTACTACGTAATCAACCTGTCCGTTGCCAAGAAGAGCATCGACCGCATCACCGCCGCCGTCGTGGACTGGGAAAAGGTGAACTCCGACGACGCCGTGGCCCAGAACACCTATGTCTCCTTCACCCTGGAAGACCGCGGTACGAAACTCCAGAATACCGATGTTTCCAAGTTCAGCGTGTTCCGCTCTGCCAAGACCGCAGCGAATTACATTGACATGGATACCGAAGCCAACTATGACTGGGCTTCTGGTTATGAAGGCCCGGCCACCAAGAAATGGGACAGCGCAGCCAGTGAGTGGAAGACCGAATGGTTCTGGGAAAACAACCTTACCTACTATCATTTCCGCGCAGCCGGAAATACCGAAGAGACGGTGGTAGCCCTCGTGAATGACAACGTTTTCAACATCACGTCCGGCGCCCTCTCCGGTTCCAGCTACAAGGATTATCTCTGGGGCGCTCCTTTCAAGGATGTGGACGGGACAGACAAACTTTCCTACTCTACAGTTTCCGGCTTTGATAACGAAACCAGCGGTTCCCACCAGATTTTCCCGGCCATTGCTTCCACGAAGAGCCTTGTGAACATGCTTCTTTTCCACGTGACCAGCCAGGTGTTCGTAGATGTGAAAACCACCACGGATGCCAGTAAGGTAGTGCTGGAAGATGGCGCCAACAAGACGAAGGTTGAAATCCTGAACTTCCTTGCCGACGGCCAGGTGCTCATGGGTAACGGCCTCGTGGAAACGACCAGCGCAGACAGGACCGCCGCCGCCGAGATGACGTATGGCACCTACAGCGCCGAAAGCGCTGGCGAGCCCGCGAAGATCACCGGTTTCTCCTATGGTATTGTGCCCCAGGCCCTGGGTACCATCGGCCTGCGTATCACCACGCCCGACGGCAACCAGTATGTGGTAAAGGATATGAGCCAGTGCACGGGAACGGTTTCTAATACCAACCTGACAATCCCTTATACCGGTTCTCCCTACAAGATTGACGCCTGGTATCCCCACTATAAGTATTCCTACACCGTAACCGTCAAGAAAACCGGTATCGAGCGCATCACCGCCGCCGTTCTCCCCTGGGAGACCGTAACCGGAGACCTTGGCACCATCGACCTCGAGAACTAAAAACCTAATATCTTGAACAGAACGGAGAAATACCTGGCTCTCACTGCCCTTGGCATGCTGACCATCTTGTCGGCATGCCGGCGCAGCGAAGTGCCCGGCATGGAAAAAAGCCCCATCCTTCTGACGGCGGGCGTAGCGGGAGACACCCCGGCCGTCACCAAAGCAGTCATCTCTGCCGGCTCTGGCCTTCCCTTCGCGGAAGGCACCAGCCTGTACATGGTGCTCAAAAGCGAGAAGGACAATCTCAATCCTCTTTTCTCCCGCACAATCGGCTTCACCGAAGCCTCTGACGTGAATTTCGCCAGCCAGTACGGACGTTTCTGGGAGGACAGCTACTCCCGCAACTCCCAGCTCTCCGTATACGCTGCCTGCGTTCCCGGATACTACCTGGACGCTTCTGTCAACGAAGGCGTAACCCCTGTCGGAACCCCCGACGCCGCCATCTGGACGGTGGGCGGCTCGGCCGAGTACGACAACACCTGGAAGGCCGATGCCGGCTCCACCACCCTTGCCTGGCCCCTGCGCAGTGCTTCTGCAGGCCGCCAGACCGGTGCGTTCCCGGCCAGTCAGGACCTTTGCTTCAGCAACAATGTTTCCGGAGACGCCCGGGTTACCTTTGACAACACCCTCAAGAAATTCGGAAGCGGAAACCTCATCTTCAACCATGCCCTGAGCAAGATCACCTTCCGCATCAGGATGGGTGAGGGCTTCCAGAGCCAGGATCCTTTCGCCTTCTCCAACGAGAACGAGAACATCGTCCTGAAGGACTGCATCCTCGGAGGTGTCTTTGACATTGAAGCGGGGGCGTTTACGTCCCTGAGCGAAGCAAGCGACCTTACCGAACTCTCCGACAGGGGAGCGGAGGGAGAATTCAGACACGTGCTGGACGCCCTGGCCGTTCCGGGCACCACCCTCGATGACGACACGGTGGACGGCCTCCACTTCACCATCGACAACAACCTCTACCACCTCAAAAAGTCCATGCTCATGGACGCACTCTCCGGCAAGTTGCTCGCCGGCGGAGCCGCTGCCCTGGATGAAGGGAAGCTCCGTCCCGGCGTGCACTACATCTTTGACATGACGGTGGGCAAGAAGAAGATGGACAGCTTTACGGCTTCCGTGGTGCCCTGGGAAACGGTGACGGCCGAAGAAACCAAGCCCTCGAACGCCCGCATCGTCATCTCCCTTGAAGATAACG
>JAEEGK010018153.1_pt1 | contig 15247 bp, 8 predicted proteins | sample 8958771 | NCBI WGS metagenome assembly JAEEGK01 (sample SAMN16246547, study PRJNA631951) | gut metagenome | biome: gut microbiome; feature: rumen; material: SC-attached | host: Bos | place: Iran: Karaj | collected 2018-10 | reverse complement strand
ATAATAATTACATTGAAAATTCAAAAACAACAAGAACACATATTTACACTACAAAACAAGATAATAAAATAGTAAATAAAAATAATTTAAAATTAGATGATATTGATATGGATTTATCACATAAATTCCTCTCTCAAAAAATAGAAAAAATAAAAAAAAATATAAATAATAATTCCAAAGAATTAAAAGATAGTATATCAAGTATTAGAAAAGATAAAAATGAAATATCAAATGTATTAAACATAACATCAAATAAAACAGGAAGAAATTTAGATTATAATAACAATAATATATTAGTAGAAAAAAGTGTTGATATTTTTTTAAGTGGAAAAGATATTTTTAAAACACATAAAGATGACAATTTATATTATAATTTATCATCAAATTTAGATTTAAGTGTTACAAATAGAAATTTAACAAATGCAAATACGACAAATAATAATATTCAATTGCAAGATATTTCACAATTTTCAAAACAAATAAATCGTATATCAACAAATAAAAAAAACCATCATAAACATATTCCTTTACCAACATCACCATCACATTTAAAAAATAAATTTAAAAATAATAAATTATTTCAATATGAAATATTAGAAAATAAAAAAGATTATGAAATATCATTTAGTAAAAGTAGAGAATATTCTCATATTAAGTCATATACATATGGAAATATCGGTTTTACTCAAAGATCTTCTGAGAAAAAATCTAATAGAAGTGTATCAAGAGGAAGTCATTCAAAAAGTAAAAGTATATCTGAAAATATTTTTAATAAATTGTATCATGAAGCAGAAATAAATAAACAATTACCAAAAAGACCTTGTCATTTTAGTTATAGAATGGATAATTTAGGTTTTACTTTTGATGGACTAAATTATTTTAGTGATGATGATAAAAGTAAAAAAATTAAAAATTTAAAAGGAAATTTTAATAGTAAAACTAATCAAATTAATAATATTTTTAATTTAAATCATCATCATATTAAAATTTGTAATGAAAATGATAAAGGAAAAAAAATGAATTATGGTGAATATTTATATAAAAGAGGTGTTGAAGAAAGAGATTTAAGAAATGAAAAGTTAGAAAAAATAAGAGCTAAATTAGAAAAAAATGATAAAGATAAATGTTTATTTAAACCTAAAATAAATAAAAATTTTAGACCTATTAGAAATAAAAGTATGTTTGAAATATCAGAAATTAAAATTAATGAAACTCATGATTATACAAATGAGTTAAATGAAAATAAAATAATAAAACAAAAGAAAAAAAAACAAAGAAATATTAATTTACTTAATAAAAATAATGAATTTCAAAATCCATATATATTAAAAAAATTAGATAAATTAAAAAAAGATTTTGAACAAAAATATACTTTTAAACCAAAAATAAATGATAATTATATTTTTTCACCTGGATTAAATTTTTTTAAAAGACAAGAAATTTATAATGAATATACAAAAAGAAATGATGTAACTAAAATTGAGAGTAAGAAATTTAATAAAAATAATTCTTTATCAAGAATAAAAAAATGTGATTTAAAAAAAAAAAATAGTTTCAATACATGTTGTTCAGCTTTAATGTTAAGAAATAAACCATATAACTAAAAAATAATATGTATAATTTTTTATTGAAGATTAATTTTTTTCTTTTAAATAAATATTATAATTATATAAATAAATATTAAATTATTTATATAAAACAAAATTTTTAGCATAATTTCTTAATAAGATAAATATTTTTTAATAGATATTGATTAAAATAATAATGTACTTATAAAAAAATGTCAGACTTAGTAAAAAGAAATAAATCAAAAATAAGTAAACAAAAAGAAAAAAAAGAAGAACAAATTATTGAAATAAATATTTCTTCACTTTCTGATGATATTTCCCAATCAAAAAATATTAATTTAGATGATGAAGAAGTAAAAGAATTATCATTAAAAAATAATAGTGTAATAAAAAATTTAAATCATAATTTAAGAGAAACTAGTTCTCAAAATTCATTATCAAATAATATATTAAAAAATCATCAAGAAAATGAAGATCCTGAAAATATGGTAATTAATTTAGATGAAATTCCAAATTCTCAAAATATGATTTTTTCAGGTGATTTTAAAATAAATAAAAATTATAAAGAAGATAAAATTTCAAGTTTAATAAAAATAAAAGATAAAGAAGAATCAAATTCAACCAAAAATATAGTATTAAATGAAGATAATTTAAATCCACCTATTTTTTTTTTTATAGATAAATATTCAGGGGATGGAAAAGGAAAAATATTATTAAATATGGGAATACATAAAATTCAATTTTCAAAAGAATTAAATGTAATATCATATTTTTTTGATATGAATGACAAAGAAGAAGAAGGAATAAAAGAATTAGAAAAACAAATAGTAAAATTAAAATATGTAAAAATAATAATATGTGGTGAAGATTACACAATATATAAATTTATATCACAATTAAATAATAACAATAATATAAATTTAAATAAAATAATATTTGGAGTACTTCCAATAGGTCATTCAAATGATATTTCTCGTCAATTAGGTTTTGGTGATTATTATGAAATAACAACAGATATGTTAAAATTAAAAAATGTAATAAAAGAAATAAATGAATCATGTACAACATTAATTGATATTTGGGATATTAAATTAACATGTGATTCAAAAGAAGGAGGAATTATTTATAATGAAGAAAATAAAAAAAGTTTTAAAAAAACAAAATCAGGTGAAAAATTAACTATTTTAAGACATGGATTTATTGGTTATTTTTCATTAGGTTATGATGGAAGAATTGGCTTTGGTGCAAGTAAAAAAAAAAGTAAATTTAAATGTTGTCATAATTTATTTTTATTCTGGGAAAAAATAAAAAAATGTATTTTTCAAAAGACTATTAAATTAAATGGTTTTATTGATTCTTTTTATGTAATAAATTTACCAAAAGAAGATTTTAATAATTCAATTGATTGTGAAACTGATTGTACTGCAATGGAAAATGAAGGGAGAAAAATTCCAATTTTTCAAGCGAAAAAAAATGTTGAAAAAGATAATAATAATCATTTTGAAAATGATTCTGATTATTGTGATATTGATGATTCACTTAAAACTTTTAAATTTAAGAAAATTGTTTTAAAAGGTGATCCTATTGGTTTAGTTTGTCAAAATATTAAATATTTTTTTGATGGTGAACAAAGTGATTGGAGTTTAAATAATCAAAAATATGGAATTGAAACTTATGAAATGATTGATTCTAAAGATAAAAATGCTAAAGAAGTATATAAAAAATTTTTTTTATTTTTTTTAGGTTAAAGAAAAGAGAGATATGGAAATTTTTAATGAAGCTTTTAAAAAATCTACTCAAAGTATTAATGATCAAAAATTAGAAATTTTTACTTATTCTTCTATTTATGAAATTAAAAGTGGTAATAAAGATAAAATTTATCATGGTGAAGGACCTTTTGTACTTAAATTTAAAGCTTTAAATAATATTGTAAATATATTTTTTTTTAATTTATTTTTAGGGTAATGAAGATAAAGTTAATAGAGTTTATTTAAATTTAGATGGAGAATTTTTTAATCTTTTAAAACCATTAGAAATTAGAGTAAGACATTCAAAAATTAATAAAGGCAAATTAAAGTTTTTAAAAAAATTAAAAAATTAAAAAAAACTGTAATTTGTAAATACGTTTAATTATAAAAAATAGAATATTATAAATAAATGAATGTTAAACAAAAAATCGTTTTTTATAATAAATAAAAAAAATAAAAAATAAATTGAATAAACAAAAAAAAATTAAAAAAAAAATAATTTTTTTCCTAAAATAAAAAATAAATATTTTAAAAATGGAAAGTACAGAAAAAATATCAAACATGCAATTAATAGCAAAGCGTTACATAGAAGAAAATGATTTAGAAAGAATAATAAGTGAAATGTTAAATTCATTAGTTCATGAAAGAGTAAAACAACCATTAGTATATATGATAAAATATTTAGCAGGATTAATGACAGAAGAAGAAAGAAAAGTAAATGGCTTAATAATACCAGAACCATTTCCAATAGGACAACCAATTGCAAAATATCCTTATTTATCACATGATTGTTTATTAAAAAAATATTTAAATAAAGAATTATTTAAAGATATAAAATATTTAAAAACGAAAGAAAATGGAAGTCTTAATAGCATTATTAAAATATGTGAAAGTTATCCTGAAGATAAAATTGGTTGTCAAATAATTGATGGTGATTCAATTAAAGTTTTTTCTGATTTATATATTCCTATTATTGATGATTATCATAATATTGATATTAATTATTTATATAAAGATGATTTAAAAGATGAAAATTTAGAAATTTCTTTTCCTTTTTTAAATTATAATTTACAGTTTATTAATAAATTTACTATTAGTGTTTCTAGAAATTTAAAAAATTTCCCTTTTGTTATTACTTGTACTACTGATAAAAGAGATGCGATTGAAAGAGAATTAACTCAAAATATTAATAAATTAATTCATTCTAATAATTTACCTCATTTAGAAAATATTTCTTTTACTAATGAAAATGAAGAACAATGGAATAATATTTTATCTTATATTAATTATGATAATGAAATTGAAAAAAAACAACAACTTCAAATTGGATATCCTAAAAATAGAAAAATTTATTTTAATGAAGATTTAAGTTTAATTATTTTAATTAATTTTAGTGAACATTTAGAAATAATTGGAATATGTGATGAAAAAACAAAAGAAAAAAATATAATAAATACCATAAATAATGTAAATCATATTGAAAGAGTTATAAGTAATAATGTAGAATTTGATTATAATGAAAAATATGGTTATTTAAATTGTGATATTAAAAAATTGGGAAATGGAATGAAAATAAGTAGTGAAATTAAATGTAAGAAATTAAATCCTGATAATTCAAAAAAATCAATTGAAAATTTAATTGAAGGATTAGATTTTTATTCTTATGAAATTAAAACAATTTCAGATGATGAAATTTTATTAAATTCTATTTCTTATTTTAAATTATGTGAAAAAAATCAAATTGATTTTATTGAAAATTATTATTCTAAAATAAGTGGTTTAATTAATTTTAATAGAGATAAAAATATGAATTATGAAAAAATTATATTTCCAAAAGATTTTTTACCATTTGATAAAAATATTAAAATTGCTTATGAAAATAATTTTGAAAAAGAAGAATTTAAAGTAACTTCCTCAGGGAAAATTTTTAATTTATTATTTGATTATTATATTTCAAAACCAAATAATCCATATGGAATATTTTTAGATTGTCCAAATGAAATATATACTTTTAATGATTTTATAAATAATTATTTATTCCTTAGTCAAAATTTTGAAATAGGAAATCCAATGAAGAATCTTAATATAAATAATAATTTCCAATTAAAAAATTTTGAAAAAGAAAAAATAATGTCATGTGATATTTGTATAATGAGAAATATGGAAAATTTTCCTTTTTCAAATTGTGAAATAAATGAAAATAATAAAATAGAAGAAATATTAATTAATGTTTTAAATACATTAAATTTAAGAAATAAATTTGGAACATATTTTTCATTAGATAATGAAAATCAAAGAACTCAAGCAGAAAAATTAATAAGAGAAAATAATTTAATAATATATGATAATGATATAAATATAAAAAATAGAGGAATAATTCAATTTAATTTTGACAAAGTATTTGCAATAATAAATGATTTTGATCACATTAAATTTTTTTTACATACAATTAAACCAGGAGAAAAATTTAATGAACATTTATTTAATATATTAAAAACAGTTAATGAATTTAGTAAACAAATTAAATTTTTAAAAGATTCAAATTATGGAATTATTACTTCTTCTCCTAAATTTTTAGGAAGTGGTTTATTAATTGAAATAAAAATTAAAATTAAATTAGAAGAAAATGAACTTGAAAAAGTTTGTAAAGAAGCAAATGAAAGTTTATTAAGTTCATCTTCAAATAAAGATACTATTTATGAATTTAGTTATGAAATTTTAAAAAATGAAAATGAAGATTTATTTGATTTAAAAGAAAAAATTGTTTTGATTAAAAATCAAATTACTTTAGGAAAAAGTGAAAATGAAATTTTAGGTGATATGCTTTATTTTATTAGTCAAATATTTCTTGCGGATAGAAGAGCGGAAATGAAAAATAATAATAAATAAATAAAGGAAAAAATAAATAAATAAAATAAATTAAACATTATTTATTTAAACAATAAAATAAATAAAATTTTAAAAAAAATAAAAAATATAAAATAAATATAAATAAAAAATAATTTTTAAACTAATTCTTTTTAACTATTAATAAAAAACAAAAAAAAACAAAAAAAAAAACAATTTCTAAATATGTTAAACAAATAAAATAAATTTAAAACTTAAAAGAAAATAAAAAATATATATTCAAAGAAATTAAACTTTAAGAAGCTAAACTCAATTTTGATTTAGTATAACTATTAATAAAAAGCCAATAGCAAAAATGTTGAATAATTTCAATTAATTCAGTTTTATCTTCATCATTAAAATCAAAAAATTGATATTTTTCAAGAAAATTAGAAAAGAATTCATTACATTGTTCAGGGAAAATTTCAGCATTTTCAATACTAGTATATTCTTTATCACTATATTTTGAATCTTTACTTTGAATAACATTAACACATTCTCTAAATAAAATAATGAATTTTGTAACAAAGATAAAATATTTTTCATTTGTAAAAGGCGCAATGTAATTAAGGTAAGTACAAATAATATCATCACAAATTTTGAGATCTAAATCTTTTTTATTTAATAAATAATTCAATATTGGATTTTCATTTGGTTCATTTATTATTTTCAAAAAACAATTTGAGTGTTTTTTAAAAAGATCTTCAAAGACAATTTTTACAACCTCTTCATAATTAATTATCTCATTTGAATCTTGTTTTTTTCCTCTTTTTTCATTTTGAAAATAAGGAATATATTTTTGTTTTTCGTAATTATTATTTTCAGAAGGATCAACAAGCTAAATTTAAAAATTTTAAATAAAAAAAGTAAAAAAAAATTATATAAAATAATATATTCTTACATATTTTCTTGGTCTTCCTCTTTTTCTTTTCTCAATATTCATTTGTTTTAAAATTTCAGCATGTTTTGTATTCATATGATTATTTAAAGCAGGTTTACTTAAATAAGATTTGCCACAATGTTCACAACTATAAATTCTTCCTTCTTGTTCATGTTTTGATCTTCTATGTCTTTCTATATTTTTTTTTTAATTTTTTTTTTGAAAATTATATAAATTTTATTTTCTTACTTTTATCTATTTGATCTGGTGAAATTGGAATGTTTTGATTAATTTGAGGTTGTATTATTTGATTTGGAGTTGCTATGTCTGGAATTATAGGCTGTTGTGGGATTATTGTATTATTCATTAAATTATATATTTTATTAATGATTTTTTTTGGTTATTTATTTTTTTTAAGGAGGGTTTCTTAAAAATTGTACAGTCGGCTCAATTTAATAAAATATTTATTTATTTATTTTATTATTTTATTAATTTTAATTATTTTTTTTTTATTATTGATGTAAAGGGATATTCAATATTTTTATTATCTTTAAATGATTAATCAATAAATAGTTTATTTTAAATTAAAGAAATTTTGAAGATTCATTTAAAAAAATAATATAAAATAAATAAAGGATTTTAAATAGTAAAACCAGTTTTTAATTTTATTTTATATTTATTTGGAATAAAAATAATATTTAATTGTATAATATATAATTTTAAATAAAAATATATTTTATTGTTTATTTTCTTCTTTTAATCTCCATATATCTTGAGTTTGTTCTGAAATATTAACTTCTGCTTCATTGATTTTATTTTTTCTTTTAATTAACTTTTTTAAAATTGGTAAAACATATTTTTTATATTTACTTTCAGGAAGATTTCTTCTTTGAGATGCTTCTTTAATGAATTGATTTTGAAAAATACCAATAAAATCACTATTTCTTCCTTTAAGCATTTCTTCTAATAAAATATAATCATTATCTGCAATTTCATTATAGAAATCTTCTTCATTTTTTTTCATTATAAAATAGATAATAACAAATACAACAAAAATTGTTATAAATAAACTTAAAACTATATTTGGAGAAATTAATTTTAAAGCATTTAAAATTTCTTCTTTTTGTTGATTATTAGATAATATATAAACAATATAAACAATAATTCCACTAATAATTATAATTAATCCAAAGTTTTTAATTATTTTTTTATATTCTTTATTAAAAGGTATAAATTCATTTCTCTTAATTTCAGGAATATTAAAATCAGAAACAACGGGTTCTTTAATTTCTACTATTATTTGTTTCGATTGAGATGAAATATGTTGATTTTGACTTAAATTTTTATTACTTTGAGATGAAATATTTTGTCTTAATTGATTTGAATAATTTTCAACTTGATTTGAAAATGGATTTATTAAATTTGGTTTTGTTTTATTTATTGATATATTAGTTTTACTATTTGATGAATTATTTTGAGAATTTTGAAATTTTGGAAATTTATTTGTGTTTATTTGATCATAATTTAAATTATTATTTACTTTTTCATTGTTAATTGATTGTTGATAATTTGGACTAAAATTATAATTATTCCCGCCTTTATTAAAAAAATTTTCTTCTTTATTATTTGTATTAAATAATTCTTTGCTTTTTTCTTTATAATAATTTAGATTTTCTTCAATCTTTTGATTGAATTGATTAATATCTAAATTTCTTCTTTGAAATTCATTTTCATTATCATTTAATTTTGGTTCAATCATTTCATTTTTTTTTGGAATTTTTCTAAATTTTTTTAAATTAAAATTTGGATTAATTTTATTATTATTGTAATCAAATTCATTTTTACCTACTTCATCATTTATAAAATCATTTCTATTTCTTTTTTTATTATAAGGAAAATGTTGAAAATTATCATTATTATTATTCGAATAATTATATTGATTTTGATAATTTGAAACAGGAATATTATGATATGGGAAATTATTAATTGTATTATTACCATTATTATTATTATTATAATTTATATTATTATTTCTTTCTTGATTATTATTAATTTTCATCATCATTTTCTTCATTTCTCCACTCATTGAAAAAGGTTGATTTTTCATTAAATATAATTAAAAAAAAACAAATTAAAAAATTTATTGTTAAGAGTTCAATATAAAATAATAAATTATTTTAAGAATATAATACACAAATTTAAAATTTCAAAAAAATAGACATTAAATTATACAAAAATAATAAGATAAAAATTTAATTATTACAAAAAACATATGTTCACAAAAGCAAAAATTGTATTTAAAACCTTACATTATTTATAATATTTATTTAAAATTTCTTCAAGTTTACTTTTTTTTAAAGGTTTAGGAACTTCTTCAACAACGCATTTAAACTCTTTTAAACTCTTAATTAAATTATCTTCAATATGAGCAGAAACAATAATAATTTTTAAATTATCATTAATTTCATTTTTATTAATTAAATCTTGTATTCTTTTAGTTGTCTCTAAACCATCCATAATTGGCATCATCATATCTAAAAATAATAATTTATAATTTCTTTTTTTACATAAACAATTTAATTTCTTTTTTTTTAATATTGCATCAATACATTCTTTTCCATTTGTACTTGTATCAACATTTATACTATATTTCTTTAACATATTTTTTATTGTTGATAAATTAAATTCTTCATCATCACATAATAATACATCATTACAACTATTACATTGATGTTTAAATTTTGATATTACTTTAATATTTTCTATTTTTAAATTTTTTTCTGTTTTTCTTACATTTGTTTTTCTATTTATTTTTTTATTATTTTCTTCTTCATTATTATAAATTATATTTGATATTCTATTTTTATTTTCTTTTTCATATGTTATTGATTTTTTATTTGAAATTGGATTAAGATTAAAATTAATTTCAAATACTTTTTGATAATTTTGAGGATTAAAAGTATAAAATGAAAAATTTTTTTTAAGATAATTATTAAAAGAAACTTTTTCTTCTTCATCTTTTGGAGTTAATACTTCTGATATTGAATTACTTCCAGAAATAAAAGAATCATTTAATTTACTATTAACTAATTCTCTAGAAAAAGGATTTTGTTCTTTAGTCATTTTAATAAAAGGATCATTTTCTAATTTAAAAATATCATTTTGTTCAGTTTTATTTTTATTTTTATTTTCATTATTTTCTTGATTTGAATTACTATTAGTAGAAAGTAAACAATTTCCATATTGTAAATAATTATCATTTGGAACTGAAATTGATAAATGATAATTATTATTTTGCATTGTTGTAAGAGAAGTTTGAAAAGGAGAAGAAGTTTCTAATATTTCAATATGATTTTCATTAATTAAAGTATTCCAATTATTAGAAATTGGAATTGTTCTATTTATTCCATTTAATGCAATTAATTTTTGTTGAGGCGTAAATTCTTTTATATCATCTTCTTCTATTATTTCTAATTTTTCATATGAAAATGGTAATATTAAACTTATTATTATATCATCATTGTCATTATGGAATTTTAATTTTAAATTTAACATATTACTTAATCTTAATAGTAATTCTTTTGTAATTTCTATTGTTTGAACACTTCGAGAAAAATTAAATTCTTTTTTAAAATTAAATTCTATGTCATCTAATATTTTACTTCTTCTTCTTCCTTTTGATGGAGTAATATTTTTTATTACTTTAATAAAATTTAATTTTATTTTTTCATCTTTTAATATTATATGATCTATTGTAAATCCATTTTTTTTTGGTAAAACGTGATATAAATAAACAAATATTCCTTTTAAAAAATTATTTATATGTTTTCCATCTGATAATATAAATTTATCTCTTAAGAATAAATAATTATTTTCATAGGTTATTTCTTTATATTTGAATAATTCTTTGTATTTATTTACATTTTTAGAAAATAAAAATTCTAAATTTATTTTTAATGTTGTATTAGGTTCAATGTTATTTGAAAGTTCAAAAATAACTCTAAAATACCATATAAAGTTTTTAATAAACATTTTTATTAAAATTACTAATAAATTAATTTGTTTAAATTTAACTTCAATTTCTTCTTTATCTAAATCTTTATTTTCTTTTTTCAATGATTCAACATTATAATCATCTGACATATTCATTAACGCATTTAAAGGATTATTTAATTCATGATATAATGTAACTAAATATTGATATTTTAAACTTTTCACTAAATTACCTTGTAAATCTTTTCTTTCATCATTGTAATTATCAATTGATAAAAAAATCAAATTATCGTTATATTTAATTTTAACATAAATCATTGAAAGAGATGAAATAAATGTTCCACAATGTTCTTTTGTAAAATGATATTCAAAAATAAAATGATATAAATTTATTTCTTGTAAAGAATTATTTTCCCATTTTTTAAATTGTTTCATTTTATTTTTTAATTGTGAAAAATCGGAATCTTGATAAAGTTCAAATATATCACAAACATATGAATTCATTTGATTTATTTTATAATCTAATTCTTCTTTTTCTAAAATAAGTAAACCTATTGGAAAATTATTAAAAAGTTCTTTTTCCTTTTTTTCATAATGAGAATAATCTAATGTTTTTCCATATTTTGGTAATACTTTCATTCTTTAAATTTATTAATTTAATCAATTATTCTTTTTAAGATTTTATCTTTGAGATTATTTTAATTTTATTATAATAATTATTAATGATGTATTATAAATTAATTTTTTTATTACTAAAATATCTTATTATATTTAAATTAATATTATATTGATTAATTATTATAGTTTTAAACAGAAAATTTGAATTTTTTTATTAAAGAATTTTTTAAAGGAAATTCTTTTATATTTGAAATTTATATAATTTTTATTTGTGAACCATTTAAATATTTTTATAAAATATTAAAAAAAATTATTTAAATAAATTCAATTAAATAATCAATTAAAAATTTATGTTATCTAAAGAAATTGCTATTAATAATCAATTAATTCAACATTTTTATATTATAGGATTAGATTCAAATGATATATTTTCAGATACAATATATAATGAACCATTATCAAAAAATATAGAACCAAAAATAATATCAAAATTCCCTGAATTATCATATTCTTATAATAATATTCCAGATTCATTAATATTAAAACATTGTTTTCCAACTGGATTTTTTGGAATTGAATTAAAATTTAAATATAAACCAACACCAACTAATTTTTATTTTACATTATATAATATCCCAGTTAATAATTTAAATAATGAAATGTATAAAAATATATATTTTACTTGTTTTGAATTTTATGAATCATTATATAATTACTATGAAATATATAAAAAAAAATTAAATTTATTAAAAAAAGAAAGCTCAATTTCAAATGAAGAAAATTTAAAACATTATTATTTTCCAAAAGTAATTTGTGTTGCTTCTTTATTATCTTTTCCTCATGAATTAAGTAAAATTTTATCTAGTATATATCATAAATTTATTCATGAAAAATCAAAAGTAAATTATCCTTTAGAAAAATTAGTAGAAAATTTAGTTATGAAAATTCCATATCCAAGTTATGGTCAAAGTATTAGTTACATTAATTTTAATGAAAAAATAATAATGAGTAGAAATCCAATAAATAAAATTCAAAATAATTCAGTTGAATTAAATTTATTATTTAGTTATTTTTCACCTGAAGATGTTTTAACTTTATTAAAATATTTAATATTAGAAATTCCATTACTTTGTTTTTGTAAAGATAAATATAAATTAACAAATATTGTAGAAAGTTTATTATCTTTATTATTTCCTTTTAAATATATTTATCCTTCAATTTCAATTTTACCTTCAAATTGTTATTCAATTATTGAAACTTTTGATTCATATTTTTTAGGAATTAATGAAGAATATAATGAAAATTTTTTTAAGAATAATAATTTAGAAATTGATGAAAAGTCAATTGTAATTGTTATAATTAATAATAATGATACTTTTAAAATTAAAATTAATGAACCACAAAGTAATGAATCACAATCTATTTTATTAGAAGAATTAGGTAATGAAGAAAAGAAAAATATTAATTCTCATTCACATAAAATTGAATTACCTTCTCATTATAAGAAAAAAACTTTTATTTCATTATCAAATTATATTAAAAAAGTAAAACTAATAAAAGAGGAAAAAAATAATTTTAATTATCAAATTAGAGATAAAATATTATATTTTTTTACATCTATAATATTAGATTATTCAAATTTTATTAAATTAGATAAATCAAGCTTAAAATTTTTTGATTATAAATATTATTCAAAGGAAGTTTCTTCAATTAAAATTGATCATATTTTTAAAGTTCAAGATTTTATTAATGAATTCTCAAAAGATGATCAACCTTTTTATGAAAGGTTTCTTCATACAAAATTATTTCTTAATTTCATTATTGAAAAAATATATCCAAAATCAAATGAAGAAAGATTAAAAATATTATTTTTTGATGAAAAAATAGCTTCAAAAAAAAATAGAAGTTTCTTAAGTAAAAATGTAAGAACTACTTTTCTTAATAGTGAAATATCAATAAAAGATAGTGAAATTAAACTTACTTTACCATCAAATTATTCATTAGAAGAAAAAGAATTTTTAAAAGAAGAAAAGAATATAAATAAAGCAATTGATTATTTTCAAATTATATCAAATGATGGAAAATCAAATTATAATATTTTTCCTAAATTACTTTATGATAATAAATTTTTTGAAAAACCATATTCTCAATTATATTTAATTAATAAAATTCATTCACCAAAAAATACAATTGTTCAAATTGAAGAACAATTCCAAAAAATAATAAATGAGCCAAAATATTTAAATGTATACAATAATACAAATTATAATTTAAATTTAATTAATGATAGTAAAATAAATAAAATAACAAGATATAATTGTATTGATTTAACATGGCTTTTAGTTTTATCAGGTTCTTTATGGTATTGTGAACCAATTGAACGTGAAATAAGAATAAATAAAATATATGATTTATTAGATAAAATTGATTATAAAGAAGAAGATGTTTTTACTTTTATTTTTCTTGCAATTTCAAAATATGGAAATGATGATGAATTAATTAAATTTTATGAATATTTATTAAAAATAGAAGGATTTAGAAATTATACAATTTATTCAATTTTATGTGATAAATTAACAAAAATTTTTAATGCTAAATATTTACAAAAAACAAAATCTCAATCAATAAGAGTTACTTTATTAATGAGAGAATCAGCAATGAATGACTCAAATCCAGAAATAAAAAAATTAATAAATGATGAGAAATATATTTTTAGAAGAAGAAGTTTTTTTCCAGGAGTAAATAAAGATAATAATAATAATTCAGATGATGAAGATGAAAAAATTCAATTTGAAACTGAAATATCTTGTGATAAATGTGGTAATTTATTTCAAATTGATTTTAGTAATTTAGTTGGTTCTGAAATTTCAGAAAAATTAGAAATTAAATGTAATTTATGTGGTTCAATTAATAATAATGGAAAAATAAAATTAAATGTTATTATTCCAAAAAATCATGATGATATTAAAATTGATAATTTTGAATTATATTCTGCTAAGAAATTATTAAAACAATCAAAAGAATTTATTTTACCTTTAATTGATTATAAAATTGATATTGAGAATTTTAGGAAAAAATATAAACATTTATTTTATAATTATATATTTTATTTTTCTATTAAAAATTTATCTTTTGATTTTCTTATTCCATATGCAAATTCTAAAAATGTTGAAATTGATTCTGATGATGAATATGAAGAAAGAGAATTTGAAAACTTACAAATTTGTAATCAAACAAATATTATTGAAATTGAAAGAGAAATAAATGATAATGAAATTGGAAGATCTCTTACTAATATTGATAATAATGGTTCTTTAAATAATTATCCTGAGAGTCTTAAATATTTATCTTCTTCAAATGTTCCAAAAATTAATTTAAAAATAGATGGTAATGAGGAAGACAAATAAATTAAATTAATTATTAAATTTTATTTTTTATTTTTTTAAAATTGGAATTTTATTTTTTCATTATAATTATTAATGTAATTATAAATGGATAAGTATGAATATGTCATTAAACAAATTTTTGATAGAAAAAAAAAAAAATAATAATAA
>JAEEGK010018152.1_pt1 | contig 15247 bp, 8 predicted proteins | sample 8958771 | NCBI WGS metagenome assembly JAEEGK01 (sample SAMN16246547, study PRJNA631951) | gut metagenome | biome: gut microbiome; feature: rumen; material: SC-attached | host: Bos | place: Iran: Karaj | collected 2018-10 | reverse complement strand
GGAATTCAACCCCGACGGCACCATTAAGCCCGTTACAATGACGGTGCGCGGCGTGGGCATCACCAAGGCAACCGACAAGATTCAGATTGACCGCTACAGCAAAATCAGCGACGGCGTGAAAGTGGATTTTGTATATGCCAACGACCCCGACACCACCAAACGTTTCGAAGGCTGGGAAGCCATTTTCAGCAAGAAGGGCGACTGGGTTGAGTATGACGACGTTGACTTCGGTCAGAACGACAACCTGGCAAGTTTTGCCATAAAAGCCAAATTCAATACCGCAAAGAAAACCATCGTCCGCGTGCACGTCGATAGCCAAACAGGTCCTGTTGTGGGCGAGTTCTCGACTGTGAAATTCCCTGTCGGAATCGAGACAAGCGGCTCGTTGAAGATTACTGGCACAAAGACAAAGAACCCGAAAGGCGTTCACAATGTGTTTGTGGAACTGGTTGAAGGTGAAGACGTTGCCATCGATTGGATAAGTTTTGAGTAGAACCACATTTGTAATAACCGGAAAGCGGGGTTGCTGATGCAATTCCGCTTTTTTTATGCACCGCACAATATTTCAGCACCATCGAATAAAATATTCATATATTTATAGCAACGAAAAAAACGTTTTGCTAAAGCGATATTTGGTTCAATATCAATATTTTAAGAATAGTAAAAATTACTTTTAAAACTTCATTCTATGAAAGCCTTCACATTCGCAGCAGCCGTAAGTGCCTTATTGCTTGTGGGTTGCAACTCAAATCAGACAAAAACAACTCTGCCTGCCAACGAATTCGCCTTGAGCGATGTGCAACTGCTCGACGGGCCGCTGAAAGACGCCCGCGACCTTAATATCAAGGTGCTGCTCGAATACGATGTCGACCGGCTGCTGGCGCCGTTCCGCAAGGAAGCCGGGCTTGAGCCGAAGGCCGAGTCGTTCCCGTGCTGGATTGGTCTCGACGGCCACGTTGGCGGCCACTATCTGTCGGCAATGGCAATCAACTATGCCGCCACCGGCAATGCCGAATGCAAACGGCGGATGGAATATATGCTGTCGGAACTCAAAGAATGTCAGGAAGCTGGCGCGAAAAACAACCCCGAATGGGGCGTCGGCTACCTTGGCGGAATGCCCGAGAGCGCAAAGGTCTGGACAGCCTTCAAGAAGGGCGATTTCGGACCGTACTGGGGCGCTTGGGCACCGTTCTACAACATTCACAAGATGTTCGCCGGCCTGCGCGACGCCTGGAACTACTGCGGCAACACCGATGCCCGCGATATGTTCCTGAAATACTGCGACTGGTGCGTCAACCTTTGCGCCGACCTGACCGACGAGCAGATGGAACAGATGATGGGCAACGAGTACGGCGGTATGAACGAAGTGCTGGCCGACGCCTACGAGCTGACCGGCGATGCCAAATATCTGGATTGCGCTAAACGCTTCTCGCACAAGATGATACTGAATCCGCTGGTTGCCGGCGAAGACAAACTCGACAATCTGCACGCAAACACTCAAATACCAAAAGTGATTGGTTTTGAGCGCATTGCACAACTTTCGGGCGATGCCGACTATCAAAAGGCTTCGGAATTCTTCTGGCAGACAGTGGTTTACAACCGCTCGTTGGCTTTTGGCGGCCACGGACGGCGCGAGCACTTCCCGTCGAAGGAAGCCTGTAACGACTTTGTGAACGACATTGACGGCCCCGAGTCGTGCAACTCGTATAATATGCTGAAACTCACCGAAGATTTGTTCACAGTTGAGCCGCAGGCAAAATATGCCGACTACTACGAGCGAACAATGTTCAACCACATTCTGTCGACTCAGCACCCCGAACACGGTGGTTATGTGTACTTTACATCGGCTCGTCCGCGCCACTACCGCGTTTACTCGGCGCCCAATATGGCAATGTGGTGCTGCGTGGGTACGGGTATGGAAAATCACGGGAAGTACAACCAATTCATTTATACAAAGAACGATAACAAGCTGTATGTCAACTTGTTTGTAGCTTCTGAGCTGAATTGGAAAGAGCGCGGAATCAAACTTCGTCAAGAGACTAATTTCCCTTACGGCGAGCAATCGAAAATCACTGTAATCGACTGCAAATCAGCATTCGACCTTATGCTGCGCTACCCCGAGTGGGTTGCCAAAGGCGAGTTCAAGGTTAGCCTGAACGGACAGCCGGTTGAATTGAATGCCGAGCCATCATCGTACATAAGCATTAATGGTTTGAAAAAAGGTGATATTTTGGAAGTTGAGTTCCCAATGCACACCCTCATCGAGCGTATGCCGAACGTGCCGCAGTACGTTGCGATTATGCACGGCCCGATTCTTTTGGGTATGAAAACCGGCACCGAAGATTTGGCTGGTCTGATTGCCGACGACGGCCGCTGGGGACAATACGCAAGCGGTGCTCTGCAGCCTATTGACAAGGCGCCAATTATCATCGATGACGACATTGAGAACATCGGCAACAAGCTGCAACCTATTGAAGGCAAGCCACTTCACTTCAAGTTGAACGCTCGTATGGAAAACCCGATTGACGGCGAGCTTGAGCCGTTCTTTGGAATCCACGATTCGCGCTATATGATTTATTGGCTGGCACTTAGCACAAACGGATACAAATCGTACATCGACTCGCTGGCCAACATCGAAAAAGAAAAAATCAAACTGAAACAACGCTCAACCGACTTTGTGGCGCCCGGCGAGCAGCAGCCCGAGACAGACCACGCTATGCAGGCCGAAAAATCGCACACGGGCAACACACAGAACGTCTTCTTCCGCACGGCAAGCAACGGCGGATTCTTCAGCTACGATATGGCCACCCAATCGCGCACCGACCTGTCGCTCTACGTGAAATATTGGGGCGTAAACGACTGGGGCAACAAGGTTTTCGACATCTACATCGACGACGAGAAACTGACCACCGTGAACAACATAAAACGCTGGAACACATCGCAGTTCAAGACCGAAGAATACCCCATCCCCGCCTCGATGCTGAAGGGCAAAAAAAGCGTGCGCGTGAAATTCCAAACAAATCAGGGCTCTGAAATTGGCGGAATTTATGAGGTTAGATTGGTGAAGAAATAATTAGACAATACATATGAAAAAGCTTCTGAATTTTGTTTCGGTTGTTCTTATCGCGTCTACTCTGCACGCCCAAAACACCGATGTAAAAATCAAATTCTATACGCCAGATATTGTGCGTGTTACCAAAACTCCTGCCAACTCTGCGGGAGCGCAACCGAGCCTTGTGGTGATTCTTGAACCGCAAAATGTGGCTGTAAAGCAGTCGCAATCGGGCGAAGTAACCACCTATCAATCCGCCAAACTTAAAGCTACTGTGGATAACAACGGCAAAGTGTCGTTCTCTGGTATCAAGGGCGGCAAACTGTTAGACGAGGGTTCGTTCTCGTTTTCGCCCATAACCTCAGGCACCGACAAGGGCAGTTTTAAGATTTCGCAATCGTTTAAACTTGCTGCAAATGAGATGGTTTACGGCGTGGGAACAATCCAAAACGGCAAACTTGAACGCAACAACACCGAAACTCTCATTGAACAGAGCAATCTCGAAGATTTTCAGAATGTTATACAGTCGATAAAAGGCTGGGGAATCTATTGGGACAACTATTCGCGCGGAAAATATTCCGAAAAAAATTCGCTGATGACCATAGAAGGCGAGGCTGGCGACGTTATCGACTATTATTTTATGTACGGCGGCAATCCCGACGGTGTAATTGCATTAATGCGTCAACTTTCGGGCAAAGTGCCGATGTTTCCGCTCTGGACTTTTGGATATTGGCAGAGCAAGGAACGGTACAAAACTCAGGACGAGATTATCGGCGTGGTGGAAAAATACCGCGAACTTGGCGTGCCTCTCGACGGTATTATTCAAGATTGGCAATATTGGGGTAACAATTATCTGTGGAATGCAATGGACTTTCTGTCAGAGAGTTTTCCCGATGGCAAAGGAATGATAAAGCGCATCCACGATATGAACGCCCACATTATGATTTCGATTTGGGCAAGTTTCGGACCTATGACAATGCAGTTTAAAGAGTTAGAAAAAGACAACCTCCTCTTTACCTTCGGTACTTGGCCGCAGAGCGGAATTTCGCACATTTGGCCGCCCGTAATGGATTATCCCTCAGGTGTAAAGGTTTACAATCCCTTCCCACAAAAATCTAAGGACATCTATTGGAAATATCTTAAAAAATTATACGATTACGGCATCGACGCTTGGTGGATGGATTCTACCGACCCCGACTGTTTTTATCCCACCGACGAGGATTACGAGTTCCCCACAGGTTTTGGATCGTTTCGCAAAATGCGTAATGCATTCCCCCTTGCCACTGTTAGCGGAATTTACCAAAACCAACGTAAAGTTTCAGAAAATCAGCGTGTTTTTATAATGACCCGTTCGTCGTATGCAGGTCAGCAACGTTATGGCTCAAATATGTGGAGCGGCGACGTGGCTTCGTCGTGGGATATGCTCCGCAAACAAATTCCCGCAGGATTGAACTTTACGCTTACAGGAAATCCAAACTTCAATACCGATATAGGCGGATTTTTCTCGGGTTCGTACAATGTTTTGGGTGCTGCTTCGGGAGCAAAAAATCCTCAGTTTCAAGAACTTTACGTGCGCTGGATGCAGTACGGACTGTTTAATCCTGTGTTCCGTTCGCACGGTGCCGACACTCCAAGAGAAATTTACCAGTTTGGCTCGAAAGGCGAACCAATTTATGATGCTATTGAATCTACTATCAATCTGCGTTATAGACTTTTGCCTTATATTTATTCATTGGCTTTTGACGTTACTAAAAACGATGCAAGTTATATGATGCCATTGTTTGCATATTACCCCAACGACCCAAAAACTCTCCGCCTTGCCGATGAGTTTATGTTTGGAAAATCTATCCTTGCCGCCCCAGTGGTGTCGCCGCAATACACTGAGGAAAAAATTATCAAAATCGATGAGATGACCGGCTGGAACAAACAAGAAACCGGCAACGCAAAGTCCTATCCCTCAGTAGATTTCTCTACAAAGAAAACAGCCGAGAAATACCTCCCGAAAGGCGACAACTGGTACTATTTCTGGAACAACAAACTCTACACCGGCGGACAAACCGTAAAAGTGGAGACCACAATATCGCAGACACCATTTTTTGTAAAAGCCGGCAGCATAATCCCCTTTGCCCAAACCGCTCAGAACACAGTAGAGCAGCGTTTCGACACTCTCACAATCAAAATCTATCCCGGAAAAGACTGTACCTTTGAACTTTACGAAGACGAAGGCGACAACTACAACTACGAGCGTGGCGAATACTCGATTATAAAGTTTGCTTGGAACAATAAAGGTAACACGTTGACTATCAGCAATCGCGAAGGCTCGTTCAAAGGAATGTTGCAAAATCGCCTATTTAAAATCGTGCGCGCCGACAACGGCAAAAACGCTGATATTCAGTATAATGGCGAGGAGATTTCGATAAAGATATAACCGAGTGATTGCCAATAGCAAACATATGATTTTAAGCAAAATAGCACTAACCACGGTGCTATTTTGCTTTGTTACATTCGCACTGCAGCGCTTCAAACTCTACACCTTCGAGTCGGACCACCTGTTTTTGTTCGACGCCAACTGGATTATTGGGCACTTGCGTGAAGTTGGCGGTTTAAACCTGATAATCAGTTCGTTTCTGACGCAGTTTTTCAAATTTCCGATAGTCGGGACAATAGTTGCCACAGCATTTTACCTGACAGTTTTGCTTTGCCTTAAGCGATTGATTTTCGGCACAATATGGACTGAAAAACAAAACGCACTGATATTGATTCCGATAAGTTTCCTGCTAATGTGTGTTGAAGAACCGTTTTACAGTTTTCGCGGACATACAGCATTTGTCATTTGTTTGATTGTTAGTGTTTTATATCAGCAGTTTATCGGTCGGTGCTTAAAGTTCAGACTTACTGCAACAATACTATGCGCTGCACTTTTATACCTTGCCGCAGGCTCGGTGGCGCTGCTGTTTGCCATTATTGTCTTGATTATCGACATTTTGCAAAAGCGGAAAGCGACAAACGGACTCTCCGCCATTGCCGTCGTATTTGTCTGTGGATTTGTATCTTACCTTAACGAATCATTTGTATCGTTTGCCGAAGCCACGCTGCCAATGCAATACTACAACTGGCCAACTTCAGGGTGGATAGCAACTTGCGCCTGGTTATCGGCACTTGCAGTTATCGCTACCTCAAAAATTACTATTAATCAGCGAATTAACTACATAATTCTTGCTGCCACAATTATCGTTTTTGGATTTGTGTTGAGCAAAATGCACGACACAAAAACGTACAGAATGCAACAAGAGTGCTATTTGGCTGATAATTGCCGCTGGGACAAGATTATAAAATTGAACTCGCATAACAATGTGAAAACCAATTTTATAAGTTATACCAACCTTGCACTTGCAATACAAGGCCAACTGCTCGACCGAATGTTTGAGTTCAATCAGCAACTGCCAACACAGCAAAACAACTCACGTACAGTCAGAAACGAGACTTTCCACCTCGGAAGTCTCTCATACTTTTTAAGCGGACACGTGGCAGAAGCCCGTCAGGCGGCATTCAACAGCGCCCTTACAACTCCCGACGGCGTTGAGCCCCACGACTTTTTGCGGCTCATTGCCATAAACAAATCGTTCGGCGCCAATAAGGTCAGTCAAAAATATGCCGAGATTCTTGATAAAACATTGTTTTACAAACATAAAGCCGCCGCGGAACTAGCAGATACAAACATTACAAAACTGCCGCAGAACAGCACTTTCTGCGAGATTGACGGCCTCGCAAGCGACTACCGCGAAATTGTCAAAGTCAATCCGCAAAATACTGTGGCACAGCAGTTTTACATTGCATACATTTTGCTTTCGGCTGACAAACAAAGGCTTCTCTCCTACCTCGACGACCACAAAGGCGAACCATTGCACCGCCGCGTTCAAGAGGCCTGCACCATAATGTTCACACCCGAAGAATGTCGACAACTGGGTGTAAACGAAACAATTATAAAGGATTTTGAAGCACTGAAGAAAGGTCTGGGAATCAACAATTTCCACCAAACATATTGGTATTACATTGCTTACCTCAACGCAACATTGAAGCAAAAATGAGGAACTTGATAATTAACATATTGGCAATCATTGCGTTGACTTCGTGCTCGACCAAAGTTGAAAACACGTCGCAAACCAACATTGAACTCGGCATTTACCCTGATTACAAAGAAGTTACAATCCCGTGCAATATTGCCCCGATAAACTTTACAATAACCGACTCCGCAAAAATTGACGCCATTCTGATTTCGTGCGGCGGCGACACACTAACAGTCAAAGTATCAAATAATTGCACAAAAATCGACATTAATAAATGGCACAACTTTTTGGCTGACAAAGGCGGTAAAACTCTCACCTTCACACCTTGCGGCAAAACAGACGGCAAATGGCTGGCTTACAAGCCTTTCAGCGTTGAAGTGTCAGCCGATTCTATCGACAAAACTTTGGTTTACAGACTGATACCGCCTGGCTACGAGATTTGGAACCGAATGGGAATCTATCAGCGCGATTTGGAAACATACGACGAGCGGGCAATCTACGAAAACCGCTATGGCAAAGGCAATTGCGTCAACTGCCACTCATTCTGCGCCAACAATTCCGACCAACTAATGATTCACCTAAGAGCAGGATTAGCAGGCACTTACGTGTTCAGCGGCAACACCGCAAGCAAGGTTGAAGGCGACTTCAGCAAATTCAACGCTGGCCCCACCTACCCCTATTGGCACCCGTCGGAACGGTTTATCGCATTCTCGCTCAACAAGATATATCAGGATTTCCACACTGCCGACCCGAACATTATCGAGGTTTACGACGATTTTTCCGACGTCATTGTCTTCGACCTTGAAAACAAGGCAGTTATCAGTTCACCGCTGACTTGCAGCGCCGACGCTTTTGAGACGTTCCCGTGCTTCTCGCCCGACGGCAAATGGCTCTATTTCTGCACTTCGCAAGCATTCGACTCGGTGAAATGGAACTACCAAAACGCTCATTACAGCATTTGCAGAATCGGATTCGACGCCGAAAAGGAAGAATTTGGCACAACAGTCGATACCATTGTAAACGCCGCCGCAATGGGCAAAAGTGCTTCATTTCCACGCATTTCGCCCGACGGACGGTTCCTGCTCTACACCTTGTCGGACTATGGCAACTTCTCAATCTGGCACCACGAAGCCGACCTGAAAATGATTGACCTGCAAACTGGCGACAGTGTTGACATCAGCAATATAAACAGCAAATACACAGAAAGTTACCACTCGTGGTCGAGCAACTCACGGTGGGTTGTCTTCAGTTCGCGCCGCGGCGACGAGCTCTACTCACGCCCCTACTTTGCCCACCTCAACACCAACGGAACATTCTCAAAACCAATGCTTTTACCTCAGCAAAATCCGCAAGAATACTATCAGAAACTGTTCTTCTCATACAACATTCCCGAACTTGTAAAATCGGAAGTTGATTTGACGGCCCGAAAAACCGACCTGTTAGTGCGTAAAATGCAGAAATAATAGAATTTACGATTTTTACAAAAAGCAAACAAACCATCAAACTCAGGTGCGGAAAGTTGGGTAAAATATGCGGTTTCCGCACTTGAGTTGCGTAATACCAAGCACATATAATTCGGGCGAAAATGCACTATTTTTATGCCACTTTCGCCCGAATTAGTTTTATTTCAAAGGCTCAAATATATCGTCTAAAGTTATGATTTTTAAGAATATATCAGAATAAGTATTACGATTGACACTATTAGTTGTGACCAAAATATTTTGCACACCTTTTCGACATTTTGTTTCAGTTTTAAAGGCTTCTTCGCGGTAGAGAATCCGCTCGTATTCAGCCTTTGTTAGCGTAAAAGCCGTTTTCGAATATTTTGCTTCACACAATGTTACAATGCCGTCGGAACGGTCTATGGCAATGTCTATCTGTGTTTTTGGGTCGCTCACGCTGCTTCGCCAAGAGTAGTATTCGGTGTGAATGGTATCGAGGTGCAGGGCTTGCAGCAACTGGTGAACGTGCCACATACACACCCGCTCAAATGCAAGGCCGTACCACGTGTTTTGCTGCGGAGTGCCAATTCCGTTTTGCCAAAAGCGCGTGTCAGTTGTTCCTCGCAGACAAAACTGGTGATAGAAAAGCAGATAGAAGTCCATTAGTTGGTAAATACATTGGTTGCGCTTGGTGCCGTTGTAGTAGATTCTGACAAAATCGCAGTTAACAAGATTGTCGAGTGTTTCGCCCAAATGCCCGTTGTCGGCGGTCCCCACGTTTTTGGCTATCTCTTTGCGTGTCAAGCCTTTCTTGCTTTTACTCAATTGGTTTATGATTTCGATATAATGGTCGGGGTTGCTGTAAAGCGATTGGAACAACCGCTTGTACTCTTTATGCAGTTCTGCATTGTCGGCAAAAAACAGTCGGTCGATATTGGCGGCGGCGCTCTCGCTGAAATCGAGCAGGCTCAAATAATATGGTATTCCGCCTAACGCCATATAAATCTGTAGAATAGACAATCGGTCCCATTTGGCGCGGTGGATTTTGAAATAGAGTTCTGTCTGATTCAAATCGAAGGGCTTCAGGTGAATCTGGTGCGTGATACGGTTGTGCAGCCCGCCCCGATTATCGACAATGTTCTTTATCATCCACGACGTTGCCGAGCCGCATACAATCAGAAACACATTGTCGAGCCACGAGGCCTGGCTGTTCCAAAAATAGCCGAAAGCCTTGACAAACCGCGAGTTACGCGTATCGAAACACGGCAGTTCGTCGATAAAAACCACACAACGGCGCTTTTTGCCTTTCATTTTTCGTTTCAGCAGACCGCCCAATGCGGCAAAGGCGTCTATCCAATTGGAAAGTGGCTTGCCACGGTACCCGTATGCGGCCAAAGCATTGTTGAATGCAGCAAACTGCTCTTCTTTTGTGCCGTCGATAACGCCTGAAACGTAGAAATCGAACTTGTCATTGAAGAAGTTACGCACCAAAAAAGTCTTGCCCACGCGGCGGCGGCCATAGAGTGCCACAAACTCGTTTTTGCAACTTTTCATATACTTCGAAAGCAGTTCAAATTCTCGGTCGCGGCCAATGATTTTTTCGTCCATAGTATTTTGTTTTACAGCCGAATACAAAGGTATGAATTAATGTCGGAATATCAAATAATTCGGGCGAAAATGCACTATTTTTATGCCACTTTCGCCCGAATTATGCCAACTCAAAACTCTTAAAATGCATTGCCATATTACTGATATACAGCAATATAATAAAATTTTTCAATGGTATAAAACAAGCAATTTTTAGCAATAAAACCCATCATAAATTCTCACAATTTAACGGTTTTTATATCAATAATTCAGGCGAAAATGCGCTATTTTTACACCACTTTCGCCCGAATTATTTTAAAACAAAAATTGCCGAATAATATAATTATTATTTATATACAATAATTTATAAAATATTATCCCTGTTATGGTTTTTGTAAAATTTGACAGAAATTCAGTGCTATTTTTCTCAAAAACCATCAAACTCAGGTGCGGAAAGTATGGTAAAATATCAAGTTTCCGCACTTGAGTTGCATACAATTAGGAATAAATAAAATACCCAATGCAATAATAAGTAGATTAAACTTTTGTAAACCTCCAAGGTTTGGTGTCTTGATTGCCATTCTCGTCCTTGAGGTTTAATCGTGTATTAGTTACTGGTTCTTTGGTTTCGGATGGTTCGTCCACCCATTTAATGATAAGGCCAGAACCAGTAAATGAATTATATCCAAACATATCTTCCCATAGATATGTGGGGTTAGTTATTATTTCTCCATCCTTCTCATATCTATAACTTCTGATTAAAAAAGACGCACGATATTCTTCAATTTCATTTTCAAACGTAACATCTATTCCAAACGTATGGGGGAACAAAGAACCTGTATTTGGGAAATATGGAACTTGTTCTTTCCCGTTCCTGTGAATCATTTTTTTATCTGTCATCCAGGCTGGTTCATTATTTCTCTCTCCGTGAAGATAAAACTCTATTTCTGTAGGATATATATGGGATTTTTCATTAACAAGGAAATAGCCTCCATATAATACAACTTTAGCAATTTCCTTAAATTTTCCAAGAATGGTTAAGTTTGTTTCGTTTCGTGCATTAAAGCTTGACAAAACTTGTTCTAATGATGTGGACATAAAGGATTCAAAATTAAAATAAGACAATTCTTTCACACAAATTTAAATAAAAATCCTGCCCAACGCATAGGAACTTTTCACCCTCACCACCATCTTTTTCACATTAAAAAAGTATTTTTTACTTTTATTTCCTTATATTTGGCAGACAAAAACTTAAAACACAACTTTATGAACCGTTTGTTTACCACCGCAACTCTTTTGGCTACAGCCATTTGCGCATCGGCGCAGCAGAATCCGATTATCAAAACAGTCTTCACGCCCGACCCCGCGCCTTACGTGCACGGCGACACGGTCTATCTGTTTGTGGACCACGACGAAGACGACGCCACATACTTCAAAATGAAGGACTGGCTGCTGTTCAGCACCACCGATATGGTGAACTGGACCTACTTGGGCGCGCCTGTATCGACCGAGACGTTCAGTTGGGCGGCACAGGGCGACCGCGCGTGGGCTTCGCAGGCGGTTGAGCGCGGCGGCAAATGGTACTGGTACGTCTGCTGCAACACCAACAAAGGCGAAGACGCTCTGGCGGTGGCTGTGGCCGACAATCCGCAAGGGCCCTACACCGACGCGCTGGGCAAACCGCTGGCCGTGGGCTGCTCGTTCATCGACCCATCGGTTTTTATTGACGACGACGGCGCAGCCTACCTGATTTGGGGCAACAAGGGCTGCTGGTATGGCCGACTGAACGACGATATGGTCTCATTTGCAGACGGTTACAAAGAGATTCCTGGCTTTACGGACCCCGCCTGCTTCGGTCCTGAATCGAAAAAAATGAACTGGTGCAAGGGCAAGGAAGAACTTATGACGGGCTACGAGGAAGGCCCGTGGCTTATGAAGCGCGGCGGAACCTACTACCTGTCGTACCCCGCTGGCGGCGTGCCCGAGCATATGGCCTACTCAACGGCCACATCGATTGACGGGCCGTGGACCTACCGCGGGCGCATTATGGACGAGGCCGAGAACAGTTTCACAATCCACGGCGGCAACATCGAGTTCAAGGGGCACAACTATATGTTCTACCACAACGGCGCAACGCCCAACGGCGGCGGTTTCAAGCGCTCAACTTGCGTTGAAGAGTTTGAGTTCGGGGCCGACGGGTCGATTCCGTTCATTCCGTTCACCAAGACGGGCGTGAAGGCGGTGGCGACGCTCAATCCGTATGCGGTGACGCAGGCCGAGACAATGTCGGACTCGTGGGGCGTGAAGGTTGACCGACGGGCTGGACGGCGGCATTTTGTGACATCGGTGCACAACGGCGACTGGATAAAGTTGAGCAATGTTGATTTTGGCGACCGTCAGCCGCAACTGGCTACGGTTGAGGTTCTTAACTGTCAGAATCCTGGCACAATCGAGTTTTATATCGACAATATTGGCAACCGCCCGATTGCACAGGTGAAAGTGGGGCCCGAAAATGCTGTGTTTCACGGAAATATCACTGGCAAGGTGAGCGGCGTGCACGACCTTTATCTGCTCTTCCGCGGCGGCGACAAGGAACTGTTCGACCTTGACTGGTGGAAGTTCAACATCGGTGTAAACCAACCAATTATACAGACCAAATACACCGCCGACCCCGCACCGTACGTGCACGGCGACACCATCTATCTGTACACAACGCACGACGAGGACACGGCCAACGGATTCCAAATGTTTGATTGGCTGCTATATACATCGACCGATATGGTGAACTGGACCGACCACGGCGCGGTGGCATCGCTGGACGATTTCAAGTACTACGACGGCAAGAACGGCGCGTGGGCCGAATGCGTGGTTGAGCGCAATGGCAAGTGGTTTATGTACTGCCCGATTCACGGTCACGGCATTGGCGTGCTGGTGGCCGATTCGCCTTTCGGGCCCTTCCGCGACCCGCTGGGGCAGCCGCTCGTCTGGCAGAAGGAACACTGGTATGACATTGACCCATCGGTATTTATCGACGACGACGGGCAGGCCTATATGTATTGGGGCAACCCGAATGTCTATTACGTGAAGTTGAACGAGGATATGATTTCGTACTCGGGCGAGATTGTGCAGTTGGACTACAAAATTCCTGATTATCAGGAAGGTCCGTGGTTCTACAAGCGCAACGGGCACTACTATCTGGCGTTTGCGTCGACGTGCTGCCCCGAGGGCATCGGCTACGCTATGAGCGACAGCCCGACAGGCCCGTGGCAGTACAAGGGGCACATTATGAACCACACGCAGCGCACGCGCGGCAACCACCCTGGAATCATTGATTATAAGGGGAAATCGTTTGTTTTCGGTCTGAATTACGACCTTATGCACCTTGAGACGTACAAGCACCACGAGCGCCGCTCGGTGTCGGCGGCCGAAATGCACTACAACGCCGACGGCACAATTGCAGAAGTGCCTTATTTTCACGACGCTACGCTTGAGCCGATTGACGCTTTTAATCCGTTCCGCAAGGTGCCCGCCGCCACAATGGCGTGGGGCTACGGCCTGAAAACAACCATCAACGGCAAGGGCAAAATCTGTCTCAACAACATCGACAACGGCGAGAGCCTGAAACTGCGCAACGTGGATTTTGGCGCTGGCGCGAAGTCGATAACCGTGAGCGCGGCGGCGGCTGGTGCGGCGAAAATTGAGGTGCGCATTGATTCGGCCGACGGCGAACTGCTTGGCACTGTGAATGTTGCAAAAACAAAGGACTCGCAGACATTCAAACAGTTCAAGGCTGCGCTGAAACCTGTTTCGGGCCGCCACGACCTGTATTTCATCTTCAAAGGCGACGCGGGGAAGGATTTAATGGTGGTTGAGGATTGGGAAATGAGGAAATAGCACAGAGGACGCGGAGAGAGACGGAGAACACAGAGTTATTAAATTGGAAAGAGGGGCGCGATTGGTGCCCCTTTTTTTGAAAAAAATGAATTTTTCTCTTGACTCGTCCCTTGGGGCATAATGTAACTTTGCGGACGCTTAAGCAAAAAATCGTTCGATTATGAGTAACAAAACAAAGTTAAAAATCGGAGAGTTTTCAAAATTAATGCAGGTTACGGTCAAGACCTTGCGCCATTATGAGTTGAAAGGGCTGCTGCATCCTGACGAGGTGGACGAGTGGACTGGTTACCGCTACTACAGCATCGACCAAATGCAGAAGTTGCAAACCATCCGCGACTTGCAGCGGCTCGGATTCTCGCTCGACGAAATCAGGGATTTGTTCGAAGGTGATTCGCACACACCTGACGTTCGACAAATGGACGCGAAAATAAGGGAGACGGAGCGGCAACTTAAGCAATTGATTGCCCGCCGCAACCAACTGCTCGAATGGAGAGACTCTCGCAAACAAATCAAGACAATGGAAAAATTCAGTATTCAGACATTGCCCGAAATTGTTGTGGCAAGTCATCGCGAGGTAATCCCCAATTATGCGGCACTGGGTCCGCTGTGCGTTAATGTTATTGGGCCCGAAATGCAAAGGCTCGGTTGTAAGTGCCCACCGCCTGGCTACTGCTTCACTGTGGAGCACAACAAGGAGTACACCCCCACCAACGCCGACGTGGAGTATTGCGAGCAAGTTGAGGAAATGGGCACCGACAGTGAAATCATCAAATTCAAGCGTCTGTCCACCGTACCTAAAGCATTATGTGTTAAGCATATCGGCCCATACGAACGGTTCTATGAGTCGTTTGTCGAAGCATTCCGCCACATCAACGAGCAAGGCTACAAGGTTGTGGGGCAACCCCGCACTTGCTACATCGATGGAGCGTGGAATCAGAAAGACCCTGAGAAATGGCTGTCGGTGATTCAGATTCCGATAGAGTAACAACAAATCAGTTAACCGGGCTGCCTGCATTCACAGGCAGCCCATTAATAATCAAAACATTATGCCATTCGATTTCAAAAAAGAATACAAGGAATTCTACCTTCCGCCGACCAAACCGAGCATTGTCACCGTTCCGCCAATGAACTATATTGCTGTTCGCGGAAGCGGCAACCCGAACGACGCCGACGGCGAGTACAAGACCGCGCTCGAACTGCTCTAC